>Ga0066827_10001484_pt1 | contig 10956 bp, 6 predicted proteins | sample ETNtaG_34_FD_65609 | JGI IMG/M metagenome (GOLD analysis project Ga0066827, IMG submission 65609) | Marine microbial and viral communities from oxygen minimum zone, Eastern Pacific Ocean - ETNP201306SV51 | ecosystem: Environmental > Aquatic > Marine > Oceanic | place: Pacific Ocean: Eastern... | reverse complement strand
CCTATGGACTACAAACATCTGGTCACGGCCTTTCGCTATGTGGAACAGAACCCGGTTCAGGCGGTCGGGGTAATCAAAACTGGCAGGGTAATTGCGCGGCTAATAAAGTCCTATCCAAACCGGCCAACCGCGAAAAGTATCCCTACTATATCATTGCCCCAACTGTCGGCCGCAATGAAAGGTGGGAGGAGCGCCCCCCTCACGGCCTTGATTGAACTGGTTAAATCATCACTCAAAAACACCCCATTGATCCGGCGCGTGTTGCCGTACGAGCGCGACAGGATCAATGTGCCTTCTTTTCACGCATTTAAGCCGCATCTACGCGAAAAAACTTGCGGACTGGCACAGGTCGCAGGGAGACAAGCTTCCCCTCCAACACTTACGTGACTGAACTTGATTTTCATCAGCGCGACCTTTAGTCCTTTTTGGGTTTAATTCTATCAGGCGATCAGTGGGGCTAGAAAGAACACATATGCCACTAAAACCGAGTTCAGTTGCAATGCGGGCGCTGGTGTTTCTTTCGTTGCTCATCGCTCTGCCGCTGACCGCGGCCGATTACAACGAGTGGCAGCTGCAGGCACTCAGCAGTTCGATCACTGATCTGCAGCAAAAATACCCCGACGACTACAAAGGCCAGGACTATCTGGCCCGCCTGAAAGCACTTCAGAAGGCGGGAACATCTTCGGCGAATTTTCAGGCCAAGTTGAGGCGACTGAAACGGGATGCCCTGCTTGCTCACCCTCTTCTCGCGGGCCAGAGCATTGTCGCCATCAAGGTGACGATGGTGAAGAGACTGACGAAAAACGACAGTAACTCCATGGCGGCGATCGGCCTGCCGGAGACCCACCTTTCCTTGAGCAACTACCTGAACGCGGGCGCGGCAGGGTCCATCGTGAAACTGTCAAGCCTGGGGATGAAGGAAAAGAGCATCGTGCCGGCCAGACCGAAGACACTGATCGCCGACCTGGACCTTCACTGGGACACCAAGCGCCTGCTCTTCGCCAGGCCTCATGAGAATTCCTGGAAAATCTTTGAGATCGGGACCGACGGCAGCGGCCTCCGCCAGGTCAGCAAGAACGAGAACGACGTCAACGTTTACGATCCCTGCTACCTGCCCAACGGCCAGATCATATTCGCATCCGATGCCCCGGTTCAGGGTGTGCCATGCTGGCACGGAATTGAAAAAAAAGTCGCCAACCTTTATGTAATGAACGCTGATGGCGGCGGAGTTCGTCGGCTCTGCTACGATCAGGACCACGACATGCAACCCAGCGTACTGAACGACGGGCGAGTGGTGTTTAATCGCTGGGACTACACGGGCATGAACCGTCTCTTCAATCGTCAACTCATCGCCATGCACCCTGACGGCAGCGGTCAGAAAGCGCTCTTCGGCAGCAACACCTGGTACCCGAACAGTATTTACTCACCCAAGGCAATCCCAGGATCCGAAAAAATCGTAGGCATCATCGGCGGCTACCATAGATCTTCACGCTGCGGCTACCTGGCGGTTCTCAACCCGTCGCGTGGGAACGGCGGCAAAAAGATGATCGAGACAGTGGTGACAGGGCGACCGGGTAAACATAAAGAAGTCATCATGGATCGCCTGACGGAGAATGTCTTTCCGAAATTCAGTCACGCCTTCCCCATCGACGAGCAATACGCCCTCGTCAGTGTTCGCCTTCGCAAGGAAACCATGAATTTCAGCATCTGTCTCGCCGATGTCCACGGCAACGTCACCATGATCAAAACCGATCCACGACATTCCTACCTCAAACCAGCGCTGCTGCGGGAGCGGCCGGTCCCGCAAGTACTTCCGGAACGGGTCGACCTCAGCAAAGACTCCGCGTCGGTTTATATCCAGAATGTTTACACCGGGCCCGGCCTGGACGGGGTTCCAGCGGGAACAATCACAAAACTGCGTGTCATTTCCTATGACTTTGGCTACCCCACCCTGGCCGGCGTGGACAAGGTCGGCATGAGCGGCCCCTGGGATGTGATGCGCGTCATCGGTGAGGCCAACGTACACAAGGACGGGTCCGCCCTTTTTCAGGTTCCTGCTGATACTCCCATTGCTTTTCAGTTGCTTGACGATCATGGTCAAGCGCTGCAACTCATGCGCAGTTGGGTGACGGCCATGCCCGGTGAGCGCATGTCCTGTCTGGGCTGTCATGAGGACAGCCAAGAGGCGCCGGTACCCCTCGTCAGCATGGCCCTGCGCAATGCTCCCCAGCAACTGCAGGACTGCTTTGGGCCGCCGCGGGGATTTGATTTTGGACGTGAAATCCAACCCCTGCTCAACCGCAACTGCGTCAGCTGCCATGACGAGAAGCAGGCCCCGGACCTGCGCCCCAAGGCAGAACGCAAGAATTATGTCGGCCGGGAACCTTCTTATCTGGATTACACACGCTTGAACGATGCCTACAAGGTGCCCTTCAATGGTAAAACGATTATTCCCTACACGCCGGCCTATGAAGCGCTTGTCCCCTACCTCCGCCGGGTGAACGTGGGTGATGACGTGTCGATGCTTACGCCCGGGGAATACGCGGCCAACACCAGTCCGCTGATACAGATGCTGCAGAAAGAACACCACGGTGTCGGACTTACGACTGACGATATGCGACGACTCTATCTCTGGATCGATCTAAACGGTCCCTGCCACGGCCGCTGGGAGGACGTCTTTGACCGGGCCCCCCTCGGCAATGTCTACGACTTGCGCAAGAAATACCGCAGTCTTTACGGCAGCAAACAGAAAAATATGGATGAGATTCACAAGCAACGGTACGACGACTCACCGAAAGCCGTCAGCCCGCCGAAGCCACATCCTCAGCTCACGGGAAAAGGCCGCAAGCAGAAAACCATCTCCGTCGACGTCGGCCGCATCCCTTTTCCAGGAGGGCTGGACATCCCCCTGCGTCGGATACCGGCGGGAAGTTTCATGATGGGCGCCGGCAATTCTCTGCGCGACGAAGGCCCGATGACGCCGATCACGATCGGCAAGGGCTTTCTCATGTCCAGCACTGAGATCAGCAATGCCCAGTTCAGGCTGTTCAGGCCGGGGCACGACAGCCGTTATTACGGCCGGCGCCACCTGCAGCGCAGTGATGACCAAGGAGTGACGCTAAACGCTGACGAACAACCGGCATTACGGGTATCCTGGGATGATGCCCAGGCCTTCTGCGCATGGCTCTCGAAGAAGATCGGCAAGGCCGTGCGCCTTCCGACTGAAGCGCAATGGGAATATGCCTGCAGAGCCGGATCGGAACAAGATTTTTTCTTCGGCAGTTTGCAGGAGGATTTTGCCGTATATGCGAACATGGCGGACCGCAGCTTTGCGGACAAAGGAATAACAGGTAAGAGTAAAGGCCGAGAGTTGTTTGTGGTGGGCGGTGATGCGGAGATGCTGATTTCCGAAGGCAGGCAATTTGCGGAAAGGAGATTTGATGACGGCAAGGTCGTGACTGCGTCCGTCTCAAGTTACAGTCCCAACGCTTTCGGCCTGCACAATATGCACGGCAATGTCGCGGAATGGACGCGTTCTGTCTACCGCCCTTATCCCTACCGCGAGGCTGACGGGCGCAATGACCCTGGTGCTGAAGGTGAGCGTGTGGTGCGTGGAGGCTCCTGTTACGACGCGCCGCGGCGCTGCCGGGCGGCCTTTCGCCTCGGCTATCCTTCCTGGCAGCGGGTGCACAATACGGGATTCAGAATCGTGATCGAGGACGAGTAGATGGCAAGAGAGAGCCACCGCCAACTGACCGTGGCCCTACTGGCGATGTGCACTGCCTTGTTGTCTGCAGCGGACGCGCCGGAGGGGCGGCGACTACGTGAGATCGTGGTGGACAGATATCCGCAGGGCAAGGTTTATATAGGAGGTACCACCGGTTGGCAGAAACGTGCCAAGGGCTCCGGGGTCACGTTGGACCGTGAATTCAGTTATGTAACTCCTGAGAACGATTTTAAGCACTCGACCATCAACCCGAAGCCGGGGGTTTGGAAGTGGGAACTGGCAGATAACTGGGTGACGCACTGCGCTAAATCGAAGCAGGTATTGCGCATACATGGCCCCATCAGTCCGCAGTGTTCACGCTGGGCGAAAGAAGACGACCGCAGCGCGGAAGAATTGGAGAAGAGTCTCGTTGATTTCATGAGCAAACTCTGCCAACGCTATGATAAGTTTCTGCATGTGAAATGGCTGGACGTGGTGAATGAAACCGTCAACAGGGGTAAGTGGCACGGACCGCGACCGGGCACGGCCAGATGGGAAAACCCCTGGACCAAGATAGGCTTCGACCAGAGTCATCCCCTCAAGCCGCCAAAGTACATCAATCTCGCTTTTCAAGTTGCCAACAAATATGCTCCGAATACAAAGCTGATCATCAATCAGCATGGATTCGACGCGAAGTCCTGGGAGATGATCAAAGGGCTGGTTTCCTACCTTCGCGACGCGGGTCTGCGGGTGGATGGAATCGGCTGGCAAGCACATGTTGATGTCGGCTTTGAGAAGAACCCGGAAAACATCAGACGGCTTGGGGAACTGATCCGCTGGGCACACAAGAACAAGCTGTCCTTCCATGTTACAGAGAATAATGTGTGGCTGCACGGCAAGAAAAAAGACTATCAAGCACAGGCTCGCACTTTTGCGGCCATCCTGCGTGTGCTGCTGGAGAATCGACAGAGTGGCGTGGTGACCTGGAATGTCTGGAACCTGAGCGACGGCGATTCCTGGTCTGAGAAAAAGGCTTTCGACGGTTGCCTCTTCGATCGGGACTACAGCCCCAAGCCCGCTTACTACGCGCTGCAGCAGCTATTGGAGAAACCGCCAAAGGCGAAATGATGCTGCCGTTGCAGCGCGGGCTTGTTGCGGGTGTTGGACCGATCAGTCGAATCAGACCGATAGTGAAGACCTCGCGATCAGCCTGATCGGTCCTTCTGTCGGGCCTTACACAACGCCTGTCTCGGGGGCTAGACCGCCGGAGGCAGACCCGTAGGGACACCAGGCTACTATGTAAGCCGACTTGAGCATTGAGTATTCATTTCCCCCTTGGCTGGGTTTGCTGCAATGGACTGCCAAAAAAACATAAAGAGGGCACAGATTACCCATATCAAGCGCTTCTTCTGCCTGTTGCATTCGAGTGTTTATGGCGGCATCCAAGTAGAGAGCTTGGCCAAGATCTATGGGACAGCATGCAGACGATTTGGTGGGGCTTCCGGAGGTGCCAAAAAAGAGCGCAGACACAGATCAAGATTCAGGTGGCGCCAAGGGCCGTTGCCCGGAGCCGGCTTGTTGGAGAAGCTTCCATTGCTCGTTCTTTCTCTCACCATAACGGCGATCGGTGGATCTTTTTTTATTGGTCCGGAAAAAACAATTCCAACAAAGTTCCGGGTTTGCCGTCATGGATTCCCCATTGAAGATCGCCCCCGCGAATCTGGTCGCCGCCAGTCCAGTAGAGCACGGTTTGATTATCGTGAAAACAAAGCTCCACATCCGAAGCATTGGTTTCTCGAAACGGTTTCGGTCTCAGCGGCAGGTTTGTTTTCTCCGTATCAAAGGTTATGAAGGGGCGATTTACGGGAGCATCCTGCCAGGTCTTGAGGTCTTTTGACCGTGTAACGCGGGTTTCGTAGCGACCTTGCCCCAAGGCCTCAAGGTAGAGCGTGTAATACCAGTCACCCTCATAATAAAGTGCCGGTCCCCCGGTATATTTGTTCATTCCGTACCGGGCTCCCTCGATGATACCCGGGTTCCATGTATCGGTTGGTTTTTTTACCCGACCATAACACATCGTAAAGGGCTGGCCGTACCCGTTGGATTCAAACAGGAACGCTAGGCCTTTGTTGTCCCGGGTAACCGCCACGTTGAAAATTCCGCCTTTCGGACTGTCGAGCATCTTGACGGGTTCAGACCAGGTTCTTAAATCCCTGGACCAGGTCATGTTCACTGTTTTCCCCCCTTCGCTGGACTGCGCCGTAACAGCGTAGACATAAACCCGGTCACCCCAGATCAACGCAGTACCTAGTGTACTGTTGGTGAGCACCCGGCCCAGGTACTTGCGCTTGTCATACCGTTCCGGCCCCTCCGGCAGATGGGCCATCCAGATTTCACTCCGCTTGGAAGCGGCTTCCGAAGGCTGGTTCGGCCAGTTCCAACCACTGCGCCAGCATTCCATGAGATAGAACTCACCCATAAAGGACAGGGGTGTTACTTCCACCAGGGGTGTTCCAAGGTAACCCTGTTTTTTGATGGGGTTCCGCCATGATGTGTCGTCTTGTCCGAGCGATGTCCCGATGGCAACCACACTCCACCACAAACAGAAATAACCCGCGCAATGTTTCATAATCCCGTCATAACGTCCGATAATAGATCCGTGTCCAGATGTTTCTGATGAAGTCAATTGCTAGGTTTTCCTTTAAGTCGTCGCGCGAGTTGGGCGGCATGCAGATCGGCGGGTTCCAGTTTTTCGGGAGGAATGGCCTCAAACCATTTGCCGTTTGGATCTCTGGTTGATACGGCGCTGGTTCTCAGCCCGACGAGGATCATGGAATCCGGCCCGAAATTCGCCCCTGGCCACTTAATGTCCTGCCTGGATTTGATGCACCAGAAGGTGCCGCGAGCGCCGCAATGTTTGCCGAGGTCACGCCCTCCCCCGCATCGCCAGATCTCACTGCCCTGACCCACGTCGAGATTGCAGAACAGATTATCGTGCGGCGCGACCTTGTGATGGTCCAGGCTCAGGTTGATGCCTTTTCCGTTCTTGGTAACATTCCCGGCATTCAGATAGGCCAAGGTAATGTCGTGAATGAAGTGGGTCTTGAAATTGAAATTCTGCAGGAGGCAGTCCGTGCCGAACGTGACCCCGTGATGACCGGTCGTCCCGCCCTTGGCTTGACGGCTGGAGTCGAGCGTCAATCCGTCGACCGTACAGAACATCCCGGCCAGGTAAATCCCGCTGTCGCCGTTGGATATCTGTACGTTGCGCACCCAACAGTCCGCCACGCCGTTCATGGCAATGCCGTTCATACCGCGCTCGGTAAAGTGACCGCGGTAAGGTTTTACGGGAAAGGAGATGGTGAGATTCTCAATTCCGACTTCACGCACCGTTGGATCGAACGTCTCCAGAATGGGTTTCCATGATTTCCGCACATCGAATCGTAGCGGCCTTTCCAGCGTGATCTCCTGGCCCCGGACGGAATCAATGCGGCTCACCATCCCGAGATTGACGGGTCTTGCAATTTTTTTTGTACCACCCGGATCGCCGGAGTAGAGGTGATTGAGCAGGGTCTTCTGCTCGTCGTCACGAAGCGTGACCGTGACCCGTTGACTTTCCTTCAGGTTCGCGGATTTCTGAAGGGTCAGCTTCTTTGCCCCTCGCCTGGTTTCCGAGGTGATCGCGGTAACCGACTGCTGTCGCAGGTTGCCCCGGATCCAGAGGAAACCACCGGACCAGGAATAATTGGAAGTGGGGCGACCGGACGTGGTGGCGCCCATGTTTGGCCTGACGTTCTCCAACTCCTCCGTAACATGAATCACCGTCTTGCCGGGACCTTCTCCGCGCAGCACAATGTTCGACTTTTCGATCCAGATGATATCGCTGATCAGATAGCGGCCCGCCGGGATCAGGATTGCACCCCTGTCGGTCGCTTTAATCGCTTTGATGAACGCCTGCGTGCAATCGGTCTTGCCGTCACCCTTCGCTCCGAAACGAAGCACATCGGTTACCGTTTTGACGTTGGGCAGGGGGTCCTCTCCGAAGTGATATCCCGCGAAGGAAAAGTCGGGAAGACGCCCGCCCGGCTCCCAGCCCTCTCCCGTCCGGCCCCACAATTCGGAGAGGATTTGTCCTGAAGCAACGCCGTTGAATGTCGGCAACGTTGCCAAGCAAAACAAGGATACAAGTAATCTAACGACTATGAGTTTCTTTATCATTCTTCTTTGCATTTCTGTAGTTTGGATACGACTCCGATCAGAGGCTTCTCCTCATTCCGCGGCACCGTTAGCGGTAAGTCCAGCCAGGCCAGACCGATGTGGCGTTTCATGTGGCTGGTGCTGTTGCCCCCTGGCGCATCGTAGAAGAGCCCCAAGCGCTTGCCGACCTGGACCACGGACGGCAGGCCGATGCACTTCTTTGACCAGGTACAGTTTTGACCGTCTAGAACGACGGCTTTGTTCGCCGGATCCCATTTGTTCAGGTCTTTGCTCCAATAGACCCAGATGGCGTCGGTGTACTCGCTGCGGTCGATACCAATATGGTTGGTGAAAAGGAACCAGGTCTTGATGCTCTTCTCGTAGTACAGCGACGAGTTCTCGATCTGTTCTTCAATCGGCACCATGGGGTTGGGGTCAACGGTCCATGGCCCGTCGAGATCCTTTGTCCGGGCGATACCCAAGGTGCGCTGGACACAGCGATTGCCTGGCTTGCGGGTCGTGGCGCTGAAGAACTGTAGGTACTCCCCACCATGCTTGACGACTTGTCCGGGACTGGCGGTGATGGAGTAGTAGGTGTCGGGTTTTGTCCAGAAAGGAACAACCTTCTTCTGTTTAATCCATGGCCCCGCCGGGCCCTTACCTTTCGCCTTCAGCGTGAGATAGGGAAAGGACGGAACCAGACTCGGCGGCCCGCTTGTATTTGGGGTGCCGAGATAAAACATGTGCCATTCCTTGCCGTCGTGATAGGTGACACCGTAGGAGGCCGATTTCGAGTCGACTTCGCCAGGCTTGCCGAAGTCGAGGATGGGACCCTTCTTCTCCCAGGTCAGAAGATCTTTGCTCACGGCAAGTGAGCAGAGCCATCCCTTGGAGCCCGCTGCGTCATAGTGCATATAGTACGAGCCGCCGGATTCAAACACCCAAACGTCGCGCGCACCGAGGATATCGCATCTCCCGGGACCATCGCCGTATCGAAGGACGATACCGTGGTCCTTCGCATCCATCCGCATTGCTGCCGCAGGCCGGTTACGTACGAGTTTGAGCCATTTCTGGTATGTTCTTTCCAGGACAGAACCATCCCGTTTCCCGTCAAAAATCGCGATGCCGTAGGTCAGGTCCAGAGAGGCATCGGGTTTGAGGGTATAGGGCTGTCTGTACAGGTTGAGTGTCGCCGATATATAGGCAAACGGTGCGGTCATCGTGAACAGGAACGTCGGATGACGAAAGTTTGACGGCGCGGAGAACATGGCCACGGTTACGGGCTTATCGTCTATACGGGTAACATAAGCACACCACTTCGCAGGCGTGACTTTCTCCGTGCCCCGGACCGAGGTCGACTGGCTTCCATCCGGAAAGATAAATGTACCGATCTTATCCATCTTTCGCACGAAACGAATGCCCAGGCCCGCGTAATGTTTCCTTGTTGCAAGCGGTGCCGGATCGCTGCCCGCCACGGAAAGGACCGTGCGCCATGACAGCAGGGTGGCGGAGAGGCCCTTTCCCCGGTGGGCCGTAATCGTTCTTGATTCCTTCAGGATCGTCTTGCCGGCGGAAGTGTTCCAGTCGAGAGACTGGCGGATGACTGCTGCTTGTTTATCATGTTCTGTTTTTGTTTTCCCCGCGGGCACCTGTTTTCCTTTGTCCTCACCATCCGTCCACCATGTGGACTTTCCTGAATCAAGCGCATACATCAGACCGTGATGGTGAACATGGTCGGCGGGAGAATCCAGGAGGACCTGTAAACCCGACGGGGTGTAGAGTTTTGAAACATACACCTTGTTCGGATTGCATGTCCGTTGATATTCCAGAATGGGATTACCGGAGTCTGAAACAGTTATGAAATCCTTGGTTTCTTTTATGTCGATGTCCGCATGCGTGGCCCCTGGGATCACAACCCCTCCCAATAGAACGACGGACGCAAGTGTTATAGTATAAGTACATTGAATATCATCTCTCATGGTTTCTCCTGTTTGGTTTAAAGTTCTTTGGCATGGTGGTTGTGCGGAGGATGGTCATCATCGTCGAGAATAAGCTCTGCACGATCATTTCAGAGACTTCAGGTAACTCAATAAATCGACCAGTTCAGGTTCGGACATGGTGCCTTCAAGCCCGGCGGGCATCGTGGATATTGTTTTTGCACTGATCACCTGGCCCTTGCGATAGAGGGCGCGTTTTCCCTGGTTGTCGGTAACCTGATCGTACCTTGCCTCGCCGCTGATATTTCGTTGCAGCGTACCCATGACCACCGATTCTTTTTTGCCCTTTCGAATGGTGATCATTTGGGTCAGAAAGCCGGTTTTCACGGCTTTGTCCGGAAAGAGTACCGAGTCGATCAGGTATGGGGTATCATGGCTGGCCGCGATATGTCTCAGCTGCGGGGCACGCATACCGGGAATCTTTCCCGCATGACAACCGTAGCAGGCATGAGCCCTGTAAACGATCCGACCCAAAGCCGCATTGCCTTCAGGGACACGCATCAGAACTCTGCTGCGCAGCTTGTCCTTATCCTTTTCGGCGGCGAGAGCGTTCCCCGCAAGAACAGCCGAGGTGAAGAGCAGATCATCCTTGATCGCCGTGTCCTTGTTTTGCAGGCCCGTGCTATCGATAACACGCTGGGCACCCGAACGATCGGCGGTCTGCTGCAAGCTGCGCAACGAGGCGATTACAATCGCTCTCTCCGGGGCGCGTAAAAGTTCTGTCCAACAGTCTTCGTTCACCGTCTCTTCTAATTTGACCAGGTTCGCGATGGCGTCCAGTCTCTGCTCCAAGGGCCGCTGCGCATCGAGCGCCAGTTCGCGGCAGAGCGCAGTGCCCTCAGGGTCACCTTGATAGTCTGCAGCCAACTGCTCTCCCGCTTCAGCTCGAACCGCTGGATCTGTGTCGGCGATGAAAGCCTTCAACAACGCCAGTTTTTCAGCTCCGCCCTTGCCTGTTCTCATGACCTTGAGCAAGGCCTGTTTCTCCGCGGATGGCATACTCTTTTTTGTCCGAGCGGCACGCAGGAGACGAAGGACGGCCGTATCGATCTCCGG
>Ga0066827_10001464_pt1 | contig 11024 bp, 6 predicted proteins | sample ETNtaG_34_FD_65609 | JGI IMG/M metagenome (GOLD analysis project Ga0066827, IMG submission 65609) | Marine microbial and viral communities from oxygen minimum zone, Eastern Pacific Ocean - ETNP201306SV51 | ecosystem: Environmental > Aquatic > Marine > Oceanic | place: Pacific Ocean: Eastern... | reverse complement strand
AAATAGCAAGTGGTGTTTATCTGGTTATGCTTCAAACAAGAACCAGCATTCATAGTAAAAAAATAGTGTATCTGAAGTAGATTTATTATTGATATAGATAATAGGGAGCAGACTGTAGCGTAAATTTCCCCCGATCCTTTTCTAAATATTTAAATAAACCTCTCGGTACCTTCACAACCTTACCCTTCTCTGATCGAAGTTGCCCATTTAAAAACCTGAACATATGATCATTTCCCCATAAACGTCCCAACTTAGTTGGATCGTACCTGAATTGATCGGTGTAAAACCCAAAAGTGATGTAAATACTGTGAACAGCGGTCTCGATAGCTCTATATTTATATTTATCGGTAACAACAATTTTTTGACCAACACAGCGATATCCTTCAAACTTAGGATTTTCAGCACGACCGGGAAGGTTTTTTGGCTTAAACTTTGCATATTTAAAGTCCACGCCTTTTAAACCCTGAATTTTCATTTCCTTGGCAATGTCATAATTCATCCAGGGTGCACCTATTTGTTTGAACGGTTTATTTGTACCTCTGCCTTCACTCACGTTGGTGGCTTCGTAGAGACACATGCCGGGATAGATCATTGCAGTTTCTAAATCTGGAATATTTGGTGATGGAGGAATCCAGGGTAAGCCTGTATCATCAAAAAACATGGACCGTTTCCACCCATCCATTTTGACTACTGTCAACTCCGGAGGTACAGATGAGAGCCAACCTTCTTTTACAGCCATTTGACTCAGTTCACCAACGGTTAATGCGTACCGCATTGGAATGGGATAATATCCAACAAAAGATTTAAAAGCCGTATCCAGAATAGCTCCTTCAATAATCTCCCCCCCTAGTGGATTAGGTCTGTCAAGCACCATAACATTCACACCATTCTCACCTGCCGCTTCCATGACAATTCCAAGAGTGGATATGTAGGTGTAATAACGGACTCCAATATCCTGAATATCGTAAATAATAAGGTCAATTCCTTCGAGCATTTCAGCAGTTGGTTTCTTAGTCTTTCCATACAGGGAGACGATCTCTGATCCGGAGTCTTTTGGGTTGTCATATTCAACTGTAGTTCCTGTACTTGCTTCACCATAGAATCCATGCTCTGGCGCAAATATCCGTTTCAGGATTATATCAGGATTATTTTCAAAGAGTGTATAGTTTTTTTCACCGTTTCTTGAGATACCCGTATGATTTGTTATAAGGCCAATTGTTTTTCCCTTCAAGTAATTAGGGTAATCTTCTAATAAGACATCCAGCCCAGTGCGCACACTTTCATCATAGTTTTGGATATTTGGTTCTATTATAACAATTTTATTTTTTGGTGTTGAAGTACAACTCCAAATTTGAATAAATAGACCTAATAAATATATATTTTTCATTTGATTATTTAATGTATGTTATTTTTTGGTGAAAAATATTATGATTAGATGAAATTTGAATAAAATAAGTTCCCGAGGAAATAGTTTGCCCGAGATTGTTAGTTCCATTCCAAACTCTTTGATAGTTACCTGGGGAGATGGTTTCATTTTGGGTTAATGTTTTTACCAGGTGGCCACCTATATCAAAAATTAAAATAGAAATATTTCGTAATCTTTCAATTGTAAATGGAATAGTTATAACGGGGTTAAATGGGTTAGGATAGGCGTGCCCCAGAGAAAACTTATCGGGTATGGGCTTTTCATCAAGGAATAAATCACCCTGAATGGTTAAAAGGAACTGAACCGTATCTGCCAGTTCACCAAGACCAAAATCATTGACGGTTACTATAATGTTTGTTTCACCTATAAAGGGTTCATACTCGATATTCACAACGGAACCAGGCGTGTGTCCATAAATGGTAGCTACAACTGAAGATGTATCCGTGGTAGCGGTGATCTGGTGTATATCATTTTCATTATTATCGGAAAATTCGACGTAAAAATAAAAATTATCACCATTTTCAATAGTTATATCCGGTAGAGCAGTGATGACTGGTGCAGAGTTCATGGGTGGATCTCCTTCAGCTTTGGTAACAATTCGTAGGTCATCAAAATAGACCCTGCCACTCATATCACTATCCTGACCCGGTTTCATTAGAAACCCATCTAGGAAATATTCATCCCCATCCATGGTCTGGTCACCGCTTAGCCAGGTCCCGACCTGTTCCGGATCTGAAAGATCCCACTCGATCAATTTCCACCCCATCCAGTTTAATTCTTCCCATGCCAAAACTTCAATAATATCTTCTGTTAGAGACCCATTTAAATATTCATAGAGTGATATACTGAACTGGTTTCCACTGCCATCACTGTATACATATACCTGGAGCACATTTGATGTATCTAATGCAATATCAGAAGGGTCACCCGCATTATGAAGCCTTAAAAAAGAACTGGAAGCATCTGGATCCCAACCATACCGAAGTGATCCGGATTTTCTGCCGTTTGAGTTCATGCTAACCCCTGGAACAAACACTGAACTGTTGTACCCAAACTGTGTTTCACTGCCTAGGATCCCGGTGGTAGATCCACTCCCGTCGGGCTGCCACCATCCTGCACCTGAATTAAACCGGTCCATATACGTTTTACTGGAATAATAGAGAGGTACAGTGTTATAAGAATACTCAAGAGCGCTGGCTATGGCATTGCCGAGCGTGTCTGTAATTCCATTAAGAATGACTGTACAACTGGCATCATTCAATAGAGGTGCAAACGGCTTTAAAGAAACTGTGGTTATTTCATCAATTGTATTTTCAATATGGTCTGTTGTCAGGTACTGTCCATTGGACTGAAACTGAATCGACATCTGGTTTATGGAAGCAGGGTCTACCATTTCGTCCCAGGTGATATTGAACACACCATCTGTATCAAAAATAAATTCAGTAGGTGGATAAAATTCGGTTACCTGGGGGCCAGTGAGATCAGTTGATTCTGTGTGAAATGTAATAGAAAATCCATCTCCACCAACTCCATCCATATTGCCATCAAAATGAATACCAATAATATCAGTCAACTCAGCAGATATCTCTAGTGAATAATCCATATCAAACTCCAACAGATCAGGGAACGATATAAAAACCACTCTTCCTTCATCTTCCCAGTAATCGGACCAATCAATTGCCAGGGTATCAGGTTCAGGGTTCAATGAAAATGCTGATGCGAATGATGTTGGATCCATTTCCTTAGAAAACTCTATTCTTATCACAGTGTTTACTGCTGCAGTATCACCTGTATTCAGGTTGATATCCGTAAGGGTCGGGGGGTAAGAAGGGATTTCTCCTGTTGTTTCCTGAGCGCTTGTCTCAGACCCAACCCAGAAGCGATTAAAATTTTGTACATGTACATGGTAAGCACCTTCATAAGGCTGCAGTCCATCAAATGTCAGGGGGACCATTATATCTTCTGAGCCAAAGTGTATGGAATGTATTGAGTTTGAGATATCTGAACTGTCTGAAGGATTGAGGCTGACCACTGTCCATGCGGAACTTTCTGCCGAATTTGTTTCAATATCAATCAGGTATTCAAGATCATTGATCTGGGTCAGGGTGATATTTGGATCGGGAGGAAGATCTGTGGTTGTTTCGTAGTATGTGATATTCCTGACAATAGCTTTATCTTCAAAAAAGGTGTGACCCGCTTCTTCCCAGTATTGATAATCTTCCCAGGTGCCGTTACTAAAAAACTGGAACCCATCGACAAAGTCAATATTTCGCACAGCATCAACGATTGCTGGATGGTTATCCCATAAATTTTGGTCCGCCAAAATATAAGACCCAGGACCGGCAGAGAACAATCTTCCAGCCTGAATACCACCTTGGATATAGGGTGCCCAGCTCTGGTTAGACCCTGTTAACATTTGCACAAAACTATTGGGTGACGTCCAGTGATAGTGCATGGGTGTTAAATGGTCCACATAACCGTTATTCATCCACAATGCGGCATCCTGGTAGACAGTACCATACCCCTGCCAACCTCCCCAGTTATATCTTCCCAATACGGCGGATGATAGTCTTACAAAGGGCTTTACCATTTGAATAGAATCATGCAAGGTACTAACAAATGCAGTCACACCATCTCTCCACCAGTCTTCCCAGCTGGAATAATCATCCGGAATCCCTGATGAGTATGGATGATCCACATCATATAAATATCTTCCTGTCCTGGAATTTTCCAGATCGTATAATGTTTCATCAGAAATAATTCCATCTATCATTCTGATCTCTTCAATCTGACCAGGGGGTAAAATATTCTGGGAGCTGCTGGAATATTCGTTCCACCTGACATAGTCTAAATGAAGTCCATCAATATCATAATTATTTACAATTTCCATGGCAACATTCACTGTATACTGTCTTACATCTTCAAGACCCGGTGAAACGCTTCGGTGAGATGTCATGGGATCTCCATCCTGGTCTCGACAGATCCATTCCGGGTGGACTTCAGCGGGAGTTCCTTCAGACATACTGGATGTTTGAAACACATTAAACCAGGCGTGCAGTTCAAGGCCCCTATCATGGGCTGCGTTTACTGCATATTCAAGGGGATCAATCCCAGGATTCTCATACCCCGCATAGTATCCCCAGGGTTCATAGGAAGATTCGTAGTAAGCGGTGCCGCTTTGCCTTACCTGGAAAAGTACAGCGGTCATGTTAGCAGCAGCATGATTATCCATTATCTCATCGATACGAGTCATTATTTCAGTTGAACTCTGGGATGGACCAATATACTCCCAGGTTATAACCCAAGACGCCCGAAATTCTCTGCCAGCTGGATTAGCTTTTAGGAATGGAAGGGTTAATGAAAAGACAAGAAGCACTTTTTTTATATTTATCATTAAATTTGTTCCTGTGTAAAGAATATTAATATATTAATTTAATGACTCTTCCACTTAGTTTTTATGAACATAAATATTAAATATTTCTATCATTAATGAATATGAATTCGTTTTTCAAAATAAATCTGTTTTTTATCGTATCACTATTTTCTCAAACAAATATAATTGTGGAGTGGGAAGAAATAGAATTGAACCTGCCCCATTTGCGATCAGAGTGGATTCCAAACCACACTGAATTGTTTTTATCAAATGACAATCAGTCTAATTGTTTTATTTTTAATCCACTTCCAGGAGAAACTACTTTATTTAATATACCATATCTAAATGCATTTAACGCGAAATGGTCACCAAATGGAAAATTCGTATTAATTCTCAAAACTAAGTATAATCAAAAAAGAAGAATGAATTCCTTGATTTTAGTTGATCAAAATGGTGTCGTCCTGAATACAATTATTGATTTTACAATAAAAAAAATACTACCCGTTGGTTGGTCTGGTAACAATTCACTTCATTATTTACTTGATAATAAATTGAAATCCTATTCGACAGAAAATAAAAATCTTGAATGGAATCACCCTATAGTATATGCTATTGGGAACACACTATTTAAAAAAGACAATCCTACATCTGCTGTGATTTTAAAGCAATTTTCATCGGATATTCTCAATCTTTCAACATCCTACTCTACTAATTTGATCGCATTCGAAATATATGGTGGTAGTCTATTTTCTTTTGATCTATTAACAGGGAAATATCAGGGAATTGGAGTAGGGAATGCACCATCCATATCACCTTCTGGAGATTATATTTTATTCATGAGATTAAAAGATAATGGATATGAATTAACAGATGGTGATATTTATAAATGGGATAAGGATTCTGATTCCATATCACAATTAACCAATACAGATGACCAAATTGAAATGAATCCATCAATTTCGTCAGATGGCCAATTTATATCAATAACAATATATCCTCAAGGTGAGCTAATTATCGGTACCATCCAATGATTCAATTTTCAATTAGATTGATTATTGTTATCATGGCTAGTACGTGTCGGGCACAAGTAACTGGATTGAATGGTTGGGATATTTTTATTGATCCTGGCCACAGCCGAACTGAAAATATGGGAATCAATGGTTATTCAGAAGCAGAGGAGGCCCTGAGAGTAGGTCTGCACTTAAAAGATATATTAGAGAATCAAACTGATATAGATTCTGTCTACATTTCCAGAACAAATGACAACCAGAGCGTTTCCCTGTATCAACGTACGAATTATGCCAATTCTGTAAGTGCATCCTGGTATCATTCTATCCATAGCGATGCCAGTTCCAATACAAATACAAATAAAACTTTAATGTTATGGGGAGAATTAAATAATGGCAATCCCGACCCGCCTGTTGGTGGAGAGGAAATGAGCTCATTAATGATTGATATTTTAACAGATGGAATGAGAATCTCCACATCTGGATCTTGGGGAGATTGCAGTTTTTATACATGGAGTGATTATTGTGCAAATTCGGGTGGCCCTTATCTATATGTAAATCGGAATACGAATATGCCCTCGGAACTCAGTGAAGAAGGTCATCACACAAATCCTGCTCAGAATCAATTAATTATGAATGATGAATACAAAAGAATGCTGGCTTATTTGTTTTATTGGTCCATTTTAAAATACCATGAAATTGACAGACCATTTGTTGGGCAAATAGCAGGACAGGTTTATGATTTGGAGTCAGAATATCCCATTAATGGTGCAACAATCTCTATTGGGGATCTTTCATATACAACGGATACATTCGAATCACTTTTTCATAATTATTCATCCGATATAAATGAATTAAGAAATGGTTTTTATTGGTTTGATGGACTCTTAGACTCCAGTTTTGAAGTCATAGTAAGTGCGGATAATTATTACCCTGATACTGCAATGGTTACAGTGATTGATTCTTTTATTACCTTTCACGATGTCTTTGTATTATCTAGCCAATCACCTGTAGTAGTTGAGACTATTCCACTTCAGGGTGACTCTCTTTTCCCTGCTTGGGATAGTATTGAAATCCAATTCTCTCGTCCGATGAATCAGGAAACAGTGGATGAATCTCTTTCTTTAAACCCGCCAACTGATTTTACCATATCTTGGGAAAACGATTTTCAGACCTTAACAATTGTACCGGATGGATTAGAATTTGAAACAGATTATTTGTTAACAATTTTGGAAGAAGCACAAGATGTTTATGGTCATTATTTAGATGGTGATGAAGATGGAGTTCCAGGAAGTCATTTTATTTTGACTTTTCGCACGGGCCCCGCAGACATGTCACCGCCTGAAATTATTGCTGTTATTCCGCCCAATGTATCCCAAAATGTCGAGTTGAGCCCCATTGTTAATATACAGTTTGATGAAATTATAGGGCCAGACTCTTTATTAGAATCATTATTTTTTCTGGAGAGGTTTCAAGACCATTCAGGTGTGGAAGGTGAATGGGTGCACTACGATGTTTTCGGGCGAAGTTCTATATGTTTTTTCCCATTTAATAGTTTACATCCTGATGAGGTGTATGTTACCAGAATCTATTCTGGACTTAATGATAACTTCAATAATTCGATTCCAATCAACCATTCTTATTCTTTTATTACCGGAAACATTGATTTCAATATCACAATAATTGATGCAATGGAACAGAATTTTCAAGATAATTGGTGGGGACCGCAAAGTTCTGGGAGTACGACGGGAATTATTACCGATAGTACCTCCATGTTGCCAAATATGGAAACAATTAACGGTTTGTATGGCAGCACTCAATCCATGGAAATTAATTATGGCTGGAATTCCAATTCTTCCAATTGGCTAATCCGAGTTTATTTAAGTGGTGGCCCTCCGAGAAATATTACCTTCAACGATAGCAAAACCTTGCAAGCTTATGTTTTTGGAGATGGCTCCGGCAACAAATTCAGATTTGCCGTTGATGATAATCTACCCAGTACTGGAGCAGAATACCACGAAGTGAGCCCTTGGTATATCATCGATTGGATTGGGTGGAAATTAGTTCACTGGGATTTGGATCTTGATGGGACTGGCGATTGGATTGGGGATGGTCAATTAGATGGCACAATGAGATTTGATAGTTTTCAATTAACCTATTCTCCGGGACAAGCACAATTTGGGAAAATATATATTGATGATTTCCGAATCGTAGACGAATTTGAATTATCAATAAATACAGAAGCGCTTCCAACGGGAATTACCTTAACTGGGAATTATCCGAATCCATTTAATCCCACAACAAAAATCAAATTCCAAACTGGTGATTCTCGACGCGTAAGTTTAACAGTATATGATATTCTCGGAAACAAAATAAAAGAGCTGACAAACTCTATTTATGAGCCAGGCGAATATTATTTAATCTGGGATGGGACAAATATTAATGGCGAAAAAGTTTCATCAGGCATTTATATATATTCTCTCTTGTCTGATGATATTAAAAATTCAGGCAGAATGATTCTATTAAAATAGATTCCAAAAAAATCACTAAAAAATATGTTACACTGGATAGATACATCAATTATTATTTTATTTTTAATCGGACTCATGGGATTCGGGTGGTGGCAGAGTAGGTTGAATAAATCCACTTCTGATTATTTCCTAGGTGGAAAAAACATTCCATGGGTTGTAGCCATGTTCTCCATCGTGGCCACAGAAACATCTGTATTGACCTTTATCAGCATTCCAGGAATTGCCTATCGAGGGAATTGGTTATTCCTGCAATTGGCTATTGGATACATCCTAGGGAGGATCTTAGTAAGCCTGTTTTTACTACCACAATATTTCAAGTTAGGGGTCACATCCATTTATGAGGTTTTGGGAAAGAAATTTGGCCCGGAGATACAAAAAGTTGCATCAGGTGTTTTCCTCATTACCCGGATTCTTGCCGATGGAATTCGATTCCTTGCTACGGCAGTTATTGTTCAGGTTGTAACTGGATGGTCGTTGCCGGCATCCGTATTGGTTATTGGTGGTGTAACGCTGGTTTATTCACTTCTTGGAGGAATCCGCACTATCGTTTGGGTTGATAGTTTTCAATTTGTGCTTTATTTAGCCGGCGGCCTGATTTCCATATTTTATATCCTGTTTAATATGGAACCATCAGCCGGGGATGTATTTGTTCAATTGAACGAAGCAGGAAAATTGCAGATACTGAATTTCAACGGTGATTTTATTCACGATCCCTATTTATTCATAAGTGCGGTCATCGGCGGCATGTTTTTGTCTTTTTCATCCCACGGCGCTGACTATATGATGGTTCAACGTGTTTTAGGGACTAAAGATCTTGAATCCGGAAGAAAAGCCATGATCGGTAGTGGCTTATTTGTATTTCTACAATTCGGAATTTTCTTATTGGCCGGATCTTTGATCTACATTTATATTGACGGTGTAGAGCTCGTTAAAGATCGAGAATTTTCAACATTTATAATAGATCATTTGCCCATCGGTGTTAAAGGTTTACTTTTAGCAGGAATCCTGTCCGCAGCCATGTCCACCTTGAGTTCATCCATCAATTCTTTGGCTTCATCCACTATTACGGATTGGCTAAAGGGCGAAGCTGGTTTGAGAAAATCACGGATTGTCAGTGGTATTTGGGCGATTGTGCTCATTGGTATTGCTCTAATATTTGATGAAGGAGATTCTGCTATTGTAATTATGGGGCTTCAAATTGCATCGTTTACATATGGTGGGTTATTGGGCCTCTTTTTATTGAGCAAACTTGATTACTCATTTGCTCAAATCAGTTTGATTATAGGGCTGATATCTAGTTGCTTAATTGTATTTTTTCTCAAACAAATAGGCTTGGCATGGACTTGGTTTATTTTCTTATCTGTTACCACAAATATTATTGTAACAATATTGACTCAGGGCATATTGAATGTCAGTAAGAAATAATTCATTCATCAATTTATTTTTATTAATAACCCTAATATGTTCAGCCATGGTTATTGGCAATGAAATGGAAATGGAACAACAAAAAAAGCTCGATTTCTCGCAGTTATTGAAGCACATAGATTCCCGTTTCCAACCAATACTTCATGCTCCGGAACAATTTAGGTTTCAGGTAATCTACACCATGGTGCACCGAAATCAATCCAATGAACCGACTTTTGAGACATTTCAATTTGGGATGAAAGATGGAACCTATTTTTATCCGGCCAGTGCCATAAAATTTCCAATTGCTGTGTTAGCATTGGAAAAATTAAATAATATCTCTTCAATAGACATGGATACACCCATGAAAATTGAAGATCACCCCATCGGTTTACTTGGAATGAAGCGGGACGAGACTTCACATTCCGGTTATCCATCCATAGCACATTTTATCCATAAACTTTTCATTGTATCAGATAATGATGCTTTTAACAGGCTTTATGAATTTCTTGGCAGGGATTATATCAACAAACGGCTTTGGGAACTTGGGTACAGGAGTACAAGAATTCATCATCGGCTTGGGATTGGACTGAGCGAAAAACAAAATTTAGTGACCAACCAAATTCAATTTTTCAATCAAGATGGGATTCTTTATCATCAGGAAAGTGAGATTGGTCAATTACCTCTAGATGCTCCCTTTGATAATTATTTTATTGGGGAATCTCATAGAGTTGGTAATGAAGTGATTCCTGAACCATTTGATTTCTCAAAGAAAAACTACATGAGTTTGAAAGATAAGCACAATTTCTTGATTCATACAATTTTCCCTGAAGTATTTGAAAACAGAGAAATCAATCTGACTGAACGAGATAAAAATTATTTATATAAATGTATGTCCATATTACCTCGAGAAAGTCATAAACCGGTTTACGATCGAGAAAAATATTTTGATAGTTATTGCAAATTTTTTCTTTTTGGGGACAATCATGCTACAATTCCACCCAGTATTAGGTTATTCAACAAAGTGGGGCTTGCATACGGTTTTCTAATCGATAGTGCCTATATAGTAGATTTTGATAACAATGTAGAATTTTTCTTAAGCGCAGTCGTTTATGGAAATGAAAATGGAATTATTAATGATGATACCTATGATTATGAATCATTAACAATTCCCTTTTTATCAGAATTGGGGAGAGTTATCTACGAATTTGAATTATTTAGAGACAAAGATTACATCCCTGATTTGAATCGATTTAAACTAGAATATTGAATGATAATAGAAT
>Ga0066827_10001463_pt1 | contig 11032 bp, 10 predicted proteins | sample ETNtaG_34_FD_65609 | JGI IMG/M metagenome (GOLD analysis project Ga0066827, IMG submission 65609) | Marine microbial and viral communities from oxygen minimum zone, Eastern Pacific Ocean - ETNP201306SV51 | ecosystem: Environmental > Aquatic > Marine > Oceanic | place: Pacific Ocean: Eastern... | reverse complement strand
TTTTACGTGACATTTTTTGCTGAATCTGGTTTGTTGCCATCAGAAGATATGAAGATCACAATAGGTTTTGACCAGGAATCGGGGACTCTATTAGCTTACATTAGTTAGTAACGCATATATCAAAAAAAAATAAATGGGAGCTCACACATGCGTTTTTCTACTCAATGCATAATTTCTTGCTGGCTAGGAATTGCATTTATCGGTTCGACAGCTTCATCAACTTTAGCCAAAGATCCGGAACTTCCACCATTGGCGAAAATGCGAGATGCTAACAACAACAATCGCATCGAACGCAACGAGGCCGCTGGCCCCTTGCTCGGGAACTTTGACACGATGGATTGTGACAAATCTGGAAATCTCGACGGCACTGAAATCCTTGGCTTTTTTCAAGGAATCGAGTGCCCTAAAAAAACGGTTTCTGACAGGCCTAAGAAAAAATATAGCCCCTCCCGACCACCGAATGAACTGCTTTTTAATCTCTATATACCCCGCACTATCTCAATGTTCAAAAATGTCATCAAACCATGGTCTGAGGCAATTGCAACGTCAACAAACAGCTCGATCAAAATAAAGTTCAGCGCTTCATCATTGGCCCCCCCCCCTCGCCAACTTCGAATGATATCTTCCGGGGTTGCCGATGCCGGTATGGGCCTTCATCATTTTACTCCTCGAAAAACGATTACGGCTCGTATTTCAGAAATACCTTTCGCCGCTCGCTCTTCTCGCGCTGTATCAATTGCTGCATGGCGAACAGTTAAAAGATTTGGAAAAGAATCAGAATATAAGGACGCCAAACTTATGGGGCTTACAACCCCACCTCCAACACTGATCTTCAATTCAAAAAAAGCTATTAAAGCTATTAAGGACTTTAGGTCTTTAAAAATGCTGGTAACTGGCTCACTTGTGAAACCGGCAAAACTCTTAGGGGCGGCCGTCGTCGGTATACCGCTGCCGTTTGCCTATGAACAATTTTCCCGTGGCATTGTTGATGGCACCATTGCCAACTATGGCGGAATTAGAGAATTCAGATTATCTAAGTTTATCAAATTTGCGACGCCTATTCCAGGCGGCGTTGGCAATACCTCCATATTCATAGTGATCAACAAGAAAAAATTCGATGGATTTTCCAAGAGTACACGAGATGCCATTATGCGGGTCTCGGGAGAGAAATTTGGAGAATACTCAGCTGGCTGGGATAAAGATAATAAAGCATCAACTAAATTCTTGAAAAAGGCTGGTATTCAGGAAATACCGCTACCTCCAAAAGCAATGGCTGAGCTTGGAAAACGCTGGTCAGTAATTGAACCGAAATGGATTGCCGATGCCAAAAAAATTGGTATTGATGGTAAAGCGGCAATAACCTTCTACCGCAATGAAATTACCAAATTAGAGGAGGCTAGGAAGTAACTCTGCCTCAGGATGACAATCTTCGCGAAAGCGTGAAAACGCGCTTGTATCCTATAGATTGGATCAATAAGTCCATTGAGGCGATTGCCAACATTCTCCTCTGCATCATGGTCACGTTGACATGCGTTGACGTAGTTGGAAGATATTTTTTTTCGGCTCCTCTGCTCGGGGCTCACGAGATGATAACGCTCTCCATGGGTATCATGATTTTTCTCGGCATGCCCCTGGTCACAGCCGCGCGGGAACATTTAGCGGTGGACATTACGAGCAATATACTGAGTACACGTATGAAACGAATTCAACAGGTTATCGTTAATTTATTCGCACTTGTGACGTTTCTCATGTTTTCATATTTGCTGTGGTTCCATGGTTTAGGATTGGCCGAAGATTTTATCGCCACCGACGATTTTGAAATTGAACTCGCCCCGCTGGCCTTTTTTCTAGCGACTATGTGTATTCTGACAATTGTCGTATTGCTAAATCATATTTTTTCAGATCTTTTAGGCAAAGACCCAAACTATTCGAGACCTACACCACGAGAAAACTCCGCAACAGTTTCAAGTGCCGAAAATGCAGAACAGTCAAAAAGGCAATAACTAAAGTGGAAGTAGGTCTTGTTGGATTTGTAATTCTATTGTGCCTGGCATTTGCTGGCCTTCACTTAGGAGTCGCTTTATTCGTTACGGGCTTTTTGGGATTTGCCTATGTGCGCGGTCTTGATGCGTCCATCTCACTTGCCGGTACGCTTATTTTTGATGCCTCGATGTCACATGGATTTGCATTGCTGCCATTGTTTTTGCTCATGGGTAACTTGATCTATCGGGCACGGCTATCAGACGATTTGTACGATACGGCTAATGCCTGGTTGGGACATCGACCGGGCGGATTAGCAAAAGCAACAATTGCGGCTTGCGGCGGCTTTGCCGCAGTTTGTGGAAGTTCAATAGTAACAACAGCCACAATGGCAAAAGTCTCCATGCCCAACATGCGCAGATATCAATATGATGATGGATTGGCCACAGGCGCCATAGCAGCTGGTGGCACTTTGGGTATCCTCATCCCACCAAGTATTCTTTTAGTTTTTTATGGGATTCTGACGAACACCGATATCGGAAAACTTTTTATAGCCGCTATTGTACCGGGCTTAATTTCAATTCTAACCTATTTTGTTATCATCGATCTTATGACAAGAATCAAACCGGAACTAGGTCCACGGATCGAGCGCGTTCCATGGCCGAAGCGAATTCGATCTCTCAAAAAGGTATGGGGGATCGTGTTTTTGTTTCTTTTTGTCCTCGGCGGCATTTATGTCGGTTTTGTTACACCTGTAGAGGCGGGAGGTATTGGTGCAGCTGGCGCATTTCTTTTTGCCATCGGTCGTCGTGTCATGTCGTATGCGGCTTTTCAAGATGCGCTTCTTGAAACGGTTCGAACTTCAGCAATGTTGTTTTTTGTTATTTTCGGTGCGCAGATTTTTTCTGCTTTCATAAACGCAGGCGACCTACCCGGGCAGATATTAATTTGGATTCAAGGATTGGACTTGCCTGCGATGGGCATTTTGTCAGTCATCATCTTATTCTATTTGGCATTTGGCTGTGTATTCAGCGCCTTTGCTCTCGTCCTGCTTACGGTGCCGGTCTTTTTTCCTCTTATCGCAGGTCTTGGCCTAGAAAATATTTATGGTACCACTTCTGAAAATATTCTGATTTGGTTTGGGATTGTCATCGTCATTGTCGCAGAAATCGGTCAGATTACACCTCCAATCGGTATGAATGTATTTGTTCTTAAATCTGTGTTGCCGGACGTGCCTTTAGGAACAATATTTAAGGGAATTATCCCCTTTTTTGGCGCCGACCTCATTCGATTGGTGTTGATAGTATTATTTCCGGCAACAGTATTGGCACTACCCGATTACATGGGTCAGATCCAAGATCAGATCACATCTATTTTAGATAGTTTTCTCAAATAAGTTTTCTTCTTAAATTGAATTCGCGCAAATGGCAGATCAAAATACAACATCGATAGTATCGACCCAAAGCGAAAAATGCCCATTGCAACTGAACTAACGCGGTAAGGAATTGCAGATCCCTGCCAGAAACTGCTCTTACAATGTCTACCCAACTAGATATCGATTGTTAGAAGCGGTGATTTGCAACGAGAGACGCATATCGTTAATTCCTTTTCCCGCTCTTTTAGCGACAGAACATTGTCATCTCGGTGAATGGGAACTCCCTCGCTAAATGGCGTGCGACAGATCCCGCAAATACCAAGCTCGCAGCTGAATTCCTTTTCTATTCCGGCTTTCCAAAGGGCGCTAAGAATAGTCTCCTTGGGACCAACCTTAATCACTTGACCCGTGCTCGCAATCTTTACATCAAACTCTTCATCGGTGCCATCCAACTCCTCGGGTTTAAAAAGCTCAAATCTTACGGTATTGGAGTACCAGGATGTCGTTGCTTCGCTGACAGCATTAATCAATCCCTCTGGGCCACAACAATAGACTACCCCAGCAGATATTGGCTTCGCGAGTAGGGTCGCCACATCCAGGCGACGCGCCGGATCTCCATTGGAGACGTGAAATTGCAGTCTATTATGCTCAACCAACTTCTCAAGCTCTGTTCTGAAAGGCAGTTGGTCAGCAGACTGAACACACATATGGAAGTTGAATTCCTTGCTCAACGATCGTAGTTTGTAGGCCATTGAAAGAAGCGGTGCTACTCCAATCCCTCCCGCTATCAAAGTGTAATTCATGAATCGGTGATCGAGGGGGAAGTTATTTTTCGGTTGGGAGATGTTCAACTGATCTCCGACCGCCACCTTGTCGTGAAATGCTATAGAACCACCGCGTCCCTCCGCTTCTCGAAAAACGGCAAGCAAATAGCGATTTGTATCAGCCGGATCATTGCAGAGCGAATACTGCCGCATCAATCCACCGGGCAATTTAACATCGACATAAGCTCCCGCAGTGAATTGCGGTAAGGCTGAACCCGAGGCATCCACAAGCTCAAACGTCTTGATGTCTTTCGCCTCACAACCAATTGATTTTACAAGCACTTTAATCATTTTGGCCGATCATCTCCACAAACCCGCCCGCTAATTGACACGGCCGTCAAATCACCAAATCAGATCCTCCGCAGTGATGCGGATAAATAAAAGTAGACGCCCTCCCGGCCTGGAATTCCTAAGCTCTCTTCAAGCCCGGTCATCCCCGCCAGGAGGGCGTTAAGAGGACCTTCTACAAGAACTTGCCGAGGTCCCAAGATTCTCCAATCAGTCTTCGAAGTCTCTGCCGATAATGAGGTCAAGCATCAAATGCGTATGCAACGCGTTGGCCTCTTGCTTGTTGAACCGACAACCGGGAAGCACTTTTGAATGCATACCTTTCTGGTAAAGCGGCGTTATGCGCCAGTCCTGCAGAAATGTAGCAGGCATACGATCGGTCGGATAGTTGTCCCATTCTACGGTCTCGTAATTGACTTCGGGCTCTCCACCTTCAGGGTAGCGGAACATGAAATACACGTCCCAGATTGCCTCGTCCGGATTGTCGCCGTTCGGTCGAGAGCGGAATAAGCCGTAGGTGTTACCAGCAACCGGACCAAGCATGTTCGGAAAAAACCGGAATTCGGTCGGAAACCCGTACAACTCACTATCCTCAAGATCCGAGAGGTCTATGCCAATGGCGGCACAGGCATCCCGGCGGTTTTTCCTCATGAACTCTGGGCCGAGCATATCCCAGAGGATATCGTCATCGCTGAGTCCATTGAAGTACTCTAGTTCATAGTCCGCGAGGCGGCCCTGCTTAACCATATTTTCCATAGCCGTACGCACCCATGTTCTGGGGTCGGTGATTTCCTCATCTTTAAGATTTATCAGTTTTATGCCTTTGGGCAATCCCGTTTGGATGTCTTGATCGGGTTCCCAAAAATTAGTGTGCCTCTCAAACTGCTCGCCAACGGTAACCGCACCAATTGTATCTGGGTCAGGCGGTGTCTCTTTCACGGTAGGTTTGCCATATTCGGGAAAGCCATCTTTGCCTGGACCAGCTTTGCCTTGACCAAACATCGCCCCAGACCGGCGACCGCCCGGGAGCGTGGCAAAGGCACCAACGTCATTCAAATCCATCACATGGGTCGCCCACACGTGATAACCTTCCTGATACTGCTCGACACCATATTTCCAATTGGTTGGCAGAATAGTGGTAAAGTGATGCTTAAGACGCATCTCACTGATTTTGTAACGCGCTAACTTCTCGGGACCTGGTTCCAGGTAATTGAGCACCGGTTCGGCGTCCATATCCATATTAATAAACACGAAGCCTTCCCAGGTTTCACAACGTACCGGACGAAGACAGATCTCACTCTTCTCGATGCGTTCAGGTGCAAAATCCTTTGCCCCCGGCAGGTGGGAAATCTCGCCTTCCAGATCCCAAGCCCAGCCGTGGTACACGCATCTCAACTTACCTTTGAACATGTCTCTGAAATTGTTGAGCGTGCCACGTCCTCCCCACCAGTGCTCCCCTTCTACGAGACGCACACCGCGATGCATGCAAACATTGTGGAAAGCATTGAGAGTACCGGATTCCGATCGTACGATTACGATCGACTCGTTGCCAATTTTGTACTCGTAGAAATCTCCGTTATTGGGTATCTCCTCCTCACGGCACGCCCATTGCCACACGCGTGACCACAGCAGATCATATTCCTTCTGCAACCATTCCTTGCTGGTGAAACGTTGCTTCGGGATCAGGCGTTTGAAATCGTCATCCGTAACTTTGGCCGATATTCCGGTCAAACTTCCTGTCGTAAAGTCATTCGTTATTGCATCCATGACGCATCCTCCTTTTGTTGATGTAATTCGGTCAGGCATCCGGCGAATAATCGCCATTGGCCAGGAACCGGCGCAATAAATCCTTGAAAGTTTTGAACTCCTGCTCGCTGAAACCACTAAGATGCCGATTGAGTACCTGGCATATGGTTGGTGGGATAAGCCTTACAATTTCGTGACCCGCTTTGGTTAATTTGATTTTTACGACGCGCCTATCTTTTTCGCTTCTTTTCCGGGCGATAAATCCCTTGATTTCCAACCTGTCCAGCATGCGGGTCATCGCACCGGTATCAACGTCGATTTCTCGTGCACATCCGGCTACTGTATCAGCACGCCCGTTGGATAGAATCAACAACGGAACCCACTGCGGAGCCGTTAAATCATATATCTGAAGCTCCGCGTCCAAATTGCGCATTACAGTCTGATTGGCGAGTTTAATCAAATAGCCAACTGATTGGTCATCACCGAGCGCCGTGGCATCACCCCGATAAAACTCGATCAGATTTTTATCTTGAAATTGGGTTTTCTTTACCTCCATATTACCTATAATAGTTGCCTAGACAAATAATGTCAAGGCAACTATTATAGGTAAGCTTTAGGAAACCTGTTTGGGAGGATGATCATACCGATGAAATTTCGAAACATTGCGTTAGCAATAACCGTTGGCATTACGTCGTGGATTGTCGCAACACCGGTTAAAGCTGAAAACCTGGCGGAGTTTTTTTCTGGTAGAGCAATTACGATTCACATGGGTTTTCCCGGTGGCGGATTTTTAGCCTCTGCCCAACTTGTTGGGAACCATATGGGAAAATACATACCCGGCAATCCAAAGATCGTCTTTTCACCCAGACCCGGCAGAACTGGAACTGCAGTGCTTGATTTTATAGCTCAATGGGCGCCGAAAGACGGCACGCATTTGGCTATGCCTGGCTCTCTAGGGCCTTGGATGCCGCTCCTCTCCGATACGCCTATTAAATATGATCCCCTAAAATTAGTTTATATTGGCAATGTCAATTCGGCGGGTGATACTTATCTATTTACCAGAGCTGACGCAGGCATCAAATCTTTGGCTGATTTGAAAATCAAATCGCTTCGAGTAAGTAACGCGAGAGGCGCCTATCGAAATTTTGTCGCAGCTCTCAACAATATACTGGGAACTAAAATCACCTATATAGGTGATTATCCGGCGCATCGGGATGCCTTTATCGCCATGATCCGGGGGAATACACAAGGCGTGGCAGGCGCCGGCGTTACGATTGGCGCCGAACATCGACATTATTTTCCGAATCTCCTCAAAGACGGTGAAGCGATCCCAATTCTGCGATATTCGGCAAATACTAAAAGTACTACCCATCCAAACGTCCCCATCGCCGGACAATCTGCGAATACTGAAACGCAAAAAAAAGCATTGGAAATTGTTTTTGCCAATCAGGTTTTGGACCGTCCTATTGTGGGTCCACCTGGCATGTCTTCTGTTACGCTAAAAGTTTTTCAAGATGCATTCATGAGAGCGATGAAAGATCCGGCGCTGATTGCAGAGGCAAAAGCAAAAAAATTGGGCATCGAAAGTCCGATGAGTGGCATCGAAATGAAAGCTTTTGTACTAAGAATATTTGCACTTCCAAACGCTGCAAAATCTATGGCAAAAAGGGCGTTGCGAGATAGTAGCTTTGTAAAGTATGTCAAATACTCGACTTTCAAAGCTCAGTTAATGAAGATTAAGCCTAAAGGAAAGAGTCCTCATGCAGTATTGCTTTTTAAGAGCAAAGAAAAATCAATTGTCGTTCATTTAGATGCCAGAACGACGATACTGAATGCCTATGGCCGGGACATTACCATCCCCCCATTCAAATTGCGCTCACTAACACATGGTATGATATGTGAAATTTCTTGGACAGGCCATGACACGACGGCTCATAAATTGACGTGCGGTGACTAGACTTTTAAGACTTGATGTTCGGTGTTATTGTCTAAGCATCCATATAAATATGACTGACAGCAATTTAACAATTAATTAATCTTGGTGAAAGGAATATAATTCTTTTTGAAAGAATAAATTGGATATGAGCAACGCATAATAGAACGAGAAAAACGAATAGGTATATCAAATTGTCCAAATTGGAATGGAAAGAATCGTGGAGCGTCGGCTATAATTTGTTAAACGAAGATCATATGGTCTTGATCGACATTATTAATCGGGTCAAAGCATCGCAGGAGAACAACAAACCTATCGACTGGGTGCTTCAAGATTTATCGGATTATGTCGATCTTCATTTCAGTCGAGAGGAAGAAATGATGCATATTGTTGGATACTCGGGTTTTGACGAACACGTTAAGGAACACCGGTCCTTCGTAGAATGGCTAAATACAGTAAAATTTTCTTTCAACAACAACCCTCAGGCAAAACGCTACACAGCTGATACAGTCTTGGATTATCTTGAGTTATGGCTGAAAAATCACATTCTCCACACAGATATGAACTACAAAGGAAAGTTATAAGTTATCATTGGCCGGATTCACTCGCACAAACCACCAAACCAATTCCATCAGTATCTTTAATTAGTATTGAAGAAAAAAAAGAGCACTGTCCCAGATAACCAAGAATTGGGGTTATCTGGGACAGTGCTCTTTTTTTTGAAACAATTTATGGTAGCTTCAGTGCATAGGAGAACATTCCATGAAGATGATTGTGATTGTTTCGTTCTTGATTATATTTATCGGACTCGCCAATATCGCATCTGCACAGACCGCAAATAATATTAAACAAAACAACGATCCCTGGTACAACCAGGGGCAAGCGGACCTCGCTGCGGCAAAGGCCAGAAAACCAATCACCAACCCGGCCAAAAACATTATTATTTTCATTGGCGATGCAATGAGCCCGGCGGTCTTTAACCGCAGGTACTAAAGTCAACGGTTGTGTAATATTTAGACACTGCCTTATAATTCATTCTGCTTAATATCAATTAAAATTTTTAAATAAAAATATAAGGGAGATCAAACCATGTACTATGAAATCCGTGATTTAATTTTTTCACCAAATAAATTCATTCAATCAGGCTGTGTTACATCAGTGCTTGCGGTGGCGATGCTGGTATTTAGCGCTCCTGATGCAAATGCCCAATCGGCGAAGTTTGAGTTCGGTGTCATGGGCGATACGGACTATTCCTTTAAAACGGAAAAGGAACTTCCCAAAATGATCGCACAGATGAACAGGGAAAATCTGTCTTTCGTTATCCATGTCGGCGATTTTGAGGCTGATCCTAGGCCCTATAACCGCGCCCCGACAAAGATTTCCATGCCCTGTGTGGCGAAGAATTTCAAAAGGGTGAAGGCGGTGTTTCAGACCTCCAAACATCCCTTCGTGCTGACGCCGGGCGATAACGACTGGACTGACTGCAGCAAATTGAAGGCGAAAAAAGTCAAACCCACGGATGCGCTGGCCATGGTACGCCGAATGTTTTATCCCAAGGGTAAATCTTTGGGCCAAAATCCGATGCCTGTCGTCAGCCAGTCGAGCGACGCTGGTTTCGCTAAGTTTGTCGAAAACCTAACCTGGTCCAAAGGCGGTGTAACCTTTGCCACAGTGCATCTAGTCGGCAGCAACAACAACTTGGGTAAGAAACCCGAACCCAAAGCAGAGTTTATCGATCGTACCAAAGCAAATACGGCATGGGTAAAGAAAGCCTTTGCCAAAGCCCGCGCCGACAATAGCCTAGGCCTCGTCTTACTTACCCAGGCCAATCCCGCGTTTGAAGGCAATTGGACGGGCCGCACATTGGGCCGCTATTTCCGGCCCATCGCGTCCCTTGGCGTCAAGCAGCCGAAAAAGAAAAAAGCCAAGCGCCACGGCTATGATGAATTTCGCCAGCTCCTGTTAAAGGAATTGGCGACTTTCAAAAAGCACACTTTGCTGATGCACGGCGACAACCATTTGGTCAAAATGGATAAGCCCTTGTGGGATCCGAAAGCCAAACGCTTCGTCGCCAACTTCACCCGTGTCGAAACCTTCGGCAATCCCACCACCGGCTGGATCCACGTCAAGGTTGATCCCAAAGACCCGGACCTGTTTACCTTCAAGGCAAAGATGTACCGGGCGAAATGATCATTTAATAGTTATGGAGTGGTGGCGGCATTGAGCCGCCACATTCCGTTGCAATTAACCCATCGCACGACCTGCTAATGTCTGCTTAGGGTCAACAGGAGACGTAATAAGCACCGACTATTTACGACCGCTTTGCACACAAAAGCGGACGTATTTTCGATGAATTATCCTTCTATTATTTTCTTGGATTTTTGGGTCGGTTAATGCAAATGGAAAAGCATGCCTAATTCCCCAATCCGTTGCTGCCAGAGATCGATAAATACTGCTATTTTTTTGCTTCTATGGCGATGTTTTGGATATTAAGCGTAGACTGGAACTTCTTTCGATTACCATGCCGGTAAAACGGGTTTGTCCATATCTATTTCTGATTCAGTCTCGACAAAAAACTCAGGCAAATAGGCAATGCCAAGATTTGCGACAAAAAAGTATTTTATCATCCAAAAATTTCACCGATCTAATTCTACTCGATGGAGAAAGACTTATTTTTTGCTTTCCCATTATTAAATCCCATGTTCGGCACGTTCATCACTTCATGATAATTTCAAGCCGTATAATCGCCTAATATTCTTGCTAAGAAGGGAAATACTAGGGATGAGGTGTCATTCGGACCACCGGTTCCACAAAAGATAGTGAAATAATTGGCAATCATATCCACCTGATCCGCAACCGGTTTGCGAACCAAATCAAATTTTTTAC
>Ga0066827_10001438_pt1 | contig 11100 bp, 9 predicted proteins | sample ETNtaG_34_FD_65609 | JGI IMG/M metagenome (GOLD analysis project Ga0066827, IMG submission 65609) | Marine microbial and viral communities from oxygen minimum zone, Eastern Pacific Ocean - ETNP201306SV51 | ecosystem: Environmental > Aquatic > Marine > Oceanic | place: Pacific Ocean: Eastern... | reverse complement strand
ATAGATGGAGTTAGAATTATTATGAATGACAGATCCTGGGTACTGATAAGGTCTTCAAATACTGAGAATATTATTCGTATTTCTGTCGAGGCTAAAACAGAGAAAACTGCCTCGGCACTCATAAATCGTTACAAAGATAAAATTTCAAAGATACTGAAAGAAGGCGTAAAAAGCTGAAAAAACTGGATGAACATGAAATAATAAAAATTCTATTAGAAAAAGTGGGTCAACCCTCTCATCCATCCTCAAAGATAGGTGATGATGTATCTGTGCTTCCTACGGGAGAAGGTGAATTAATTATAGCTACAGATATGTTAGTTAAAAAAACTGATGTCCCTAAAGGTATGAAAAACTGGCAGATAGCTAGAAAGAGTATCGTTGCATGTGTTAGTGATTTTGCAGCAAAAGGTGTTCAGCCAAAAGCATCTCTACTTTCACTTGGTTTACCCCTAGGCACAACTCGAATAGAAATAGATCAACTGGCTGCCGGATTTAAGAAGGCTACTGATGAATATCAATTAGAAATAATTGGAGGTGACACGAATGAAGCAGATGACCTTATCATTGATTGTTGCATGGTCGGTTTCTCTAAAAAAATTGTTAGAAGAAACGGTGCAGTTCCGGGAGATAGAATCGTTGTAACTGGTTTCTTCGGATATCCATCTTTAGGACTTAAGGTGCTCCAAGATAATTTGAGTATTCCTGAAAAGATGAAACAGAATGCAATCTCATCAATTCTTCTACCTATCCCAAAATTAAAACTCGCATTAGCTTTAGGAAAAAACAATTCTTTTTCATCTTCAATAGATTCCAGTGATGGATTATCTATATCTCTCCATCAATTGGCAGAAGCTAGTAAAGTAGGTTTAGAGGTTTCAAAGATACCTGCTGATCTGAAACTAATTGAAACTGTAAACAAAGCTGGAATAGATTTGGAAGATGTCATATTCTATGGAGGAGAGGAATATGAGATTATAGCAACCATCCCAGAAGAAAAATGGTTAGCAGCTCAGAGAATAGCTCGGAAGATGGGTACTCCACTCATTGAAATTGGAAAGGTTACTAGTGATAAGAATCAAATTCTTTTTGATGATGGTCAGGAAAAGCATAATATCGAGCGGAGAGGTTGGGTTCACCTAGCCTAATTCTTCTGTTTACTTAGAGCATCTTTAACTAAATCTGAATATTCCGTTATCATTTTTTCTAACTTTGATTTCTTGTTTGATTCTGCAAAGACTCTGAATACAGGCTCAGTACCGCTTGGCCTTAGAAGTATCCAAGAATTTGTATCTTCCCATATCTTCAATCCATCAATTCTTTCTATATCTCTATCTATCTGTCCTTCTATTTTCTTCATCAATCTGGGCATCAACTCTTTTGCACATTCAAACTTTGTCTTTTTTTGGAAGTATCTGGGGAGATTGCTCAGCATCTCCGAGAGTGGTCTTTTACTATTTGCCAACGCTTCGAGTATTAGTGCTGTGGCCATAGCTCCATCTCTTACAGGGATATGCGGTGTGAAGAAACATCCTCCATTCTCTTCTAAACCGAATAAGGCATCATGATCAATCATGGCATTTGAGACGTCCACACTACCTACTTTTGTCTTGAAAATCTTGGCTTTATGTTTCTCTACTATATCATCAATAACTTTAGAGGCACTTACCGTAGTTACTATCGTCGCATCAGGATTCTTTGAAAGAATGTATTCAACAAGCAAGGCACCTGATCGGTCACCCCAATGAACAATCCCTTTTTCATCGCAGAATAGACTCCTATCACCATCTCCATCATATGCCACACCCATATCTGCACCATATCCTTTAACTGCCTCTGAAAGACTGCTTAGCACTTCAGGTGTTGGTTCGGCACCTCTCCCCGGAAAGCTCCCATCTACTTGAGCATTCAAAGATATTGGTCGACAGTTAAGTTCCTCCAACATGTAAGGCGCTGCAATACTTTGGGCTCCGTTACCAGGGTCTACTATTACCTGAAAATTCTTTTTTTGTATCTTATCCTTGTTGATATGAGATATGATACCATCTATGTAAGACGATATTACCTTTGTCTCCATAATTGAGGTTCCAATTGTTTTCCAATTTGCCAAGTTGAACTTTTTTTCATAGAAAATATCTTCAATTATTTTTTCTTCATCACGTGTTACATCTATCCCATCCGCACCTGAAACTTTTACACCGTTGTATATTGATGGATTATGAGAAGCTGTAATCATTACTCCGACTTTGTAATTCATTTTTCTAACATAGAACTGAAGTGCAGGAGTTGGGAGCAATTTTGATTCCCCCACATCTAGCCCAACACTCATTAATCCGGCAGAAATTGCCTTGGCAATTGTGGGACTAGAATCTCGGCCATCATATCCTACAAGAGCGGGTCCTTCTTTAAAGTAAGTTCCAATCGCTTGACTAATTTCTGTCAAGAAATCTAATGTCAAATCTTTACCGGGTATCCCTCTTATTCCACTTGTACCGAATAGTCTCTTTCGAGTAACCATTACCATTGCATAAAGTAGGGATGTTATTTTCTTTTTCTTGTCTAACCAAAACTCTAAAAAAGCAATGTTATACTCTGGGAGCTGGGCCCGTAGCTCAGTCTGGATAGACCGATGAAGAATATTATCATCAGGTCCAAAGCACCGGCCCTCTAAGCCGGGGGTCGAGGGTTCGAATCCCTCCGGGCCCGCCATCTGTCAATATCGATAAATTTCTAATAGAAAAAAGTCTTGAAATAATTATATTATTGAGAATCAATATGATGACACACTTATTAATGAAATAATTTAATAAAAAGTATTTTGGTGGAAGTAAATATCGCTCAACTCATAGTTGACAGCTGCCTCATTGGTGGATTATATGCACTAATGGCAGTTGGACTTACATTCATCTACAGAATAATGAGTTTTCCAAACTTTGCACACGCAGAATTCATTACTTTTGGTGCGTACGCAGCATTTTTCGCCAATGTGTCATTAGGACTGGGATTAATACTTTCAGCAGTGATAGCCTTCTTTGCAACTGGTGTAATTGTTGTACTGTCATATTTCGCGATTTTTGCTCGACTCAGTGCAATGGGTTCAAAGACCATGTTCCCTATGATGATTGGGTCTATAGGTCTCGGATTAGTGATACGTCATATTATCCAAGAGTTAATGGGACCAAGGGTGCTCTACTACAATATTGAAGCACCTGAGATCTATGAATTCCTAGGTGCACGAGCAACTGCTATAGATCTTCTGATAATATTCATTTCAATCATCCTTGTTGTGGCTCTCCATCTATTACTCTCTCGGACAACAATCGGGAAAGCAATGAGAGCCATTTCAGATAACGTAAATTTGGCTCAAGTCAGTGGAATTAATACTCATTATGTAATCATTGCAGTGTGGTTTCTGAGTGGTGGAGTTGCAGGGTTTGCTGGAATGCTCAGAGGACTAGATACTTATCTGATGCCACTATTGGGATGGAATCTTTTACTTCCAGCCTTTGCAGTGGTTATATTGGGAGGTATAGGGAGCTTTTATGGGGCAATCCTAGCAGGTTATATGTTAGGATTTGCGGAAAATATAGGTGTAATTGCACTATTTTCCCTTAATATTTCAAATAGTTATAGGCCCGCAATAGCTTTTTCTATCCTCATCATAGTGCTTCTGATGAGACCTCAAGGTCTCTTCTCAAACTTCAAGACTAGGGGTGATGCCTAACCTTGGTTCTTTCATTCATCCTGGATACATTGATCTATGCAGGAATATTTGGAATATTAGGTATAAGTCTCAACCTTGAAGCAGGTTTCACTAGACTTACGAATTTTGGAAAAGTGGCCTTCTTCGCAATAGGAGCATATACCACAGCTCTGTTAACATTGAACGGAGCTCCTTACATTATTGGACTAATAGCGTCGGTAACATTAGCTGCATTCGCTGGGTTTCTCATATCACTGCCTACTCTTCGTCTTAGGGCTGATTACTTTGCAATTGTCACAGTAACATCGGGAGAAATCTTGAGGGTCTTCTTATCCAGTGAAGAGTGGTTAACTCAAGGATTCTTAGGATTAGCTGGAATACCTAGACCACTATCAAACTTATTTGGTGAAAACTATCTTCTGTTCTTCACTCTATTGGTATTTCTATACCTCTTTTTTTGTTATCTTATATCCCGAAGAATAATCTATTCCCCATTCGGAAGAGTCTTGAAGGCTATTAGAGAGGATGAAATTGCAGCCCAATCACTGGGGAAAGATGTTTTTTCGTTCAAAGCCAAATCATTGATTATTGGGTCAGGAATGGCAGGAATGGCTGGAAACCTTTTCGCTCACCACCTCACATTCATCTCACCAGACATGTTCTTACCTGGAATTACTTTCTCAATATGGGTTATAGTCGTAATTGGAGGGATGGGGAACATCGCAGGCCCGATATTAGGTGCTTTATTGATAGAGACGTTTGAACGAGGTATGTCATTCATAAAAGACTACATAATCATGCCAATCGAACCACTCAATTTTAGAATAATCGTGATAGGACTGCTTCTTATCTTCTTTGTCTTATATCGACCAGATGGCATATTAAGTGAAAAGAAGTTGGAGATGTCAATGGAAAAGTTGCAACGGAAACGAGGTAAAATTACAGATTGAGTCTTCTTGAAATGGGATCTATCTGCAAAACATTTGGTGGAATTGTATCTTTGAATGGCGTTGATATGAAGATTGAAAAGAACTCGATATCTGCTCTAATAGGACCTAACGGATCTGGAAAGACGACATTGTTCAATATTATATCAGGCTTCTTTCCACCTGATTCTGGTCATGTACTCTTCAAGGGAGAAGACATAACGGGGTTGTCGCCAAACCGAATTGCTTTGAAAGGTCTTATGCGAACTTTTCAGATCCCCCGCTTATTCCATAAAATGACAGTCTTAGAAAACATGTTTACCGCACCAAAAAATCAAAAAGGTGAAAATCTGTTTCATTCATTAATGAATTGGAAGGAAGTTGAAAAGGCTGAAGATCAAAATCTTGAAACAGCCAACCGTATCCTCGAGCTACTGAGTATAGAACATTTGGCAAATGAGTGGGCAAGTAATCTTTCAGGTGGACAAAAGAAGCTTCTGGAGCTTGCGCGCATATTGATGGCTGACCCAGAAGTGATACTTCTTGATGAACCTGTAGCTGGTGTAAACCCTACTTTATCCAACAAGATCTTCGAAAGTATAATTGAGCTTCGAAACCGTCTAAACAAGACCTTTCTTATTGTAGAGCATAATATGGATGTTGTTCTAAACTATTGTGATTGGATAGGTGTAATGCACCGTGGCCAGATATTTACTGAAGGTACACCTCAAGAAATCATTAAAAATGAAGAGGTTACGCAAATCTATTTTGGAGTAGCTTGATGACGTTGCTCCTACAAGTAGAAAATGTTACATCCGGATATGATAACATTCCTGTCATACATGATGTTTCAATCACTGTTGACAGTGACGAGATCGTGACTATCATTGGACCCAATGGTTCTGGGAAGAGTACTCTTCTAAAGACAATTTTTGGGCTCATGCATCCTATAAATGGATCTATTCGACTTAACTCAACAGACATAACAAATTTGGATACATTTAAAATATCTAAAGCTGGTGTAGGTTATGTCCCTCAAGTAGAAAATATCTTTCCAAATCTTATGGTGACTGAAAACCTAGAGATGGGTGCTTTTAATAGAAAAAATGTAAATAAAAAAGATCTTCTCACAGAGGTATCTGATATCTTTCCTATCCTTCAAGATAGGAAGAACGAGAAGGCAGGTAATCTCAGTGGTGGAGAGCGTCAGATGCTTGCAATAGCTAGAGCTATGGTGAGTCAACCATATCTCCTACTTTTGGATGAACCCACTGCAAGCCTTGCACCCAATCTCGTTAGTGAAATTATAGGGAAGTTGGAGGAGGTACGAAAAAAGGATGGTACATCAATTCTGCTTGTTGAACAAAATGCCTTGAAGTCACTGAAGGTTTCTGACAGAGGTTATGTATTAGTAACTGGAGAAAAAGTTTTTGAGGGGGATGCTAAGAATATTCTTGAAAACAGGGATATTGGCAAATTATATTTAGGTATAAAAAAATAAAGGATATGAGTAATTACTGTTTTCTACAGTTATTACTCATTTATTTTGATTCCTGATACTTGATCCCACGAGCCTATAGTGACAAACTCACTTTGTCTGACTTCCCAGATAGTGAATTGTCCACCTACGTCACCATTTACATCGAATGCTTTATCCCCAGATGCACCTACGTATGTTGTACTCATTTGTATTAAGGCGTCTCTAATTTCAGCTCCTGTGGCATCGGGCCCGGCTGCTGAAAGTGCCAAAATTGCTAGCTTTGCTGCATCGTATGCTTCACGGGAATATATTCCAGATTCAAGACCGTATTTGCTCATCACATTAGTATAATGCAAAGTTCCAGAAGTGTCTGGTGATGCTGGCATAGTTCCTCTCATACCAGCCATCGCAGCTGCGACACCTGGTGCATCAAATATTGCTGGATCAGCTATACCGTCACCGCCAATCCACTGTGCATTCAATCCGAGTTCTGCAGATTCTCTGAAAATTATTTGTCCATCGTCAGCATAAGATACATCAAGGATTACTCCAGGATTACCTGACATAATTTGTTGAAGTTCTGCTCTGAATGTGGTGCTTTCCAAATTATATGGTACAGAAGTTATTACGTTTCCTCCTCCATTTTCGAATTCTTCTGTGAAAACATCATTTAGTCCTTGACCATATTGGTTGTTGATATGAATAACTGCTGCGGTTTTTGCTCCACCCCAGAGTGCCAACTGTGCCATAGCTCTGCCTTGTAGATCGTCACTTGGTGCAGTTCTGAAAATGAATTCTCCTGCTGTGCTAACTAAAGGTGATGTAGATGCTGGAGATATCATAATAACTTCATTCTCTTCAACTATCGGTGCAGCTGCAAGAGTAGATGAGCTAGCATATACTCCAATTATCGCTTTTACCCCGTTTACTTCAATCAGCTTCCTTGCAGCTTCCGCTGCAGTAGCCGGATCTGTGGCTGAATCTTCTTCTATGAGTTGAATCTGTTTACCATTAATGCCGCCTAAGTCATTAGCTTCATTGACAGCAGCTTGGACTCCGTTTGAGAAACCTGCTGAATATTGACCTAGAGGTCCACTAATCGGTAAAATGTGACCTATTGCAATGGTGTCTTCTCCTCCTCCTAAGGTACCTCCTGAAGATGTCAAAGTGTATGTTAATGCACTGGATAACCCAGCAACTATTAGTAAAGTTACTAGTACTATTGGTGTGAGTATCGTTTTTATTTCTTTAGAATTTAACATATTAAATTCATCATTAAATATTGATATATCTGATTAATATATATTATCTTATTTGTATATATGGAAACCTGCAGATCCGCTCTTTTATTAGAAAAATCTAGGTTTTTCAATTGACACAATATAAAGGTCCTTATATTCATGGTATATTTTGTATTCATGTGTTCATAATGCCAAAATGTGATGTATGTGGCAAGAATGTGAAGAACTTAGCTAAACATAAACGAAGAAAGAGATGTAGTGCAAAAAAATACCCTACTCCTACATTGGATCAACTGAGAAACAGAATATCGCATGGTTGGTAATATTATGTCATTTTTATTATCTGTTTTTGTGGGTTTGAACCTGTTTGGGGACTAATCCCGGCGGGCCCACCACTATTAGTATTACATTCATTACAACATTGTTATTACTTAGAAATATTATTCATATCAATGAAGTATATTCGTAATTGTTTATGAGGTGTATGAAATAAAGTGGCAAGAAAATGTAAAAATATTCTCTGCGGTAAAACATTGAAAGGAAAATATTCATCACTTGGAAAATGTAGAGAATGTGGATATTTAGTATGTAAAGAATGTAAAGACTGGTCAGATGGAAAAGTAATGAAGCATATGGAAAAATATTGTTCCGCATACGAACCTTCGGTAAAATAATGGATGGTTGATGGATGCTTGATGGGTTAAAAAGCCTATAATAGACTCTTTATAATGGTTTTAGCCTATTTAAGAGTAATTAAGCAGATAAAACCTTATTTTAAAGGAATAATATTATGTTTTATGGATTATCATCGCAGAAAAGGAAGAGGAAAAGGAAGATCAATATCGAGTTATCAAAGTTAAGGATCTAGAAGATTTTCTTAATAAAAACCCTGGATGGAAACCTAAACAATCGGTTAATAGCGATAAATTCCTAATAGAAAAGAAGTTTTGATGTAATCACTTTAATCAATTTCTGTCTTGCAAGATGGGCAGGAAGTCTTATTTTGCGCTACTTTTTTCATGCGAAGAATCCATCCCTACCCCATTAACAAAAACATTAACATTAACATTAACATTAACAGATCTCAAGCTGGTTATCTGCATCTTATAATTTAGTGTCTTCCGCTTTAGAATACAACCAGTAACCGAGAGCCATAAACACACTGCCCGCAAGCAGATTACCAAGTGTCACCCAAAACAAATTATAGGCCATTCCGTACAAGCTGACAGTTGCAGGGTGTTCACCGAGAAGGGCGATGAAAAACAGGGTCATATTAGCAACAGAGTGTTCAAAACCACTGGCAATAAAGGCGAACAGGCACCAGAAGATAACGATGCATTTTGCCACGTCGTTCTTCGTCCGTCCTGACATCCACAAGGCAAGGCAAACGAGCCAGTTACAAAGAATACCGCGTGCCAGGAGCTCAATAATGGGCGCGTTCATTTTGGCGCTGGCCACCTGGCTGAAGAACGATGAACTGTCGCTGACCATTCCTCCAGCTCCACCCAGGACAAAAAGAGTAGCCAGCCCTGCTGCCCCAACCAGATTACCAACCCAGACAATGAACCAGACCGCGGCAAGATTGGCACCACTCGTCGTTCTCCGCAGCCAGCCGAGTGACATATACATAGTGTGTCCAGTGAACAGTTCAGCTCCAGCGAAAACAACCAAGGTAAGAGCAATCCCAAAACTTACTCCCATGACGAGTTTCTGATAAGCGGGACTGGCAGTAGAACCGATAGTGAAGATCAGGATAATTCCGAAGCCAATGTATGCTCCCGCCATCATCGACCCAACGAAAAAGCCGACAAAGTTTCGTTTTAGCGCCTCTACCTTCATGGCGGCGACTTTAGCAAAGTAATCAATCGTTTCCGCGTTCATCAGCCTTTCTCTCTTATCACTTGGTCATCATAACCTGTTGAATCGGAGTAGCAGATTGATCGGTCTCTTCGGCAGCCTGCATAGATGAGGGTGATGATTGGAGCAACCTTAGATGCTTTCGCATCTTGTCAAACGCTCCAAATCTAATTAGTGCTTCCATTACTTGTGGCAACTCATCGCACGGCACATTCTCTATGATCTGGATGCCCTTATTCGCTTCTGGTCCTGACGAGCCTCCCATAAAGATGTCTACTCCTTCGACTACCTTGCCATCTAACCTAATCGTCCTGCCAAGGAGTCCAATATCAGCAACCGTATGGTTCCCACAGCCTGCAGGGCATGCAGACCAATGTATCGTGATCGGTTTTTTCCGGTCCACTTTCTTCTCGATTTCTCGGGCCATCTTCAACGCGCGATTCTTGGTTTCTATGACTGCAAGACTGCAATACTCTGTGCCTGTGCAGCTTACGAGGCGCCGAATGATTTGGGATGGATTGTAACTGAAGCTCTTGAGAAGCTGTTCAGCCAGAAGGGCAGGGATGTTTTCATTGGAGACGTAAGGAATTATAAGGTTCTGGTTGGTCGTAAGCCTAATTTCACCCTTTCCGTAAGCCGCGGCAAGATTGGCAATCTCGTCGAGCTGATCTCCAGTTACCCGGCCAACAGGGACCGCAAGACCAAAATAGTTCATGTTGGGTTGGTTCTGACGGAATACGCCTATGTGATCGGTCGTGTTGGGCAGTCTTCTATCGAGCCCATCTCGCGGCAGAGAATAGTCGAGTCGTAATTCCAGCGCTTCCCTGAACTTCTCGATTCCCCACGCATCTATCAGGAAAGCGAGACGAGCCGAATTCCTGCCTTTCCTGAAGCCATGATCCCTGAAGAGGAGGACCACGACATTCGCAACCTCAGCAACTTCTTCGGGCCTGACAAACACGTCTAATTTAGAAGCAATTCTGTAGCCACCTGAACCGTTCTTGCCTCCAACGAGGACATTAAATCCGTTAATCGTCTCGCCTCCGATGTCCTTTGTGGCAGGGATAAATGCGAGATCCTGGGTCTCAGCGTGAGTGCAGTTCTCCAGGCAACCTGTAATGGTGACATTGAATTTTCGCGGAAGGTTAGTGTAAGCTTTGTTCCCGACAAACATGTCGGTGAAAGTTCTGGCGATGGGAGAAGCGTCAAGAAGCTCCTTTGGCGTCAACCCAGCTACTGGACATCCAACTACATTTCTGATGTTATCCATGCCGGTCTGCAGTGTCACGAGTCCAACATCGCGGAGTCTATTGAGGATCTCTGGAATGTTTTCGATCTTGATAGCGCGAAGCTCTATCTGTTGTCGAGTAGTTATATCTGCTACCCCATTTCCAAATTTGTTGACTATCCCGCTTATTGCTCTAAACTGAGAGGATGTAGAGATACCGTTGGTGATTCTGATACGCATCATGAAGTATCCTGGGGTGCGCTTTCTGAAGAAGACCCCGTACCACTTTAGTCGGTGGTCTCTATCACCAGCTGGGATCGCTTCATACCCCTGTTCAGCAAATCGGGGAATGTCTTGCCCGACATCTAGGCCATTTTTCTCAGCCTTCAACTGTTCAATCGGATTTGTTCTTGCCCCTTTCATACAAAGCACCTCCGGTAGAGTACTTAAATACCTGGTTGTGAAACATTCATAAAAGTTATGAATAGTGCTACAAATGTTTATCTTGTGTCGATAGAATTAGACATATAGATAGATTTATAAAGATTTTTTTTTCATTCATGTAAATGCCACCACCGACTAGAATTACAATTGCTTTTACTAATGGAGAAGCTGCATTACTCAAAAAGCTCAGCAGAGAGATGGATGTATCAGTAAGTGAATTGATC
>Ga0066827_10001432_pt1 | contig 11115 bp, 12 predicted proteins | sample ETNtaG_34_FD_65609 | JGI IMG/M metagenome (GOLD analysis project Ga0066827, IMG submission 65609) | Marine microbial and viral communities from oxygen minimum zone, Eastern Pacific Ocean - ETNP201306SV51 | ecosystem: Environmental > Aquatic > Marine > Oceanic | place: Pacific Ocean: Eastern... | reverse complement strand
TCGAGATTATTGTCATCTCCAAGGTGCTTCCATCAATCGGCATTGGTGCATAGAAATGCATGCAAAAGAGAACTTGTAGCGCGCAATTCAATATCAGGCTAAACCCGCATCGACCACGATAATCTGCCCTGATATTCCTGCAGATAAGTCGCTAGCAAGAAAAACTGCAGTACTAGCTACCTCTTCCTCCGTGGCTATTCGGCCTAAGGCGGTCTGGGAATCAAATTCTGCCAATGCAGCCTGTACCGGCAATCCCCCCTGTTTCGACCGTGCTGTAATTCTTGTCATTAATGCTTCCGTTGCAATCGGTCCTGGCCCAATCGCATTAACACGAATACCGTGGGAGCCAAGATCTAAAGCAGACGAGCGAACAATGCCCAGGACCGCGTGTTTGGTAGCTGAATAAAGGGTTTGGCCTGCATGCCCTCGACCAGAATTAATAGAACCCATTAAAATGATCGACCCTCCATTCTTTTTCATCTGTGGCACCGCATGTTTTATGGTAATTACAACACCTCGTACATTGACAGCAAATACATGATCCCACTGCGACATTTCCAACTCTTCAATTTTCGACCAAGGAGGTACCAGGCCAGCATTAGCCACAACAATGTCTAGTTGCCCGAAGTGTTGATCGATAACGTCCATTGCTTTGGACATACCGTTTTCATCCGAAACATCCGCTTGGTGATAAATCCAGCCTTCTCCTGATCTTTCGCCATCGGCAATTTGATCTATACCAAGCCCTCTCGCACCAGATGCCTGAAACTGGTTGATTATCTGCCTACCTAAACCGCGTGAGGACCCTGTGACGAGGGCGACTTTACCTGCTAAGAATTGTTCCATAAGATAATTTCTCAACTAAAGGTAGATTATTGAGAGGATGCACTATTTTGAACATTGTCTTCCCTTTCATCATATCACTCTACTGTAGTCGCCTGACTCAGAATTAGGTATAACTGGGTATTACTGAACTTTATGTCAATTATAGTATGCATTTTAAAAACGACATGCATGATAACATTACTGAGGATCTATACTTGCAACACTGACATTTTCTTAATTTCCCATGCAGGCTAAATATAATTATCAGTAACCGAGCATCAGCATGGCCATTGATATCGGTTGCACTTCCATTGAACTTCGCTGCACAGGCACTATGCTATGAGTTTGCTCAAACTATTGTCACTGACTTTTTACACTCATGAGACTTGAGTAATGAAAAAACTTAATATCGGAGCGTGTATGCCAAGCTCTGGAGACTTTCCATCAGAACATGGTGTGGCACAAATGGCCGGTCAACTTGAGCAAGCCGGCTTCTCATCTTTATGGGTATCGGATCATGTTGTTATGCCTTCTCAAATCAAAGCAGCATACCCCTTCGCAAAAGACAAGAAGGCTACATGGAGAACAGATATCCCGTGGTATGACGCCTTGACGATTCTGGCAATGGTGGCAGTTGTAACTAAAAAGGTCGAACTCGGCACGGCAGTTCTGGTACTTCCACTTCGCCATCCTGTGATTTTCGCAAAACAAGCAGCTACTATCGACGCGCTTAGTGGTGGGCGCCTAACCCTCGGGGTTGGTGCTGGTTGGCTTTCTGACGAATTCGAGGCACTGGGAGTACCATTTAAAACACGGGGGCAGCGACTTGAAGAATGGATTATGCTAGCAAGAAATTGTTGGACAGGCGCACCTCAGCCATTTCAGGGCACTCACTATAGTCTTCCTTCAAATCTTATGTCTTACCCAAGACCAAAACACACCATACCCTTTCTGATTGGTGGCCATAGCCCAACTGCGCTCAAACGCGCAGGCACCCTCGGCGATGGGTGGTTACCTCAGCAATCTGCTCGTTCAATCAATCCAGCCGCTCTCAAGGACCCTATCGCCCTGATGAAAAATTCTGCTGCTGCTGCCGGCCGCAACCCGGACAAGTGCCGAGTCGTCCTTCGCATTAATCAATCGGCTGATCGAACAGATACCGTGGCTGAGAATCTTGATGCGCTGAATGCCGTAGGCGTGGACGACATCATAGTCGATATCGACTGGAGTACATCTGATGGGCCAAAGAACGTTGCTTCAATACTTATGGGTTAGTTCGAAATCTATATTTGAGTGACTACCTTTTTCTCCGTTCAAAACTGTTCTAGGGCATTTAACCCAAATAAATCATTCGCACCTTGCGCGAAGATCTTGATTATCGCCAAATTTCTATGGTGAAGAACAAGTTTTGACTCTATACCAAATCTAATCTCACCAATTTCTCCGCCACAACACTAATATGTCTTAATGTTGACGGGAGATTGCTCCCCTAGTATGAAATCACCAAAGCCGATCGCGCGGCTGATTGAGACGCATCCGAATTAGATCTCTCAAAGATCGCAGACGCTATAAAAGATTACTACGGTGGAGAGAATCTCAACATCAAGCTTGCCGAAGCAGGCTATTCTGTAAAAGTTGCTTTGTCTGAGATTGCATTGGAGTCTATCGTCAAAAGCCTGATTAGCCATGCATACGTTCACGGGGGCCCGGATGTAAGTGTCGAAGTTGATTTTGGTACTGTGCCGGTACAGGGTGAGATGTTGAAAATCACAATTACAGATTCCGGTGTTGGAATTCCAGAAGAAGAATAAGGAATCAGTATTTGAGGAGTTCTTCACTACCAGGCGTGACATGGTAGCAGGTGGCATGGGACTTCCTAGCGTTAGACAACTTCTTGAGATTCACAGTGGGAGTATTGATTTGTTAACCAACAGAAAAGGCGCCACTTTCCTGATCAGGATTCCTGTCTTTTAAAAGTCGTTTGGCAGGAACTTCGAATATTGCAGCGTGTGTAAGTGTGTGAAGAAGGTCATTTTGTACACCTGAAAGACAATCTTTAAATGCCCCAGGTTGTGTTTCCCGATAATAGCTCGATCATTAGCTTAACCGAGAAAATGGTTGAGGCCAGCATCGTTGGCTTACTTCACAAATCTCTCCTGTTGGCCATCGTATTTCAGTGGGCCGTAGTCCTGCCGAATTACCGCCCTGCCTATCTTGCCAAGTCCACTGCATATCGGTACTATTCCTTTGACTAGAAACGGAATTATTAAGTATTTCGGGATGGGCTTGTAAGCTCCCCAAAGGAGAGTACAGATGAGAAAAAAAGGATTCTTGTGCGTGATTTTGGCGTTGATGTGTGTATCAACCGCGGGTTTTTCTGCTGGCGAAAATGAGTTACGTTGGCCTATCAGTGAAGATCCGTCTTCCCTGGATCCACCGGCGGCTTTTGGAAATACCGCCATTCAGATCTCTCAGAATCTGTTTGATGGATTAACCGAGCTAAACAACCAGATGGAGGTGGTTCCGGCCCTGGCCGAAAGATGGTCAATTTCCGATGACGGAACGGTTTATACGTTCTATCTTCGCAAGGACGCTAAATTCCACACCGGAAAGCCCGTTACCGCATCCGACGTTAAATACTCTTGGGAGAGATCTCTCTGGAAAGAGACCGGAAGCTATAGCACGTGGTTGATGTACCCAATTACCGGGGCAGCGGCTGTGGAAAGTGGTGAGACGAGAGAGTTGGCCGGGGTAAAGGTGATTGACGACCATACCTTTGAGGTCACCCTCGACCATCCTACCGGTTATTTCCTCGGGCTCACCTCGCGCTGGCAATACTTTGTGGTCGATAGGGAAACCGTAGAGAAATACGGAAAAGATTGGACAAAGGCGGGAAACCTGGTGGGAAGCGGCGCCTACAAGATTACCGAATGGATCGAAGGCGATCATGTCACCATCGAGGCAAATGAGGATTACTGGGGCGGCAAGCCTTCCGTCGAACGGGTGGTAATGCCGATTATTCCTGACGTTTCCACGTCGATGCTACGCTACGAGGCGGGTGAAGTGGATGCCGTATCCGACCTGACAGCGGCGGATGTAAAGCGCTTCAGCTCTGATGCAAAGTTGAAAGATGAGCTTCAGGTGACTCCGATCTTGCGCGTAACCTGGCTCGGCTTCAACTGGACTATGCCCCCATTCGCCGGTAACAAAGCCCTCCGCGAGGCCGTGGCATACGGAATTGATAGGGAGAGACTTGTCAACGTGGTATTTCAGGGTGTGGGTATGCCGGCGTATTCGTTTCTACCACCGGGGATGCCCTGCTTCAATGCCGATCTAAAACCGTACTACTTTGATCCGGACAAAGCCAAGGAGAAGATGGCGGAAGCCGGCTTTCCTGAAGGCAAAGGATTGGAGAACCAGAAAATCGTCCTGAGCGTAAGCGAGCAGCGTGACAAGGTTGCGGTGTTTGAATTCGTGCAGGCTCAGCTACTAGCAAATCTCGGCATCAAAGCTGAAATTGAGATTATTCCGGGGAAAAGCTACGGTGGCAGACTAATGGCGCATGATTTGCAGCTCTTTCGTGGCGGGATGGGCGCCGATTATCCGGATCCTCAAGAGTTCATGGAATATCTGGCGATGACCGGCAAGAGCACCAACTACGGACAGTACACTAATGAACGCCTAGATGAGCTCGTTCTTGTCGGAAACAAAGAGGTTGACTTGGGATTGCGATGTAAAGCATACGGCGAGGCTGAAGAAATCTTCCTGACCGATGTGGGCATTGTACCGCTTTTTTATAACGCTCAGACGGCCGTGGTAAAACCGTACGTCAACGGCTTCCAATATACGCCCATCTACGTTGTCCCGTTTAAGCAGGTGAGCATAGAAAGATAGCAGCCTTGTTGTGTCCCGTTTAAGTAGGTGAACATAGAAAGATAGCAGCCTTTGCGGAGCTCAACTCAGGAAAACTCTCCTGCTTGGCTACCTCATAAGACGACTTCTGCACGCGTTCGTGGTAATACTGATCGCGGCTTCCCTGGTATTTGTGATAATGCGCATTATGCCGGGGGGGCCTTTCGATGTAGAAATTATTATGAGCGACGAGGCGCGGGAGAACCTGGTCGAGCTCTACGGTCTTGATCTCCCGATTCATCAGCAGTATCTTAATTTCCTCTCCGCAGCCGTGCGGGGAGATTTTGGCACTTCGTATAAGTATCCTGGTCTGCAGGTGTCCGAGATAATAAGAACTAGATTTCCTGTATCTGCGCTGTTGGGAATAAGCGGATTGGTTTTTGTAACGGTATTCGGATTCCTGCTGGGAACAGTGGCCGCGATAAGGCGAAATACTTGGATCGACTATGCCATTATGTTTTTCGCCTCCCTTGGCTATGCAACTCCCAGCTTTGTGTTTGGTTTGCTTCTTATGTTGATCTTCGCAGTAAAAGTGGGACTGTTTCCCGTCGGCGGCTGGGGTGGGCCGCTCAATATCGTTCTCCCTGCCGTTGCTCTCGGTTTGCCAAGCGTGTGCATCGTCGCTCGCCTCGTCCGGTCGAGCATGATTAGCACGCTTCAGGAGAACTTTGTGCGCACCGCACAGGCAAAAGGCCTGACATTTCTGCAGGTAGTGAAACGGCACGCATTTCGCAACGCCGTGACACCGGTGATTACCGTGTTGGGTGTCCTTAGTAGTTCGATGATCTGTGGGAGTATTGTGATTGAGCGAATCTTCGCGATTCCCGGCATTGGAAATTTCTTTGCGACAAGCATTCAGGATTCAGATTATCCTGTTGTAATGGGCGTCACCATCCTATTTGCGGCTATTATCGTCGTGATGAACTTGGTAATCGATCTTTCCTACGGCCTTATAGATCCTAGGATTACCTATGAATAGTAGGACGGCCGAGCCGCGATTAACGAACTCAGTCAGCCCAAACCTCAGACATCGAGCTTTGCGGCGTTTCTTGAGGAATAAAACTTCAGTTGCCGCGGGCATCTATCTGATGGTGATAATACTGGTGGCACTCTGTGCCGATCTAATCGCTCCCTATCTATACTATGAGATGAGTTTTGATCCGGCGCTGGCTCCCAGCTTGAATCATCCGATGGGAACTGACGAGTTTGGCCGCGACCTATTCAGCCGCGTGGTCTACGGAGCACGGGTCTCGATTATGGTGGGATTTTTCAGCCAGATCGCGGTTCTAGTTATTGGAATTATCATTGGAGGAATTGCGGGTTTTTTCGGCAACGCCTTTGATACGATTCTTATGCGTATCACCGACGTGCAATTCACCTTCCCACCCATGCTTTTGGCTTTGATCCTTCTGGGAACAGTGGTCTCAAGGAGTGTTGTTAGTATCATTATCGTAATCGCGGTTACTTCATGGCCTACGATGGCGCGATTGGTACGCAGTCAGGTTTTGGCGATAAAGCAGAAAGCATATGTCGATGCGGCCCGGATATACGGTGCCGGGCCTTTCAGGTTGCTCTATCGCCATACGCTGCCCAATATAGCCGGACCTATTATTGTTCTCGCAACTTTCGGCATTGCCGACGCAATTATGATAGAAGCTTTCTTGAGTTTTATCGGATTGGGCACTCCCCCTCCGACTCCATCATGGGGCGGGTTGCTCAACGCGAGCTTTCCGTGGATACGGACTCAGCCGAGTATGATGGTTTTCCCAGCGGTAGCCCTGGCATCCACGCTCATCGCGATTAATCTTGCCGGCGACGGGATACGCGATTCTCTCGATTCAAAGAGCGGTAGATTTGCACCGATGTAGCATAGAAATTCCATACCGAGGCGGTAGGATATGAAACAGTTTGAAACAATCCAAAAGACGACACCTACCGGGCAGATTGTTGCGATTCCTAAGGCCGTTATTACAGGGAAGAACGACGGGCCCGTACTAGCAATTGTGGCGGCGGTGCATGGCTCTGAGTATTGCGGCATCGAGGCGGCAATACGGCTCTATCGAGATCTGAATGATGAGGAAATGAGTGGCACTCTGAGGATGGCCCTGGCGGCCAATCTTCCGGCATTTCACGGCAGGACCATGTACCGTTGCCCCATAGACAACGAGAATGTCGGCCGTTCATTTCCCGGCTCACCCGGGGGCACCTATAGCCAACTTGCCGGGCATATGATATGGCAGGAAATCGTTGGCGATGCCGATTACGTGCTTGATCTCCACGGGGGGGATTTGATTGAAGTGCTCACTCAGTACGTTGGGTATTATGTTTCCGGCGATGCCGAGCTTGATCGAAAGGCCAGGGAGGCGGTTCTCGTTTTGGGTTCGGAAAACGTTGAGGAGCGGCCGCTCCCGCAAGAAGAGAAAAACATGAGTCTTCATCAAGCTGCGGCTTCAGCGAGGAAGGTGGGCATTTTGATCGAAGCGGGAAGCCAGGGACGCAGGGATGAGGGTGATGTCCTGTTTCATTACAACGGCATTTTGAGTCTCATGCGCCACCTCGGCATGCTCGAGGGAAAATCGCTGAAACCTGAGTCGAATATACGGTTTCTAGATGACTTCGTAGGCGTAACCGCGGGTGCCGAAGGTATCTTCTATTCGCTGGTGGAGGCCAATGTAGTCGTGGAAAAGGATCAGCCTATCGGTGAAATTCGGAGTTTTACCAGTGATTTGATTGAAACAGTTACGAGCCCGGTGCACGGCGTCGTACTCGGGGTGATCACACCAGCAGGCACCCATGAAGGGGCGATGCTCTTTGGCATAGGACGTCTAGGTTCGTAGCTATAAGCACCTGAATGAATCCGCTTCCCCATCTACAAGTAACGGATCTTAAAATCTTCTTTCAAACTGAGCGAGGCTTGGTGAAAGCCGTTGATGGGGTATCTTTCAGCCTTTCAGCGGGTGAGACATTGGGAATCGTCGGCGAGAGCGGGTGTGGGAAGAGCGTTACTGTTCTTTCAATCCTAAGACTCCTTCCCCATCCTGAGGGAAAAATTGCGGCAGGAAAAATTTATTATAACTCCCCTGAAGGCACGCGGATCGACATCACGGCGCAGGAACCAAACGGCAGAGAGATGCGATGTCTTCGGGGAAACGAAATCGCAATCATTTTTCAAGAGCCTATGACTTCGCTGAATCCGCTTCACACCATAGGACGGCAGATAACCGAATCTATCCGTCTTCATAAACATATTGGCAGCAAAGACTCGCGACAGCTTGCGATTGAGATGTTGCGTCGAGTCGAACTGCCGAATCCAGAGCGTTTGGTAGATGAATACCCCCATCAAATGAGCGGCGGCATGTGCCAGCGGGCCATGATATCCATGGCTCTCGCCTGCGGCCCGCGGCTACTCATCGCGGATGAGCCAACTACGGCCCTCGACGTCACTATCGAGGCTCAGATTCTCTCTCTTATCAGAGATATCCAAGACGAATATGGCATGTCCCTCCTTTTTATTACCCACGATTTGGGTGTCATCGGAGAAATGGCGGACTCGGTGATGGTGATGTATCTGGGAAAAGTCGTGGAAAAAGCGACTACACGGGAGATCTTCCGAGAACCCGCGCATCCCTACACCAAGGGATTACTCGGCGCACGACCACGCATCGGCAAAAGGCAAAAGCTCGTATCAATTGACGGAACGATTCCAGACCTGTTTGATAGACCCAAAGGGTGCGGCTTTGTAAATCGCTGTCCACAGGCAAAAAAATTGTGCCGTGAAAAAAGCCCGCCGCTATCAGAAATCGAATCGAATCATTTTGTGACTTGTTGGATATATGGCGAACATGGCAGTGTATCCTGATACCAAGAACATCCTGGAAGTCAGAAATCTAAAAAAGCACTTTCCCATACGGAAAGGATTGCTGCGACGCACGGTAGGTCAGGTAAAAGCCGTGGATGGGGTGGACTTCGAGATCAAACAAGGCGAAACGCTGGGATTGGTCGGAGAGAGCGGGTCCGGAAAGACTACGATCGGCCGAACTATCGTACGGTTGCTTGCCCCCAGCGACGGCATGGTCAGATATGGAATCGATGGCGAAATGCGGGGCCTTTCGCAGCTCGACAGGCAGGAAAAGCGCAGAATCCAACAAGAAGTACAGCTCATTTTCCAGGATCCGCACTCGTCGCTAAATCCACGAATGAAAGTAGAGGACATAGTCGGCGAGCCTTTAGCAATCCATCACTTGGGAGATAGGCGCAAGCGCTTGCAAAGGGTAGAGGAAGTATTGTCTAAAGTCGGCCTCAAGCCTGAGGATATGCAGCAATACCCCCATCAATTCAGCGGAGGGCAGAAACAAAGAATCGGCATCGCCAGAGCTCTTGGACTCAATCCGAAACTCATCGTGTGCGATGAGCCGGTATCGGCGCTAGATGTCTCGATCCAGGCTCAAGTTTTAAACCTCCTCTCCGACCTCCAGAGCGAATTGAATCTGGCGTACCTGTTTATTTCCCATGATCTGAGCGTGGTGGAATATATCAGTAACCGGCTTATGGTAATGTATCTTGGCAAAATCGTGGAAGTTGCGCCTTCAGATGTACTCTACCGGGAACCCAAGCATCCCTACACCGAGGGTCTGTTGTCCGCGATTCCTAAACACGAGGCTGGTGCAGGTCGATCAAAGGTAGCGCTCAAGGGGGCGATTCCCAATCCCGCCGATCCGCCGGCCGGATGCGTTTTTCACCCTCGGTGCGGATACGCCGTGAGTAAATGCAGGACAAAGGTACCAAGCCTAATAATGGCAGATTCGGACAATGGTGCCGGTGTGGCCTGTCACCGATCTCATGAGTTGCATCTTACAGGTTATGCAGAGTAAATTTTACATAAGGGGTATTCAATGAAAAGTGCGAGCAAAAAGACACACAAAATCATTGAAAGTCTGCCAAACGGCGAACAGATTTCCTTCCCACTGGCTGTGGTGAGAGGCAACCGGGACGGTCCCACTCTCGGGATTATTGCCGGCATTCATGGTGGCGAGTTTTGTGGAGTAGAGGCCGCGTTACAGATCTATTCCGCCCTCGATCCTAAAGAATTACAGGGAGAAATCAGGATTGTGCCGGTTGCCAACCTGAGTGGATTTATGAGTTGCACGATGTTTTGTGTTCCCCAAGACGGCAAAAAGTTATCTACCGCCTTTCCAGGTGCTTCTACCGGTTCATATACTGAGAAACTGGCTTCTATCCTGCACCGAGAGTTGATTTCGAAGAGTGATTATGTGGTGGAGTTCCGGGGTGGTGAGCTTGTAGAGACAATGGCAACGTACGTAAGCACGCAGCGTATCGGCGATAAGGCACATGATGTTAAGGCAGAGCAGTTTGCGAAGGCGTTCGGCGCCAGAAACCTAATTTTATTGAGAGAGCGGCGCGAAACCACCGCCTCCGAGTCTGCAAATACTTCTGCGACCTATTCCGGAAAACTTGGGCTTCTAGCAGAGGCAGGCGGACAGGGATTGCGAGAAAAGATTGATGTGGATTTTTTGAAAGACGGGATCTTCAATGTGCTGGCGCATCTAGGCATGTTGAAGAGCCGGTCGCTTCCCGCTGATATCGAGTACCGATATCTCGATAGCTTCGTCGATGTCGTAAGCCCCGTGGAAGGAATATTCGACTGGAAGGTTGATGTGGACGAGGTAGTGGAGCGGGGCGACGTGGTAGGACTTGTACGCGATTTTTCCGGAGCCACTTTGGCCGAAATAACCGCACCTGAGCGCGGTGTGATACTCGGAATAGTTACTGCACCCGGGGTTCGCGAGGGAACGACGGTAATCGGGATCGGTCGTTTCATGTAGGGGCTATGGAAAAGGCGCCAGCGACCAGGCAGCTTAAGGTTTTTGGTGACATCGCTGAATCTAGGGCTGCATTTTGCAACTAAGCGATATGACCCCTTAGGCCTATATTTGAATGCACTGTACACGGCACAAGAAGCTGGGCGATTCACGATGGTAGTGGACTGTCGGGAGTAACGCCCAATTAGACCTCGGCTGGAGTTGGGTCAGTGACTCCACGGCCAATCCCAAACAGGCAACTCTCCGGCTTTACCCTGATAGAACTGATGATTGTGGTTCCAATCATCGGGATCCTGTCTGCAATCGCTATTCCCTCGTTCCAAACGTATTTGGCCCACACCACTCCTTGAATACCCCGTGTCCATCTTCAAAATAATCAGATTTTTGAGTTTTTCGTAATTTTTTGTCGTGCAGCTACCAAGCCCATCAGCATACGGTCGCGCCAGCGAACTCGCTCGGGCCATTGCTCTAAGGGTAGATTTGCCCGCCGCTCACTTGTCACCTTAGAAACCAGTTGCTCTGGCCAGGATAAATTGAT
>Ga0066827_10001391_pt1 | contig 11217 bp, 10 predicted proteins | sample ETNtaG_34_FD_65609 | JGI IMG/M metagenome (GOLD analysis project Ga0066827, IMG submission 65609) | Marine microbial and viral communities from oxygen minimum zone, Eastern Pacific Ocean - ETNP201306SV51 | ecosystem: Environmental > Aquatic > Marine > Oceanic | place: Pacific Ocean: Eastern... | reverse complement strand
TCATTGGGATCTACAGTAATGTCCAACATCTCCTCCACATAAGGAATAAAATCAGGCATTTCAACACCACAGATATCGTAGCGGTCACCAGCCATGGTTACTGAACGATCCTCGTTGAGTACAAATCTGGAATCTTTGAAGCCCCATTTATGACCCCAGTTGGTATCATTGACAGCAAAGAATTTTTCTATTTTTGACTTATCTGTTTCACTCATAAAGATTTTTAACCTTTTCTGTAATGCGTCGTTCCAGTTCCATGGTCATTTCCTGGGCAGCATTGGCCAGATCATTATCTCCAGGATTATCAGTATCCAGGAAAGAACCGGGGTACAAAGGCTCAAGAATGTAGACACGAATTGCGGCTGGACGCATAAAAATTTTATCCTTGGGCCACGATTTGTGGGAACCGTGGATCACCGCCGGCAGGATGGGTATATCCAAGTTCAGGGCAAAGGAGGCAGCCCCTTTTTTGAAGGAATTCATTACCCCGGGAGCGCCGCGGGTGCCTTCGGGAAAGAAAATAAGGTTACGGTGCTGATAATCCATGAAAGTCTTGCATAATGTGAGAGTGTCTTCGATGGAAAATTGACGAATCCCACCTACTTTGCGGTCTATAGGAATCAGGTTCATGACCGTATTGACCAGATTACGCTTGACCCAGCTGTCGAACCAGTAGTCCTTGGCCGCCAGCATGCCAAAGTAGTTAAAGCTTTTCTCGGCGGCAGCTGACAATAACGCCACATCCATGTGGCTGTTATGATTGCTGCAGAAAATAAAAGATGTTTTGGGGATGTTTTCCTGGCCAAATACCTTCAGAGGAGTATAAATCGTGAAAACAACCCTGCTGTAGAAATAGAATAGTGTTTTCCAGATTCGAAAGAAAAATGGCTGTTTCCCGACCAAATACGAATATTTGGGATTATCGAGTACATTCATTTTACAATTTATCTGCGGCCGTATTTCGCGTGGGCGCTTTCCCAGTCACCAGAGATAATGGCCGACAACAGGGAAATTTCAAGGCATAAACTGCTGGCGCAAATAATTTCAGCGAATTTTTTTGATGAATCTTTCCCCTGGGTGCAGCCCAGCATTTCCAGGTTTTGACGCTGTTGTTTCAGGCGGGTACCGCCGCCAACAGTCCCTACGGTGAGGGATGGAGTTGTCAAAGATACATGAAGGTCCGTACCATCATTAAACCCCTTGATCTGGGTATAACCCAGGGAATTTTCCGCCACACAGGCTACATCCTGGCCCGTGGCCAGGTAGATAGCGGTGAGCGCATTGGAAATGTGTAGCTGGATGCCCTGATTGCCCGCAAAACTGGAAGCATATGGGCCAAACTCCTGCATGGCTCGAAAATCCTTGGCCGCTGTATTCAGGATCCGTTTCAGGACTTGTGATGTTAGGACCGTTTCAGCAACAACATAGTGCCCCCGGCCTTTCAAAATTGTTTTTGCAGATGCTTTCTTGTCACTGGCAAAGTTGCTGTCCAGAAGATAATGAAACGATGTTTCATTTTTGATATATTCACATGCAGCCTTGGTGGCAATAGTAACCATATTCTGACCTGCGGCATTTGCGGTGGAAAAAATAAAATCCAGTACAACATACTTGCTGATATTGTAGATTTCAATGCGCAATAATTTCCCATGGTTGGTGGTGCTTTCAGCAACGTCTCTGATCTCACCTAAATGATCGTCTATCCAGCTGTTAAACCTAGTAGCTTTGTCAATATCTGGAAATGTAAAAAAGGGTGCCCTGGAAATTTCCTGCCGTACATGGCGGACCCGGATACCCCCGCTGGCTCTTGTGGCGTACATACCGCGGTTCATAGACATGGCCAGGGTGCCTTCTACGGTGCAGATAGGGACACAGAATTCACCCTGGGCGTATTTACCATCCACCAGGAGTGGACCTACGACCGCCATGGGAAGATTAAGAAACCCGACATGGTTTTCGATGATCCCTTTTAAATCTACCGATTCATCCCGCAGATTATCATCCAAGTCAATATTGGCATACTTTTTCACCCATTCTTTTCGGGCCTTTGTATCTTCGGGATGATAGCCCCTTGGAATAGATGAATTGCGTCCATTATTCGCTTCAGACATAGTATATATTCCTGTGAATTTGAATAGCAGAAAATTGCGGGCAGGGTGTTTTTCAGGACCGATCTTTGTGTATAAGAACGGTGGGTGCCTCCCACAAACAGCAAACTTCCTTTACTTAGACATTATGCATAAGAAGGCCTGTTTTTTGCTTATGGAGTACAGCTCCCAATAAGTATTACTGTAGATCTTGAAAATACAGATCCTGCCCGCAAACCTATTAATAATCTAGAAGAAGTTATATCGAATCACTCTCTTGATACACAAATTAATTTTTTTTAAAGAAGCAATCTATTTTCCGGCTCAGACCAGGTTTTATTATGATTTATCTTTACTTTTTTTTATTTCAGTATAGGTTTCATAATAGGCTTCTCCGGTTTCCTTGATATTGGACAGGATGCTGTTTTTGTTCTTGCCAGATGTTGACTTGAATGCACCCTGAATAATGGTGTCAACCAAATCCTGGATATAGGCCAGCATACTGCCCAGCTGTTTTGAGAAATCTTTACTCATCCAGGTATTTTACCGCTGTATTTAATCTGGTGGTGGGCAGATTGCAGACAAAATTTTCACAGATATAAATTGTAGGTTTATTATCAAGCATACCTTGCTCTTTTGTCCAGGGCGCAACTCGGTCCAGATCGTTTTTTTGGTCCGTATCCTTGAATAAAATAATACGATTTGGAATATAGATGGAACGAATCTTATCCAGTATTATCCGGGTGTTATCGGCGCTACCCTGGCCAACAATTACAATTTCTTTTGCCTCCCGGGAGTCAAACATGAATGCGCTAAGCATGTGGGCGAATCCGGTTGGGGATTGTTTTGCGCCGTCCGTAAAAGCGCGTAATGTATTATCAGCCAGCTCCAGCCATCTGGGATCACCGGTAAACCGGTTGATGCGCACCAGGTTCATAGCGGCCACAGAATTCCCGGAGGGAATGGCGCCGTCATAACTGTCTTTGGCACGGACCATGAGCTTTTCAGCCTTATCGGATCCAATAAAAAAACCGCCGCCATCCTGATCCAAAAAATCAGTTGCCATGATGCTTGTGAGATTTACCGCTTCCTGCAAATAATCAACTCGAAAGGTCGCTTCATATAGATTTAACAGACCCCAGGTCATAAAGGCATAATCATCTAAATGAGGAGGAAGGCCGGCAATGCCCCGACGGTAGCGCTTCTTAAGACGCCCATCTTCACCGCGCAGTGTTTTCAGCACAAACCGTGCTGCCCGCTCTGCCGCAGCCGTGTACTCCGGTTTATCCAGAACCTGGCCGCCCAGGGCCAGAGCTGCAATCATGAGGCCATTCCAATCTGTGAGCACTTTATCGTCTTTCAAGGGATGAATCCTTTTTTCCCGAACTTGAAATAATTTGTAGCGCTGGACTGCGATGAATTCATCAAATTCACTGAGGGACATGCCGGCCTTCTTTGCTAATTTTTCTACCTCGCCAGGGTAGTGGGGGATATTATTGCCGCTGGTTTTGCCGCTGGCCTCATCATGAAAATTGCCTGAGGCTCTGAAGCCGTAGATGCCGGATAGGGTTTCTCCGGCCTCCTGGCCTAGTATTTCTATAAACTCATCCATGTTCCAGACGTAGAATTTCCCTTCCTCGCCTTCACTGTCCGCGTCCTCGGCCGAATAAAAACCGCCCTCCTTATCGGTCATGTCCCGGAGCACATAGGTAAAGATCTCTTCCGCTACCCGCGAATACTGCTCATCCCGGGTATACTGATAAGCTTCCAGGTAGGCCATGGCCAGCATGGCCTGATCGTAAAGCATTTTTTCGAAATGGGGCAAAAACCAGCGTTTATCGGTGGAATAGCGGTGAAAACCAAGGCCGATGTGGTCATACATACCGCCCCGGCGCATATGCTGCAGGGTGGTTTTTGCCATCTTCAATGCAGTGGTGTCATGGTACAACTTGCTGTAGCGCAGCAGAAAAATAAGATTGTGGGGTGATGGAAATTTCGGTGCCCGGCCAAAACCGCCAAAATCAGGATCATAGCGGCTGGCGTATTGACTGAAAGTTTCGCGGATCATGTCCTCTTCCCAGGCTTCCTTCATGGAACTAGAATTTACTTTTTCAAGATACTGGCGAACCCTTTCAGTGGTTTTCAGGATCTCGCCCTGTTTGCTGGTCCAGGCATTGGCCAGGGAAGGAATCAGCTGCAGCATACCGGGCCGTTTGCCACGGCCGTTTTTGGGGAAATAGGTCCCGGCGAAAAAAGGTTCTTTATCCGGTGTCATTACAATGGTCAAAGGCCAGCCTCCGTGGCCGGTCATGGCCTGGCAGACAGACATATACAGGTGGTCCACTTCCGGCATTTCTTCCCGGTCCACCTTAATGCTGATAAAATGCTCATTCATTAGCGCGGCAACGGTGGAATCCTCGAATGATTCGTGTTCCATCACGTGGCACCAGTGGCAGGTTGAATACCCGATAGAGAGAAAAATGGGCTTATTTTCCTTTTTGGCCTTTAAAAAAGCTTCTTTCCCCCAGGGATACCAATCCACAGGATTGGAGGCATGCTGCAGGAGATAAGGGCTCTGGGACTGGGCCAGCCGGTTCTGATGTTCTTTATTTTGGTCCATGGTATCTGCTTTCCCTGAACAAGCCCAGGTGATTAGAATTGTGAAAAATAATGCTAGTTGAAATTTTTTAAGAAACATAATGGACAAGTATTAAAGTTAGATAGGATTAAAGGCGTTTGATACCAAAGATTTAAGAAGCAGGAAGTAACAATATTCCTTTAACCATTGCCGGATCTCCGTATAAGTTCTCTGCTTATGATCTATATATCCGGTATCATGATTTACCTGCTGGCCCTGGTAGCTGTGGGATTTTACAAGATTCGCTCAGTGAAAAACAGCGAGGATTTCATGGTGGCAGGGCGGACCCTGCCCTGGTATATCCTGGTGGGAACGCTGCTGGCGACGTGGATGGGCAGCGGATCCCTCTTCAGCGGAGCCGGGCTTGGCTACCGCAATGGTTTGGCTGGACTGTGGTCCAGCGGTGGCGCCTGGCTGGGGATTGCCCTGATCTACTTTATCACTCGCAGGATTCGCAATTTTGGCAAGGTCACCGTTCCAGATATATTCGAAGCCCGCTATGGGCGGGCGGCAGCAGTGCTGGCCACAGTCACTACGGTCATTGCCTATACCACCATTGTTTCCTACCAGTTTCGCGGTGGTGGCAAAGTGCTGTCCATGGTCTCTGACGGCATGATCAGCCTGGAAGCCGGCATTATTATCACCGCTGTCTTTGCCATCTCCTATACAGTGCTGGCGGGAATGTTTTCTGTTGTGTACACCGACGTGGTAAACGGTGTGCTCATGACTGTGGGCACCCTGGGGGCGCTTTTGTTTCTCATTTATCGTGTAGGTGGCCTGGGCGAGATCGCTGCGGTGGCCGAGTCAGCTGGGAAATGGCAACTGTTCGGCAACTGGGCGGCGGAGCGCACAGGAGATATTTCCGGACCCATCATTGCCATCAGTTTCTTCGTGCCCACCATGTTGCTGCTCATGGGCGATGCCAACATGTACCAGCGTATTTTCAGTGCCAGGGACGGGGGCTCAGCGAAGAAGGCGGTTTTTTTCTGGATTATTGGCGTCATCGTGCTGGAATCTGCGATCTCCATGCTGGGACTCACTGGCGCTGTAGCCGCTGCCAAGGGGCTTATTCCGGACCTGGTCGCCGATGCACAGGGTGCACTTGTAAATCCCACGGAAGGGGCCTTGCTGGAAGCCCGGCAGGCAGGTAGTGAATCGGTGATCCCGGCCATTGTCCGTTTTGCAGGTCTGCCTGTGGTCCTGGGGCTGATTCTGGTCTCCACCATGATGGCCATTATTGTATCCACTGCAGATTCTTTTTTGCTGATCCCGGCCACGAATCTGACCCGGGATGTATACCAGCGCTACATCCATCCGGGTGCAGATGAAAAACAGGTGCTGTTGATCAGCCGGAGCCTGGTCCTGGTCCTGGGTATTATTGCCTTTCTGCTGGTCAGCCAGTTTAAAACAGTGCTGAATGCAGCTTTTACCGCGTACAACATCTATGGCACCTCTATTACGCCGGCTCTGATGGCAGCATTCCTGTGGAAAAGGGCCACTGCTGTTGGTGCCCTGGCTTCCATTGTTACTGGGACTTCCGTAACACTGATCTGGACCTATGTACTGCCGGACTGGAGTGGATTTACAAGCATGCATCCTTTTTTGCAGGAGTTGACCTATCCGGCAGCAGGACTGTCGATCCTGGCACTGGTTGCGGGCAGCCTGCTCACCCCAGCACCGCCCAGAAAAGCCTGGGAACAATTTTTCAACGATGAGGATTAGTAAATTCAAGCCCCACATTCGTGGGGTTTTTTGTTTGTGGGGTGATGGGTAGATTTATTTAATGATTAACCGCATTACAGCACTGTTGCTATATGTTTGTGTCGTTTTATGCAATCCTACTAATCCAAATTATAGTCTCCCACTGGATTTCCCGCAAATAGCAGTTAGTATAAATAATAATCCGGATTCTGGTTATATTTTTTTAAGTACCTATACAAATGAGCAACCAATAATAAATAATTATTTAATGATTTTAGATAATTTGGGAGAACCAATATTTTTTAGAAAAACTAATGGGTATGCACATGATTTTAAAGTTCAGCCGAGTGGTCATTTATCTTACATAGAAGCATTGTCTCCCAATTCACAAAAAACTGCATATATAATGAATAATCATTATGCCATAATAGATAGTTTTACTTCAGAGAATTATTGGATGGATAATCATGAATTTCAATTACTGTTGAATGGGAACGCCCTACTGGGCGCCAGAGCGTATCGTACTGTAGACTTAAGTCAAATTATTGAAGGAGGTTCACCTGTTGCACAAGTTGAGGATTATATTATTCAAGAAATTGACCAAAATAAAAATATTGTTTTTGAGTGGAATAGTGCTGATTACTTTGAACTAACGGACGCTCCACATATAGATCTTACAAGTCAACACATTTACTATGTTCATGCTAACGCAATTGAAATAGATACAGATGGAAATATATTACTTTCATCTAGACACATGGACGAAATAACCAAAATTGATCGAGAGACTGGAGATATTATATGGAGATTAGGTGGTGTTAATAATGAATTTACTTTTTTAAATGATAGTCTAGATTTTCAACACTCAATCCCTACCCCATTCTGCTATCAACATGATATACGCAGATTAAGAAATGGAAATATCACTATCTATGATAATGGGAATTATAAACATCCAAAATATTCAAGAATGGTTGAGTATCACCTAGATGAATTAAATATGACAGCAACTCTAACTTGGGAATATCGAGACAGTTTATTTAACCACAGTCCTTGGATGGGTAATGTTCAAAGGTTACAGAACGAGAATATAATTGGTGCATGGAATATGACAGATTTTCCAACTACAATAATCGAAGTGGGTCAAGATTGTACGAAAACATTTGAATTATCAATTGAAGAGTACTTCGATGATAATAATAATAAAAGAGGTGTGTGGATCTATAGAGCATTTAGGTTTGACTGGGAAGGAACGGCTGATAAACCGTACCTGTGGGAAAATACTTATGATAATTCATTTGAGCTAAATTTTGTCCAATTCGGGGAAAATAATGTTATTCAATATTATATCTACCATGGCTTGTCTCAAGACATGATGTCTAAAATAGATTCTACAACAAATAATTCATACCAAATTTCTAATATAAACCTTGGTGTAACTAATTTTTTCCAAGTCTCATCACATAATATTCCAGATATTGAAAGTTCTCTTTCTAATGTTATATCCTGTCCTTGTTTATTGCCTGTGCAAGAAATATATATGTATACTGATTCCTTAGACTTTGGCGAAGTTGCGATTGGTGATTCAACGATTCTTGATATGCCAATATTCAATTTAGGAAATACACAGCTTGAAATTGATGATATCATTCTTGACGCACCCTTTTATATAAATATCAATGATGGTTCTTTAGGTGCCGGTGAAAATTTAGATGTTCAGGTAAGATTCGTCCCGGTAGCCACGGGTGAATATTCCGGTATTGTTACCATTTACAGTAATGATAACGATGAGGAAGAAGTGACAGTCCAATTAACTGGCATTGCAGTGGAGCTTTCAGTAGATGGGCATCAGATACCAGATAAATTTACCCTACATCAAAACCATCCCAACCCATTCAATCCTGTTACAACACTTCGTTATGACCTCCCGGAAGATGCCATGGTTAATATCACCATCTACGACATGATGGGGCGGGTTGTTAGGACTATGGTAAATACCCAGCAGAATACCGGTTTTAAATCAGTACGCTGGAACGCCACTAATGATGCTGGTTCATCAGTGAGTGCTGGTCTCTATTTGTACATGATAAAAGCTGGTGACTTCAGGCAGACTAAGAAGATGGTATTATTGAAGTGATATCAGCCCCTGTTACCCGGGTATTTTTACTGCTGACACCGTTAGATTTGAATTGTGAAATATGCATTGCCAATAATTAACCTTTTACCTGCCATGCTGGCTGCCCAGGGAAGCTTTGGAGCTATTTTTCAACGATGAGGATTAGTAAAAATATTTTTTTGTATTTTTAAGCTCCATGCTTAGTGGGGTTTTCTGCTTGTAGGACGTCGGCAGATATAGAAATGAGAACTTACCAACATACCAGCATAATTTTTCAGTCAGGAAATGGGTAATCTTTTTTTCTTTACTCTCTTTTTAATTGCTATCCATGCCCAGGATGGTCCGCTTAATTATTATGCACTGACTACACCGGCGACGGAAATAGCAGGCATAATAAATGGAGAACTGTCTGGAGTAACCTGGAATAAGGTAAATAATCATCTGTACATGATAGAAGATGACTATGGCACCATTTGGGAAACTGATACTAATTGTAATATCCTGAGAACAATTTCCGGTGGCACCTTTGGTGATACGGAAGATATTGCTTTTCTGGGGCACGATGAATTTGCTGTCGTTACTGAAGAAGGAGATTTATATATAGGGAATATTCCGCATAGTGAGGATGATATGGTAATAGACCCGGATGATTTCCAAAAAATTACATTTGCCTATCCGGATGGAAATGACGGGCCGGAAGGAGTCACTTATAATCCCTTAACCGAAACGTTTTATATTGTAAAAGAAAAAAATCCGCAAGCCTTTTATAGATTCCAGAGGCCCGGTACATCAGCAGATACTCTGATTACGCCGGATATTCCCTTTGATGCAGAATCAATATTCGACGGGATCATGGAAGATCTGTCTGCTTTAACTTTCGATGAAAGAACCGGCAGAATCCTTATTTTAAGTGATGATAGTCATAGAATCATCGATGTAGATCCAGAAACGGGTACGATCCATGGGGTACTTGATATGTCAGATGCGACTCAGCACGAAGGTATTTCCTTTTATAATAACAATTATGATTTAATCATCACCAGTGAACCAAATTATTATACAACATACTCAAGCGCGTGTTATGCCGATAATCTTCATGGATTCGAAAACACGGTTTGCCTGGAACAAACTATTTTAGGTATTGAACAGGACTGTAACTGGGATTTTGATTTTAACTATAAAATAAATGTAATCGATCTTTTGATCGCAAATGATATACTCAATGGGTACGATCATTATGATTGCAGTGATTAAATGACATCAGGCACCGCCCACCTGTCCGTTTAGCCGCCTATGGAGGGCCTTTGCCTGCCAGCCATCTTTCAGGCTGGAGAATTCTTAGTTTTATAATTTAAGATTGCTTTTAAATACCGTTAACTATCATAAATTTGGCCATATTAGATTAGTTTTATTTTGAAAATATATAATAGCAGACTTGATGCTGTCCTGGATATAATTAAGATCAGCCAGCTTAACGCTAAAGAGTTTGAAGAAGTTACAGGCCTTACCAGATCGCGGCTTTATAGCTGGAGATCCGGGAAAGTCAAAAATATCAATACATGCACAGCGGAAGAGATTGCAGGGAAACTAGGTTATACTCTTTCCATTTCAGAGAATGGAATAGGGGCCTGTAAAATCGATGAAAACCAGGATACTTTTGTTGATCGCCCTATCAAGCCGGAATTGGAAGAATTGGAAACAATTATATCGGAAAGTAGTTTTGAGGTCAAACAATTAGAAGAAATAAAAAAATTGATCAACTGTATTGTTTGCAAAAATGAGACGGATGAAAAGTATATTAAGCTTCAAGAAAAGTACCACGATCTTCTAGAAAAGTATTTGAAACTCAAGGAGTATAATTAACCGTATTGCACCGCTGCTGTTATTTGTATTAGGCTGATGATTGCTCAAATGAGCACACGAAAATCATTAAAGAAATTATATTATTAGAATAAAGGAACTTTCCCGGATTTTTTTCAGTTGGTTTATATTATTAAGGGCCATACCTGCTGCGTCATAGCCCCTATATTCCAAACGTTTGAGAACCCTTAATAAAATGGAAACAGAATCTCAATTACCAATATAGCCTATTATTCCGCACATTTTCTATTAACTGAATATTATTTATCAAATCCAGGAAAAAATATAGTGTACACACGTTCATCTTTATTTTCATAGTAATGATCTTTTAAAGTTGTCTCATGTATAAACCCAACTTTTTCATAAAAGATGTGTGCATTGGTATTATCTTCGTGAGTTAAAAGATAAAGCTTTCTGATGACTGCTCCATTATTTCCATACCAAGTACGGGCATCATCAATCAACACATCGATTAAATTTTTCCCAACACCTTTACCTCTAGATTCTGAAAGAAGGCAAATTCTGTCTAATTCAAATAGTCCATGTTTTGGGAGACCATGCATGATCCAGGTTACCAAACCAATAATTTTTTCATTTTCCATTGCAACAATGTAATGAAAGTCTTTATTTGCCTCTGTTTCAAAGGTTCTTAAAGCCTCTTCAGCATTTTCCATATTATAAAAGTCCAATAAAACACCAGCAATTTGATTTCTATCTTTATGTTCAGCTTTTCGGAAAAAAATATTATCAACATTCATAATCGAGATTACTCCATTAATTTTATTTTTTAAGACTTTATAACTCTTTCAGTTATT
>Ga0066827_10001385_pt1 | contig 11260 bp, 10 predicted proteins | sample ETNtaG_34_FD_65609 | JGI IMG/M metagenome (GOLD analysis project Ga0066827, IMG submission 65609) | Marine microbial and viral communities from oxygen minimum zone, Eastern Pacific Ocean - ETNP201306SV51 | ecosystem: Environmental > Aquatic > Marine > Oceanic | place: Pacific Ocean: Eastern... | reverse complement strand
GCCGTTCACCTCGACCAGTCCGTCGCACATCTCCGTGTGGGAGAAGACGACGTAAGGAAACAGCAAGCAGGGCCTGCCGAGGGCGCTACAGCGGTGTCGGAGGGGGGACTTGAACGCCCCCAGTCATCACTGAATCACAAGACATGATGCTCACTTGGCCCACCGATAGTGGATGTCTGGCTCTCCCTCTTCGTTGTCGCCGTTGGTTCCACCAACAGCCCGGAAGCCATGCCGTTCATAAAAGCGTTGTGCCCCTCGGTTGCTTTCGAACGTCCAGAGGTCAAGGGCTTCCGGGCGTTCGACTTTCGCTCGTTCTATAAGGGCGGTGCCAAGTCCTTGATTGGTCCAATCGGGGTCGACATACAACTGTTCAATCCAATTCCCGTTCAGAACCAGCACACCGGAAACTGCTTTATCGACTTCCGCCACCCATACATCTGCAAACGGCATGACGGTTCCCACAAAGTGTCTCTTGAACTCCTCGTCAGAATGCACAAGAGGGGGAATCGCCGGCACCGACGCATAGCGCGAGCGCAAGAGAACTTCTGTGGCAGTCCGATAGTCCGCTTGTTCGGCCCTCCGAACCCTGGACGCACCGTCAACAGCCATTCGCGAAGGTCTACAACATTCGCCGGACATACGCGGTCTGTAGTGTCGGAGGGGGGACTTGAACCCCCACGCCCTTGCGGGCACCAGCCCCTCAAGCTGGCGCGTCTGCCAATTCCGCCACTCCGACGTGGCCTCCGGGAGACCCGGAACGCCGGTCAGGCTACCGGCCACTGACAGGCGACCACCTGCCCGATGGTTCAGAGGACGCTTGACACCAGGCTGTATACGAAATTGTCCAACACACACTGTCGGTATGTACTCAGAAGATGACCAAACGCCTTGTCGACATTGACGACGACCTTCTTTCTGTGGAGCGGACCATCCTCGAGACCGCCACCATGAGGGACACGGTCAATGCAGCTCTCAAACAGATCTCCGACCTAGAGGCAATGCGCCGTCACACGCTCCGACTCATGGACGGCGACGGTCTCGATCTTCATGACCCTGAGGTCATGAAGGGGGCCTGGCGATGACGGTTCGCCATCTGGCCGACAAGAGCGCCCTCACCTGACTCAACCAGGACTCCGTTGCCGAAGAACTCGCTCCACGCCTAAACCTGGGGTTGGTGGCGACCTACACCATTATCGACCTGGAGATGCTCTACAGCGCCAGGAATGCCGCTGACCACGCCATGGCCGCAAGCGAACGCTTCAGGCTCCCCAGCGTCGACGTGGACCGGTCCGTCACCGATCGGGCGCTGGCTATCCAGGCTCTTCTGGCTCAACGTGGTCAGCACCGCCTCCCCATTCCGGATCTCCTCATCGTCGCCGCTGCCGAGGTGAACGGCCTTGTGGTCCTGCACTACGACGCGGGCTTTGACCGAATAGCCGACGTGACGGGCCAGCAGACCGAATGGATCGTTCCGAAGTGTTCGGTGCCTGATGGAATTGTCCGGTGGCGCCCCAACTCAGGGCGCCTCCTAGAACATCAGGCCCAGGGCGATAGTGGTAAAGGCGAACACCAGGGCCGTCACGATCGTGATGCGGTCCAGGTTCTGCTCGACCACGGTCGAGCCTGCGGTCTGGGCACCGATACCCCCACCGAACATGTCGGAGAGGCCACCACCCTTACCGCTGTGGAGGAGGACCAGGAAGATGATTCCCAGACCTGAGGTTGCCTGAATGATTGCTACAAGAACGAACATGGTGACAGCAGGCTATCGCTGGCTACGGCTTCAGCCGACCAGGCGGTAGGCGATGATTCGGGCGAATTCCTCCGGGTCCAGTGATGCACCGCCGACAAGAGCACCGTCGATGTCGGGCTGCCTCATCAGATCGGGGGTGCTCACCGGCTTCACTGAGCCGCCGTACTGGATTCGGACCGAATCGGCCGCTGCATTTCCGAAGTCCTCGCGTACGACCTGCCTGATGACCGCACATACGGCCTGCGCATCCTCGGGGGTCGCCACCCTTCCGGTGCCGATTGCCCAGATTGGTTCATAGGCAACGACAAGCGAGGCAACCTGTTCAGGCGGCACACCGGCGAGTCCGGCCCGAACCTGACCGGCCACCCTGGCCTCCGTAGTACCGGCCTCGCGCTCCTCTAGCGTCTCGCCGCAGCACATGATCGGCATCATGCCTGCGACCAGAACGGCCTTCACCTTCCTATTGACAACCTGGTCGATCTCGCCGAACAGCTGTCGACGCTCAGAGTGGCCAACGATCACGAGCGACACGTCCAGCTTGGCCAGCATCGCCGGTGCCACCTCTCCGGTGAAGGCGCCGCTGGCCTCCCAGTGGCAGTCCTGGGCACCGAGCGTGACCGGGATTTCATCTGACTGAAGGACGGTTTGGACAGACCTCAGGTCCGTGAACGGCGGATGCACCGAGACGTCGACCGCGTCGTAGTCGTTTGCCGAGAGCAGGTAGGACAGCTTCTGGACCGCCTGGATCGCCTCGAAGTGGTTGTGGTTCATCTTCCAGTTGCCGCTGATAAGCGGCTTGCGCTCTCCGGCCATCTTCAGCCCCTCTCCAATCCGACCCGCAGTGCCGCAAGGCCGGGCAGGTCACCCTTCTCAATCAGTTCCAGCGCCGCTCCCCCACCGGTGGACACGTGGTCGATCCTGTCGTCCACGCCGAACATCCGGGCAGCAGCGGCGCTATCGCCACCTCCGACAACCGTGAACCCACGGCAGTCGGCCACCGCCTCGGCCACGGTACGGGTGCCAGCGGCGAAACGGGCGTCTTCGAACACTCCCATGGGGCCGTTCCACAGGACCGTTCGAGCATCGGTGATCAGGTCACAGAACTCAACGGCGGACCCTGGGCCGATGTCGAGCCCCATCCAGCCGTCAGGCATGGAGGTTCCCACCTGCCTGACCTCGCCGCCAGCTTCCGGGTCACCGATGACGCCGCCGGGCCCGAGTGCCGTGATATCGATCGGCAGCCGTATCGGTGCCCCGGAGTCAAGTAGGCGTGCACAGGCTTCGACCATGTCCTCCTCGAGCAGGGAGGAACCGACCTTCGCACCCCTGGCAGCCAGGAACGTGAAACACATACCGCCACCCACGATCAGCTCATCTACCACCTCCAGGAGCACTTCGATCACTCCCAGCTTGTCGCTCACCTTGGCACCACCAAGGATCGCCAGGAGTGGCCGCCTTGGCGCCGTCCTGAGGTCTCCCAGAACCTTGGCCTCCCTCGCCAACAGCCGTCCCGCCGCCGACGGAAGGTGGGTCGGCGGGCCGACGACCGATGCGTGGCTGCGGTGCGAGGCACCAAAGGCGTCGTTCACATAGGCGTCCTGCCCTTCGATCAGGCCCGCCACGAAAGCCGGGTCGTTTCCGGTTTCGCCCGGATCGAAGCGAAGGTTCTCCAGCAGAGACACGCCGGGCGCAAGTTCTGCGAGTTGCCTCCGCACGGGTTCCATCGAATACACCGGGTCCGGACGACCTCCGGGGCGACCAAGGTGCGAGCAGGCCGTCACCACAGCCCCGGCATCAGACAGGTACTGCAGGGTCGGCAACGAGGACCTGATCCGCAGGTCGTCGACAATCTGGCCGTCGGCCAGTGGAACGTTAAAGTCACACCGAACCAGGACGCGATGACCATCCAGATTGCCCAGGTCCTCGAGCTGGGGCAGCTGCATCGGGACTATTTGCGGCCGGCCTTCCGGGCCTTCTTGGTGCGGCGAGTACCGACGATCCTTGTCAGGTCCACGAGCCGCGTCGAGTAGCCCATTTCGTTGTCGTACCAGCCACAGACTTTCACCATGGTGCCGTTGGCCATGGTCAGTCCAGCATCAATGGTGCACGACGCCGGACGGCCGACGATGTCAGCCGAGACAAGTGGCTCCTCGCTGTAGTCCAGCACCTTTGCCAGGGGGCCCCTACGTGCAGCCGCAGCGTAGGCGGCGTTGACCTGTTCAATTGTTGCCTTCTTCTTGAGGGTGCCGACGAAGTCGGTCACAGAACCGTCGGGAATGGGCACCCGGAGGGAGATTCCGTCCAAGCGTCCCTTCATCTTGGGCATCACGAGGCTCGTTGCCCGGGCAGCACCGGTTGACGTGGGGACGATGTTCACTGCCGCGGCCCTCGCCCTACGAAGGTCGCTGTGAGGGCCATCGACCAGGCTCTGGTCTCCTGTGTAGGCGTGGGTGGTGGTCATAAAGCCCTGCTCGACCCCGAAGGTGTCATCGAGGACCTTGATCATCGGCACGAAACAGTTGGTGGTGCACGAGGCGTTGGAGACGACGTGATGCTTTGCAGGGTCGTAGGAGTCGTCGTTCACGCCCACCACGAAGGTCGCATCGGCGTCACCGGATGGGGCCGAGATGATTACCTTCTTCGCACCGGCCTCCAGGTGCATTCCTGCCTTCTCCCTTGCGGTGAAGATGCCGGTTGATTCGATCACCACATCCACCCCAAGGTCTCCCCAGGGCAGGTCGGCCGGGTTCCGCTCAGACAGGACGACAATCTTGTGCCCGTCGACCGTGATTCCGTTCCGGTTTGCCCTGACACGGACCCCAAGGCGGCCGTGGACCGAGTCATTGGCAAGCAGGAAGGCCATGGTCTCGATGGCCCCGAGGTCGTTCACCGCCACGAACTCGATCGGCGCTCCAGAGGCACGGGCCGCCCGCAGGAAGTTCCTTCCGATCCGGCCGAAACCGTTGACACCTACACGCACGGTCATGATGATGTTGCCTCCTGGGGCACTCCGGCCACCTGCTCACTGGTTACCTGCATTGATAGCCGAAACGGAGGGCTTCGGCACGCAGTCCGACATGGTCGGTTGTCACACTGCTGTAGGTCTGACCCCGTCAGCGATCCAGGTCACGATGCCTGACTGATGGGTCGAATCCACGTTCCCGGAGCCGTACAGCCATGGCCTCGGCCACCGCAACGGATCGATGCCTGCCACCAGTGCATCCGAAGGCGATCGACAGGTACGCCTTCCCCTGGGCTTCGTACGCCGGCAGCAGGCGACACAGCATTTCCTCCAGTTGCTCGAGGAACGAGGCGGCCATGTCCTGACCGAGCACAAAGTCCTGAACCGGGGCGTCCATCCCGCTGAGGGGGCGAAGTTCGTCGACCCAGTGGGGGTTCGGTATGAAGCGACAGTCCATGAGCATGTCTGTGTCACGGGGGGTGCCGTGCTTGAAGCCGAAAGAGGTGACGGAGGTGCGCATCGACCGATCACCCTCTTCGCCGTAGAGTTCGGTCACCTTGTCCCGGAGGTCGTGGACGCTGATATCGGATGTGTCAATGACCAGATCGGCGATTGTCCGTACCGGCTGCATCAAAGCCCGTTCCTCCTCGATTCCGGCCTCGATACCGGAGGCCCCGGGGAACGGGTGCGGCCGACGGCTGCCCTTGTAGCGCCGTACCAACTCCTCGGTTGAACAGTCGAGGAACACCACACGCATCCGGTTGGAGACCTCCCGCAGGTCGTCCAGTGCCCGGAGGCAGTCGCCTTCGACGGTGTCAGCCTTGAGGGCGAAGGCCACACGGTCCCACGGAGATTCTGGGCCGACCGCCAGGTCAGCCACCTTGGTGAGGATGTCGGGCGGCAGGCGATCGATGACAAACCAGCCCAGGTCCTCCAGGTCACTGGAGAACTCCGACCGACCGGCGCCGGACAGGCCGGTGATTACCAGTAGATCGCTCATGGGGAGATTCTAATGGTGGTCTCCATAGCCGGTCACCTCACCTCGGTGCGCTCACAGACAAGAACCAGGAGGCGGGGAATGGTCGAGGCCTCCCTGTATTCGACGGCCCGTGCGAGGAAACCCTCAGGTGGTGCAGGCTCGTACATACGCCTGATGAACAGGTCGTTCTCTGCAAGCGCGTTCACGTAGCGCCCCAGAGGCCGGTGCACGAAGGGAAGAAAGATTCCCTTTTCGACTTCCTCTGACTCCAGGGACTCAACGAGGTAGGGGCCGATTCTCCAGTACTGCTCAGGCGGGTCCAGGACCTGGTCGTCAATCCACCCGCTTCCCGGCGCCTGAAGGAGCGGATGGTTCAGGAAGAACGCGAACCGACCTCCGGGACGCAATACACGCGCGACCTCGGCCAAGGATGCGTCGACTTCCTGGATGTGCTCAAACACCAGGCAGGCCACTACGGCATCGAAGGCTGCGTCACCGAACGGAAGATACGCGGCTTCGGCACGGGCGTACGCTGGACCGCCGGCTCTTTCGCCGGCCTTCGTGACCTGGGCCAGCGACGGGTCAATCCCAATGACACACGACGATCCACCGGTGCTGGCTAGACGGCTCACCTGGCCTTCGCCGGCTCCTATGTCGAGGATCCTGTCGTAGCCGGACAGAAGGTCTGCCGCCAGTGGCAGTATCTGTTCCTCATACTCCGCGTCCGCTCCTTGGCTGAAGCCCTCCTGCCACCACGCAGCGTGTTTCTCCCATGGGTCCTCGGCGGCCAGCATGAGAGGAGCGTCGCACATCAACGTATGCGACGTGTGGCCATGCTCCTAGCCTGCTCCCGTGGCAGCACTACTCGCCCTGTTGGCGGCATCCCTGTTCGGCCTGGGTGACTTCTGTGGAGGCCTTGCGTCACGGCGTATCAGCGCCCTTCGGGTGGTGGCCTCCACCCACATCATCGGCCTGCTACTTGTCCTGGCGGCTGCACCCCTCATGGCCGAGGCCTTCTCGGTCGAGGCACTGCTGCTGGGTGCACTTGCAGGAGCCTTCGGAATGATCGGGATCGGACTCCTCTACAGGGGCCTGGGCCGCGGCCCGATGGCGGTGGTTGCCCCGATTACAGCGGTCAACTCTGCAGCCATACCGGTTGTATGGGGGTTGGCCTTTGGAGAACAACTGTCTACGTTGCATGTGCTGGGAATCCTTGTCGGCCTCCTGGCCATTGTTCTGGTGTCCCGCATTCCCGGTGACGCCACGGCAATTCCCAAGGGTCTTGTCCTCGAGTCGATGCTCGCAGGGTCCGGCTTTGCCGCCTTCTTCATCGTGATCGACGCTGCACAGGACCAGACGGCGCCCTGGCCACTGGTCGGTGCACGGATCGCATCAGTTCTCCTGACCCTTGCACTGTTGGCCCTGCGAGGAGGTCCCCGTCTTCCCTTACGAATGGAGGGGGTGACCGGCCTGATCGTGGCGACAGGCATGTTCGACATGGCTGCCAACGTGGCATTCCTGCTGGCGGTCAACACCGGCCTGCTCAGCCTTGTGTCGGTGCTCGCTGCCCTCTATCCGGCAACCACTGTGGTCCTGGCCCGGGTGGTCCTCAGCGAGAGGATGAGCCGCACACAGGTCCTGGGGATGTTCGGCGCAGTCGGATCGGTGGCGTTGATCGCCCTCGGGTGACCCCTCGGTCAACTCTGACCGTGTGTCCGGTCGAATATGGCCACGGCGATCGCCTCGGGCAGCCATGGCTGGTCCATGAGATCCTCGAGAGAGGCCCGCTGCACCGCCCTGACGCCACCAAAGGCCGAGGTGAGGCGCTTCTTTCGGTTTGGCCCGAGGCCCGGTATCCCGTCCAGCACGGATCCTGTCATTCGCCTGGAACGAAGTTGGCGGTGGTATGCCACGGCAAACCGGTGGGACTCATCCCGCAGGCGTTGCAACAGGTACAAGGCCTCTGAACCCCTCGGCAGATCGATCGGCTCGTCATTGCCGGGCCGGTACACCTGCTCATAGCGTTTGGCGAGGGCCGCTACCGGAATCTCGTCGGTGAGGCCCAAGGTGGCAACGACGCGCTCGGCGACGCCCAACTGACCGGCACCACCGTCAACCAGAAGGAGATTCGGTGGGTATGCGAATCGCCCCGGCCTCTCAGCCACAGGCATCTCACGCTCCTCCAGATAGGCGCTCAGGCGCCGGGTAAGTACCTCCTCCATGGCCGCATAGTCGTCGTTCCCGTCAACATGCCTGATCCGGAAGCGTCGGTAGTCGGCCTTCTTGGCTATTCCGTCCTCGAAGACGACCATCGAACCCACGTAGTCGGTTCCCTGCAGGTGGCTCATGTCGTAGCACTCGATGCGCAGCGGTGACTCAGGGAGGCCAAGACCTTCCTGCATCTCGTTCAACGCCCTGGCCCTCGTGTTGTGGTCAGTGGCGCGCTTGAGGCGGTGCCTCAGGAACTCCTCGTCCGCATTCCTCGTCACGGTCTCAAGGAGCCTGCGCTTGCCTCCCCGCTGGGGAACACGTATCTCCACACGGGTTCCGCGCTCGGTCGACAACCATTCCGAGAGGAGCCGCGCCTCGGTTGGCAGGTCCGGAACCAGCACAGTGCGGGGCACGCCCCGAGGCGGGTCGGATCTGTAGTGGGCCGATACCACCTCGTCCACCAACTCGGCCGGTTTCAGGTCCTCAACGCGCTCCATCACGAAACCCTTGCGACCCACAACCCGTCCGTGCCTGACATAGAACACCTGGACGGCAGCCTCGAGGTCATCACCGGCAATGCCGAAGATGTCAACCTCCTCGTCTGCCGAACCGACCATCTCCTGACGCTCAAGGACCCGCCTGACGCTCGCCAGGCGGTCCCTCTGGCGTGCTGCGGACTCGAAGTCCAGGGCCTCGGCGGATGCCTCCATCTCTTTTCTGAGGCGGGTCACAACCCCGTCGGAGTCGCCCTCGAGGAACCTGATCAACTCGCCCACGATCTGGCTGTAGGAGGCGCCGTCTATCTCGCCGACACACGGCCCTGAACACTTCTGGATGTGGAACAGGAGGCAGGGACGCCCGGTTCTCTCATGGGTCCTGAACTTGGTGTCCGTACAGGTCCTGAGAGGAAACGTCTTCAACAGCAGTTCCAGGGTGTCGCGGATGGCACCGGCGTGCCCGTAGGGGCCGAAGTAGCGCACTCCCTTTCTCCGCCGTGCCCTGGTGACCATCGGCCTGGGCCATTCATCGTCGACGGTGACAGCCAGGAATGGGTAGCTCTTGTCGTCCTTCATGTCTACGTTGAAGCGAGGCTTGTGTTCCCTGATCAGGTTGAACTCCAGCATGAGCGCCTCGAGTTCGTTGGCTACCTGAATCCACTCGACGCCTGTCGCCTCTTCGAGCATCTGGGCGGTGCGCGGCACCATTCGATCGCGGTTCCCGAAGTAGCTGCCCAGTCGTTGGCGGAGGCTCTTGGCCTTGCCCACGTACAGGACGCGCCCCTCGGCGTCGCGGAACTGGTACGAGCCTGGTGCGTCCGGAATGGTCCCGGCTGGCGGCTTCTTCACCATCACACGAGCGTAGGCCTCCTTTGGTCGCCGCCTCCTACGGGTGCAGGTCGCTCAGTTGGCCAGGAGGGCGCCCAGGTAGCGGCCGGTGTGGCTTTCCGGCACGGTGGCCACCACTTCAGGAGTACCTGTTGCCACAACACGTCCCCCTCCACTGCCACCCTCTGGACCAAGGTCGATCAACCAGTCGGCGGTCTTGACCACGTCCAGGTTGTGCTCGATGACGATCACCGAGTTGCCCTGGTCCACGAGCCGGTTGAGCACGCCCAACAGCTTGCGCACGTCCTCGAAGTGGAGGCCCGTTGTCGGCTCGTCGAGGATGTAGACGGTGTGGCCGGTCGGGCGCTTGGCGAGTTCGCTGGCCAACTTGATCCGCTGGGCCTCGCCGCCGGAGAGGGTGGGTGCCGACTGCCCGAGCCTGATGTAGCCGAGGCCGACATCGACAAGGGTCTGCATGTGCCTGGTGATGGACGGTTGCCTGTCGAAGAAGCCGAGGGCCTCCTCGCAGGGCATGTCCAGCACATCGGCGATGTTGCGCCCCTTGAAGGTGATGTCCAGGGTGTCGCGGTTGTAACGACGTCCGCTGCAGACCTCGCACGGCACGTAGACATCGGGAAGGAAGTGCATTTCGATCCGGATGGTGCCATCGCCGTTACACGCATCGCATCTCCCGCCCTTCACGTTGAAGCTGAAACGGCCCGGCTTGTAGCCACGGATCCTGGCCTCCTCAGTCTGCGCGAAGAGTTTGCGGACATGGTCGAACACCCCGGTGTAGGTGGCGGCGTTGGACCTCGGCGTGCGGCCGATGGGGGCCTGGTCGATGTTGATCACCTTGTCTACGGCGTCGACACCCTCAAGCGCAGTGTGCAGACCGGGTGGCACCTTCGAGCCGTAGACGCCGGCCATGAGAGCCTTGTGGAGGATCTCGTTCACAAGGGTGGACTTGCCCGATCCGGAAACGCCGGTAACAGCCACGAAACAGCCCAGAGGAACCTCGACGTCAATGTCGGCGAGGTTGTTCTCCCGGGCACCCCTGACAACCAGGCGCTCGGCGCTGGCTGGGCGGCGCATCTCAGGAAGTGGAATCTGGCGTCGGCCGCCAAGGTACTGGCCTGTGAGCGAGGTCCTGTGGGACAACAGTCCCTTCAGGTCGCCGCTGTGAAGGATGTCGCCACCGTGCTCGCCGGCACCGGGACCGATATCCACGACGTGATCAGCTGACCTGATGGTCTCCTCGTCGTGTTCGACCACGATCACCGTGTTTCCCAGGTCCCGGAGACGTACGAGGGTCTCGATGAGGCGCTGGTTGTCTCGCTGGTGAAGGCCGATCGAGGGCTCATCCAGCACGTAGAGGACCCCTACAAGGCCACTGCCGATCTGGGATGCCAGGCGGATCCGCTGGGCCTCCCCGCCTGCCAGCGTGGCTGCAGAGCGGGACAGCGACAGATAGTCGAGCCCGACGTCGAGGAGGAAGCCAAGACGCGAGTTGATCTCCTTTTGAATCTGCTCGGCGATCATCGTCTCACGTTCGCTGAGTTCGAGGCCCTGGAGCACCTTTGCCGCCTCGCCGATTGAGAGAGTGCATATGTCACGGATCGAGTGGCCATCCACGAGTACCGCCAACGACAGGTCGTTGAGGCGCGCACCATCACAGGTCGGGCACGGGACCTGCCTCATGTAGCCCTCGATCTGTTCCCGCTGGGTGTCGCTCTCGGCCTCTGCGTGGCGTCGGCGCAGGTATGGAAGAAGACCTTCGAAGCGTGCGGAGTAGACGCGGGTACGTCCAAAGCGATTGGTGTAGCGAACCTTAACCTTTCCAGTGAGGCCCTTCTCGAGGAGGATTCCACGGTGCCTGGCGGATAGGCGACGCCAGGGCCTCTCCATGTCGATCTTCTGGTCGGCGGCCACCGCTTCGACGAGCCGCGGGAAGTAACGGCTTCGACCACTTGACCACGGCGCAATGGCTCCCTCGGCAAGACTCAGGTCGGGATTGGGTACGACCAGGTCGG
>Ga0066827_10001335_pt1 | contig 11475 bp, 7 predicted proteins | sample ETNtaG_34_FD_65609 | JGI IMG/M metagenome (GOLD analysis project Ga0066827, IMG submission 65609) | Marine microbial and viral communities from oxygen minimum zone, Eastern Pacific Ocean - ETNP201306SV51 | ecosystem: Environmental > Aquatic > Marine > Oceanic | place: Pacific Ocean: Eastern... | reverse complement strand
GTTCAATGTCCTTCTATGGATTGGCTTGCTTTATGCATCGTTTGGCCAGGCGCTTGGCCAAGCGCCAGAAACAGTAGCCAAGTCTTCTGAAACAACTGCCGAGTCATCTGAAACTGGTGCCAAGCCTTCTGAAACAGCTGAACCTGCAGAATTAAAGGAGGAGGAAAGCGAGGTAACAAAGCCGGTTCCAGGTTCACTTGAAGATTTTGGCATTCTGCACTCCAACAACATCTTCGACCCAAACCGGAAACCTTATCGCCCAGACAGGAAACGCCAAGATCCCGAGCCGGAACCCCAAATAGATGCTTTCACTGTCATTGGTCTCATGGCTTATGCTAACCGGCAAATTGCTGTCTTGTCCGGTTCTTCCTCGGAATACAGTGGGGTATTCAAGCTCAATGATCAGATCGATAACTTGAAGCTGGTTTCCCTAAGTGATAAAGCAGTCGAGTTTACCGAAGGCGAAGCCACCTTCAACATGGATATTGGAACCAGCTTGAGGCGCGTGGATGGTGGTGCTTGGAAAGAATCCAGCGAGCGGGTAAACGCGGCCTCCAAGAGTCGTTCGTCGCGGAGTCAATATTCCAGTCGGGAAGGATCTCGCCGTGAAGAAAATGAGGATTCAGCAAAAGACGTTGAAGATAAAGAGGACGAGTCGGACGGGGCAACGGATTCTGAGGCGGAACTTATTCGCAAAATGATGGAACGTCGCCGGCAAGAAGTCGGGGAATAACGATACTTTACGTACAATGAAAACAAACACGATAAACAGAATAAGCCCAATGGGATTGAAGTGGATCATGTCACTTAGCCTGATGGGTGCCGCAACCCTGTTTGCACAAGAACAGGAAACAAACACCCCGGCCAGACCGCAAACAGGCAAACCTAGTACTTCGGCCACCGCTGAGGATCCTCAACTCATGCTGAATTTCCAGGATGTGCCCCTTCAATCTGTATTGGAGTACATGAGTGAAGCTGCTGGGTTCATCATCCTCGGGGATACTAAAGTGCACGGCGACGTCACGATTCTCTCCAAGCAACCATTGAATCGCGAGGAAGCAATCGATCTTCTGGACACAATCCTGAATGAAAAGGGGTACACCGCCATTCGCCGTGGACGCATCCTGAAGATTGTCGAAAAAGACAAGGCCCTGATTGAAGACATTCCGGTGAAGTCTGGAGCCGATCCGGTGGATATCCCCAAGAAGGACGTGATGGTCACCCAGATCATCCCGATTCGATTTGGCAATGCCGGGCAACTGATCGAAAACATCAGCGATTTGCTTCCGGATTATGCCACCATCTCCGCGAATGATGGCAGCAACGCAATCATCCTGACCGATACCCAGACAAATATTCACAGAATAGCCGAAATTGTCAGCGCGCTGGATACGTCCATCTCCAGTATTTCTGAAATCAGGGTCTTTCCCCTCGTCTATGCCGATGCGAAGCAACTGGCAGAGGTTGTTAAGGGGTTGTTTGAAAACAGATCATCCGGGTCGAGCAGATCATCGAGCAGTCGCGGTTCCAGTTCAGCCATCGCCGAGATGATGCGGGCAAGATTTGGTGGCGGAAGTAGCAGCAGTCGAAGTAGCGGGAGTAGTGGCCGTTCCTCCCGCAGCGGCGGCAGCGGCAGCAGCGCCGCACTGGCAGCGGCGTCTCGGGTGGTCGCCATCTCGGAAGAAAGAACAAACTCCCTCGTGGTCAGTGCTCCAAGCGATGTTATCCCCACCATAGAACAATTGGTCAAGGAGATGGATCGTACCATTGAGGATGTCACTGAACTTCAGGTATTCAAATTGAAGTACGCCGATGCTTACGAAATGGCGGAGGTACTCACCGACCTCTTTTCGGACAAGGACGAAATTGAGAATTCTCGTGGAGGATACCGTTTTGGCTCCTGGGGACGTTCCAGTTCCAGTTCCAGCAGGTCTCGGAGTAGCAGTAGCGGAAATTCAAGTGAAAGGATGCTCCAGCAAAAAAAAGTGGTGGCCGTGGCTGATCCCCGAACCAACTCGGTCATCGTCAGCGCCACCGCCGAGTTGATGAAGCAGATCGCACTAATGGTTGAGCGGCTTGATGACAATAAAGCCAAGCAACAGAAGGTGTACACCTATTCCCTGCAAAATGCGGACGTTGAAGGCGTGTCCGCAATTCTCCGCAGCATGTTCGAGCAGCAGAACGGCAATTTCAATTCCACCAGAAACCGTAACAGCAGCAACCAGCAAAACCCGCTGGATAACAGGAGAGTATCAGATCCGCAGAGCTCCAGTGGCTTCAGTAGCCAGAGGCGATAGGGCAGATAAACTTGAATCATCTTCACTGCAATTAAAAAGGAAAATCACACAATGAACCGTAATCAAACCTTCCGCAATCTCGTGGGTCCGCTGCTCGTCCTGGCCATTGGATTCGGATGCCTGCTTCCTGATGCGTTGGCACAATTTACCGGACGATCCTCCAGTGGAACAAGCAGATCTGGTGCAGGTGGAACGGGTTCGCGCCAGTATTTCAACAATACCATGCTCGGCGATGCGCTCATCGAGTTCGATGTTGAGACTCGATCGGTAATCGTCATCGCCGACGAGGAAACCAACCAGCAGATTAATGAGCTAATCAAGGAATTGGACAAGCCGAAATCCCAGGTGTTGATCAAGGTCGCCTTCGTCGAACTGACTCATAACGACAATAGTGATATAGGTATTGATGCCGTTTTCAATGGCTCGATCGGTGGAGGAGAAGGGAACGCGCTCACGGCCGGAACCGCATTCGACCTTGGCGGGTCAGGAGGCTTGGTGCAACTCAACTACGATGATGTCAGTGTTTCGATGAATGCCCTGGCCGAGGAGGGTCGGCTTGAGATTCTTTCCCGTCCGTCAATCCTTACACGGAACAATCGTGAGGCGCTCATCTCCGTCGGCAGTCTGGTGCCATTCATGCAAACCGGCAATGTTAACTCCGTAACGGGCGTTGCGATTCCCCAGTACGAGTATGAACCCATCGGCATTAGTCTCCGCGTCACGCCGTACATCACCCCGCATGGCTTGGTTGAACTGTCCCTTTTCCCGGAAATCTCCGAAACAACCGATGAAAAAATCGAGGTTTCCGAAGGGCTTAAATTGCCGGTTTTCGCCACGCGCTCCGCCCAGACGGTGGTGGTCACGCCCAACGGCAAAACCGTGATCATAGGGGGTCTCATGCAGGACAACAAGGTCGAGACCGTGCGCAAGGTGCCTCTCCTGGGCGATATCCCCATCCTCGGCTTGCTGTTCAAGCACACGGAGCTGAAAGACACAAAAACCGAGTTGCTCATTTTCCTGACACCTTTCATTGTGCAAAACCCCAACGACCTCGTTTCCCTTACCGAGCAGGAGCGCTCAGGTTCTTCCGTCAAAGCCGGCACCGAAAGTGGCAAGCGTTTGGACAACTTCCTGAATGCGGACACAGAGGGGAAATACATTGAAGCATCGCCGGTCCCGCCCCGGGACACCGAACCCAGAAAATAGGGGATGGAAGTTTGAGTCGCCTGATCACTAGCAAAAGATCAGCATTGAAGAAGCCCCTGGGGAGCCTGCTGGAAACCAGTTGATTAATTGAATGCCTTCACGGTACCTGGCTGGTTAATGTTCCGTACCGTGCACTGTCTTCCTTCTCATTCTGTCTTATCTCGATTTGCTGCCACTCTTTGGTTGCACACTCCACCAACAGCACGGCTGCGCTTGTTGTAAGCAGGAGATGTTTCATCACCTGTTGGCTCCCGGCATTTGGTTTGGCTTGATATCAACTTCCTTGATCAGTTTCTCTAGAATTTTTTCGGTTTGTGCAGTGGCTCTGGCATAACTGGGCTGGCCTGCAAGATTGTTCATTTCATTCGGATCTTTACTCAAATCATAGAACTCATAGTCCGTTGTGCCAGGAAATCGTACTAGTTTGTGTTGGCGGGTGCGAACGCCCCAGTGGAAATGTCCAGTCGCCCAGTAGGCATACCAGATTCCCTTGCGCCAGTTAGTCGGCTGGCGACCCTGTAAAAGTGGACCCAGACTCACTCCCTGCATAGTCTTTGGAACCGGAATCCCAGCGATACCAAGCAGCGTGGGTGCAAAATCTACATTGCTGCACAACGAGTCATTGACCGTGCCCGCCTTGATCTCCCCGGGGTACCTGACGATGAAGGGCATCTTGATGGAGCCTTCCAGAATAAGCCGTTTGTCATAAAGGCCGTGCTGGCCAAGCCAGTACCCTTGATCACTGGTGTAGATAATCACAGTTTCTTCCTTGATGTTCTCCTGTTCCAGAAAATCCATCACTCTCTTGATGTTGTCATCCACAGCTCCCACCGCACGGAGATATTTGTGGATCATGTGCTGGTATGCCGCCGTAGTCCTACCGCGAGTGGTGCCGTCGTGCGGCCACATGGGAGGGGCCTCGTCCCTTTCGTGTCGGCCAAAATAACCGTTTTTACGGACCATGTGCCAGGTGTGCACGCCCTTGAGCCGGGGACTGGTTTTTTCGACATCCTCATGCAGGTTGGGCGGCTCCGGTATGAGTGTGTCTTTGAGGTAATCCTTCCAGCGCTCTGGGTACTCATAGGAATGATGCGGTGCCTTGAAATGCAGCATCATGCAGAACGGTTTCTTGGTGTCACGTGCCTTGAGCCATGCCAAGGCCTGGTCTGTGTAGATATCTGAACAATAGCCGGTGTGTTTTTCACCTGGCACCGTTTCACGTTTTTTCCTTCTGCCATACCATTGCCCATTTTGCGTATAGAAAACCGGATCAAACCATGAACCCTGCCCGCGAGTGACCTTATAGGTGTCAAAACCCTTTGGACGGGAGGTAAGATGCCATTTGCCGAACACCGCAGTTTGATAACCGGCCTTCTTTAATTCCATGGCCAACTGCGGTGACTCTTCACTAATGGAGCCGTTGAGGTTTGGGACCCCATTCTTGTGGCTGTATTGGCCGGTCAGAATACTTGCGCGACTGGGTGAACAGATGGAGTTGTTGCAACAGACATTGGTAAAGCGCATCCCCTCTGCAGCCAGTTGATCAATCGCAGGCGTGGGACAATATTTTTTTAGCCATGACCCATATGCCCCGATTGCCTCTAGCGCATGGTCATCAGACATGATAAAAACAATGTTGGGTCGCTCTCCCAAAACCAAACTCGAGGCGAAGAACACGGCTGCGATTGTTGTGATTAGAATGTGTTTCATTGTTTGTCTCTTGGGCTTATTACGGTGGACTGTGATATAGTTATTCTTCCTGCTCTGGCACGACTGCGCGCGCGGCGCGGTCCTCAACTTCAAAGTATCCGAGCTTTTTCCCGGCTTTGCCTTCGGCCTCGGCGATCATCCACACCGCGCCGGGTCGGGTCTGTTGTCGGTATTGTGCTCCGTGGGCAATCACCACATAAGGTTTGCGGCCACCGGTGCGGTCCATCCAGAACAGCTCCACTTTGCGGCCGCTCCGGTTAATGAACACGACATCAAAGGGATTACCGTCCGGTTTTGATGGAGGCGCTTTCGTGGCGGCAGCAAGCGGTTTCCATTTTAGTGTCGGCAACGTTTCAACTTTTGGCTTAACGAACTTGGCAAATTTCTTCGGAGCCAGTGCGCGTAAACGTTCCAAGGTGGCTTGATGCGCTCTTTGATTTGCCAGATTTCGCCATTCATAGGGATCGGTATCGACGTTATAGAGTTCCTCACCGCCTCCTGCATAACGGATGTAGCGCCAGTGCTCCGCGCTTAAACCAAAGCTGCCCGGAGAGCCGAGATGAGTAATTGCGACGTGTGGCCAGTGGTCCTTTGGGTTCGAAAGAAGGGGGATAAGACTGGAGCCATCGTGGGCTTTAACGGGTGGGAGTCCGCATAGTTCTAGAACTGTCGGCGCCAGGCTAAGCAGGCTGACCGGCTTTGAACAGATGCCTGATCTCGTTCCCGTCGGTAGGCCGGGAGTCTCCGCTGGAACACGCACAATCAGCGGCACGCGGGTGCAGGCGCGCCACGCAGTAAATTTCTGCCAATGCTGTTTTTCGCCTAGATGCCACCCGTGATCAGACCACAGAACGACGATTGTGTCTTTGGCATTCGGTCCTTTTTCGAGAGCGTCGAGAACGTGCCCGAGCATGGTATCGGCAAAATAGATGGAGGCGAGGTAGCCTTGCACCGCACTCTTCCACTGCTTGTGGGCTCGGATGTGAGCAAAGTATCGGTTTGGTCCGATCCGTTTGCCTTCTGAAGGCAGATCATCGAGATCATCCTCCTTGTATCCGGGAGGCAACTGGATTTCCTCAATTGGAAAGGCATCGAAGTATTTCTTCGGGACAAACCACGGTTCGTGCGGCCGGTAGATACCGCAGGCGAGGAAGAAAGGTTTATCGTGTTTCTTTAACAACTGTTCGCCGATCCACTCGGACACGAGATGGTCCCCACCGTATTCCGCGTCGGTGGCGTCAAGCGGGCCCCAGTCGGTTTCGTAGTACTGCCACGGCCCGCCACGCGGCAGACTCACCGGCCGTTTCTTTGGGTGCAACGTGCGCGGGAAAGGATTCTCTGTCCTTTTTTCTGGGAAGTATTCGTCCCAAGATTGCGCGTCGATGAAGTAGTGCAGCATCTTGCCCGACCCTGCAGACCAGTAGCCGGCGCGAGACAACGTTTTTGGCAACAACTCGGCGGCGGGCAGTACCTGACGCATCTTCTGGCCGTTTTGGTAAAGACCGGAGCGGTGTGGCGAGATCCCGGTGAAGATTGCGGAGCGTGAAGGATTACAGGCCGGCGCCGCGCAATGAGCGTTTGTGAATAGAACGCCTGAGGCCGCAAGTCGGTCGAGATTTGGTGTTCTCGCCTGTGGATGCCCACCGAGCACGCCGATCCAATCATTCAAATCGTCAATCGCGATGAAAAGCACGTTCGGCTTGGCCGAATGCAGCGTGGCGGCCAAAAACGTGGTGAGAGCCAACAGAAATATGCGTTTCATTTCTTTTCTTCAGCTTTCAATTTTTCACCCGGTATTGCACCTCAAACACATGCCGTCTCTTGGGCACGGCAAAACTCAGGTCGCCATCGGGCGTGGTGTGAACAGGCTCCCAAGCCCTATTTCCAGTTCTTCGCAGATTTATCGAGCTGTTGCTTTCTGAGCCCAAAAGCCTTGGCTACGCCACGGGCCATCATGATGTTGCCGGCCTTGTTCATATGTACCCCATCACTGGTTAGCTGCTTTCCCTTGGGAGCATCAACCGGGAATTTCTTTAAGGCGACCTGCATGTCGGCATTTAAATCGGCCAATAAACATTTCTTCTCCTTGGCCAATGTCCTTATGAATGCATTGTAGGGTAAAAGTTTTTGGTTGAGGTCATTGCCCTGGTCTTCCCTGATCATGGTCGAGGTCAATAGCACCACTTTTACTCCCGCAGTCTGAGCCTTGTTTACGATTTCTGTGATGTTCTTTTTGTAGGACTCCAGATCCACTCCGCGTTTGCCATGCCACACGTCATTGACTCCACAGCTTAAGGTCATCCAGTCAGGTTTGTGCCTAAGGACATCCCGTTCCAACCGAGCCAGCATTTGGTTGGATTTATGTCCGCTAATCCCGGCAAACACCGGTGTGGTTTCGATGCCTTGATCCTTTAGGGCGGATAGGACCAATTGGCAGTAGCCACCTTTTCTTCTGCCTGCAGCGGTAATGGAGTCACCCAAAAAGGCAATCTTCTCTCCGTTCTTGATGGCGATTTTTCCGGAACCGGGGTTTGCCTGATTATTTATCAGACCAATCATGGCGTTGGCAAATGAGTCACCCAGACGGACGAAGAACTTGCCGCTACCCAGGTAATGATAAGGCCGGTCGCTGCCCACAACACACCATTCGGCGAAATGCTTGGCCCAGCCACTATCATAGACTTTGCGTGCCTCCAGATCATAGACTTTGTAGCTTTCGACTGAGGCGACGTTGCCCTTGAATTCCGGAGCGGCGGCGGCTTCCCGTTGAGCCACCGAGACAGCGTTCTTGTCGACGCCCTCCTTGCTCATGTTGGTTCCCAGTACCCCAATCACAAAGGGCATCTTGGATGTTTTATATTCTTTGCGCACGTCCTTCACAAAATGGACCATGTTATCCCTGTAGCTGTTGCGAAACTCGTCGGAAAACTGATCGTTGAAGCCCTGGAACCAGACAAAGCCCGCAATGTCATAGCCGACTTTGACATCATACGCCGGATGATGTGTTTTCAGGTCCTTGAGTACATTGTGGACGGCTTCATTCATCATCCTCCAGTTGAGGCTTGCATTCTTACTGATGTCTGCGGCGTTCTTTGCGGCCTGTTCCTTTTCGTTCAGCTTGTAAGGCCCGGCTGACGGTGGCCGGAAATTATAATTCAAGGACTTGCCGCCCCAGGAGGTCTTGATGATCAGGATGGGGGCATCCAGTTTTTGCGCCAGTGAAAGTCCAAAACCGAATTCGGGTCCGATTTTGTCACGGTTGCCACCGTAACCCACTGTCAAAGGTCCGGAACCTCGATTGCCGTCGGCAATGGAAGTGATATAAACCTGCTTGGAGACGACAAAGGTGTCCTTGATTTCTTGCATCTTGGCATCGCACTGCGCCTGCAGTTTTTTTACCTCCGCCTGAGCGGCTGCTATCTTGTCCGCGCCTTCAATCTTCTTGGTGCGCAGATTCTTGTTGATCTCATCGCGCTTCATGCGGGTTGCAATCAGGTCCTCCACGACAGCTCGGGAAATCTTTGCGTCCTTTTTAAATACCAGATTCGCCAGTTCCCTTACTTCCGGTTCCTTTGCCGTAAGCAAGGTTGGGATGGTGATATAATAGGAATGCCCGACCATGTTCGATTGGCCGGCCAGAATGAAGATCTGTAGCTTCTTCTTGGCGGGTTCGGCCACCACGCCACGCGCCACGCTCAGGACAAAAAGGAACGCCACGCACATCTTCACAAATATCGCTCGATTTATCATAAGATTCTTCATTGAATGGAAAAATGATGCACAGAGTGCGAGGCTGATGCAACCGTTAAAACGGCTTGAAAACTGCACTTGACGCGGTGACAGTTCGCTCACCGCGAAACAATGAATGGGATATTAAAGCTTGGGGTGGTCTCTCTCTTGACAGCTGGGTATTGGCACTCTTCTGCCTTTGCCCAGAAATCAAACGACGCAAATGGAGTTTTTGATCCCAAGTCGGATATGATCTCACTTCATTACGACCACGCGCCGGATCGGGACGATGGCCACAGCGCCGCGGCAGATCAAACAATCCTTGAAATGCTGCAAGACGGGGAATGGATCAGAAAACACACGATTGGCGTGTCTGGGGCTTACGGTAAAAACAAGGGGAAGTTTAATGCCAAGTCGGACGCTGTGATGGACGCCGTATGGAAGGACTGCGGTGGATGGCTTTCGGCTCACCGGGACTGGGATGGCACGGTCGCGGAACTGGCCATGCGATGGGGCGCCGTGCTCAAGACCGGGGGCGATGTCTGGGTTAAGGAAGGAGGGCAGTCGGACATCACCGCCGATGTCGTGCGCAGGCTCAAGAAGAAGCTGCCTAGAGTGGATACGACACGCCGGATCCACGTTGTCCAGCACAGCAACTGGAATGAAAACCAAACCGGTGATCAGGCTTTGGCATATAGCAAAAAGAACACGCACTACATCCGTATCCGCGATGCAAACCGTTTCCTCAACCGCAAGGGCGATGTTGCCTCTTTTGTGGAGGCTGCCAAGGGTCATCCGGTCCTTGGCCCAGCTTGGAAAGCGGCATTCGCCTACTACAACCCGGAGAAGCGGTTGGATTTTTCCGATACGGGTGAACTGATGCACATCCTTGGCCTGGGGGAAATCGGGATCGAAGCCTTCCGGAAACGGTTCCTGCCACCCTCACCCAACCCGTGAAAAGAATGAACCAGCCAATACCCAGGAACCTGCCGGTCTCCTCCGCAAACACGGCGGCAAGACGGGTGAAGAATTAAGATCTGAATAAATATATGTAAGGAAACTATGAAGTTGCTCATCAAATTAGTGTTGTATCCAGAAAAGTCTGTTAAAGCCTACTTGGGCGCCAAGATTAAAGAGGGAAGAGAAAAAACAACACGACTCAACTACTCGGATCGGGTTTCTAGTTTCACCAAACACTTTAAGGACAAGTTTACTATTAAATCCAAACCGCTGGCTTTGCTGTTTTTTTCCTTTTTCGTGATCAACATGTTTATTCCTGGCTTCGCCTGGGCCGTTGAGGATGGCTTGGTTTTCGATGCAAAGCTTGGACACTACAAAGATCTTTCTTATGAAGCCTTGTCCGACAAGGGGTTACCGTGGAAGGAGCGCACACAGTTGTTTGGAGGTGAGACGGTTCATTACGGTGGTTTAACGGATACGCAGCGCTTGGCCAAGCGGAGGGAACTCGAAGTACTTCTGGCAACAATCAAGATGCGTGAAACGAGCAACTGGGCCGACCCGAAGTTGGCCGAGCGCGTTGAAACGGAAATTCACACTTGGCTTGATGCACAAATCCAAAATGTGCCCGAGAAGTATGCTGAAGCTAATGTTTACCCACTTCGAACGGGTGCGGTTGGGTTCTTTCGCGCTTACGAAATTTTCGGTGATAAAAAATATCTCGAAGCTGGCTTGAATCGTGCGGATGTAATTTTAAAAGCGCAGTGGCCGAAAGGGCATTGGCCGTGGGGAACAAGGCTTGGGGAAAACTTCGTGCGAATTCAGGATGGTTTCAACAACGAGCCGTTTTGGATCATGCTCTACGCCTACAAGTTGAGTGACGACAAAAAGTATTTCGAATCTGCGAGGCGTTGCGCCGATGTGTTGCTTTCGCTGCAACGCAGGAATGGCGGTTGGCCGGACCAATGGTCGTTTAACGGTCGTTCATCAGGGCATTCTGGCGTTATGCACGGTGTGTCATTTAATGATAACGCCACGAATTCCTGCGTGCAAATGATGGTCGTTATGTATCACATGACTGGCGACAAGAAGTATATTGCCCGGTTATCTGAGTTGGGCAAATTTGTTGCCAAATCGAAAATGGGCGAAGGCATACTTGTTGGCTGGTGTGAGCAATACAATGACGACGGGAGACCGATACGGGCTCGCCAATACGAGATCGAATTGCCTTATCCACGTGCTTTGACGCGTGGTGTTGGGCCATTGTTAGTCTGGCTTTATCTGATGGACGACAATGAGGTGCATATGGATTTGTTGAGGAGAGCCTACTCTTGGCATGAACACGTTCGCCAAGAGGAGATTAAACCGCAGGTTCTTGCGCATTGGAGGGCGATGAGTCGAAGGTGGTCGCCTTCGCATCATTCGATGACGCAAAATTATTTGATGGAATATCGGCCGGGCTGGCCGGATGCCTATTTGCCGGATGGTTCGAATTGGGGGCGAGTGCTGAGCTTTCGTTTGATGCCGTGGAACCGTGTCACGCCGGAGCAAAAGAAAAAATACGACCGCTTTATCG
>Ga0066827_10001312_pt1 | contig 11566 bp, 9 predicted proteins | sample ETNtaG_34_FD_65609 | JGI IMG/M metagenome (GOLD analysis project Ga0066827, IMG submission 65609) | Marine microbial and viral communities from oxygen minimum zone, Eastern Pacific Ocean - ETNP201306SV51 | ecosystem: Environmental > Aquatic > Marine > Oceanic | place: Pacific Ocean: Eastern... | reverse complement strand
CCGGGGTCGAGGTGGGAGGTGCCGGGGTGATGGTGGTCGGCGGCAGTGCCCCAACCGTGACCGCTGTCGGTGCCGCTGACAGAGGCGGAGGCTGGACCAGGGTGACCGTGCTGGCAGCGTTCTCCACAGGCGGAGTGGTCGAGGTCGGCCAGATCAGCGTTGTTCCCAGCAGCAGGGTGAACAAGGCAACGCCAACCGCAGACAACACCCACCGGGATCTGGTCATGTCAGGCAACCCGGCCCGGGCGCTCTGTCAGGCCTAAAGGTCGGTTCAGGCGATGTGCTCGGGCTCGTGGGGCCCAAGCGACAGTTGCTCGTCGTCGTACTCGTCGAGGTGGTCACGCTGGTCCCAGTCTGTGTCATCGGACGGGAACGCGTCGACCATGTCAGCACCGCCCCGGTCGCCGGCCGGAGACTCCGAGGTCGAAGGGTGACGGTCGACCCCGAGAAAGGCGCGGGCCAGCAGAGGCATCTCGGCCGGCTCGGACACGTCGGGCTTCTCAGGTCTGGCCAGGTCCAGGGGATGTACCGCTGCGTCGACTGACCGGACCGGTTGAGGAGTCCGAGCAGGCTCGTCACCGCGCTGAAGCGCTGTGACCGAAGCCTCCTGACGCGTGTCCTCACCACCCAAACCCGCCTCGGACTCTTCTGGAGGTGGCCGATCAGGGAATACCAGAAGGCTGGCATCGGAACGCTCGTCGATCAGGGCCCAACCCCTGGGTGCACGCATGCGGTCCAAATGGACTGCACAGAGGACAACCCGACCAGGGCCATCGACCTCGGCGAGGTCGCGAATAGTGAAGCTGAGTTCGACTGCGTTCATCTCGACCAGCACGGAGGCAGAGCCCGTGCAGGCGGACCGCATACACAGGTGCCGCATGACTGAAACGGTAGTTCCGCGGACCCGCCGGATCGGGGACACCCAGCGACCCGGCGACAGCCCCTGCGACCTTACCGGTCACCTGATGTAGGCGCCTCCCGAGACGGCAGCCTCCATCACGGCGCCAACGTCGACGACACGCGGGCCGTCACGCTGCACCGCCAGCACCGCGTAGGTTCCATCCGCCAGACGGCGCTTACGCTCGCCGTCGAAGGCCAACAGGACGGGCCCATCAACGCGGACCTCCTCGCCCAGATCCAGTCGGCGGATCTCAGCAAGACCGAGATTGTCGAAATGGCCGGGAGCGGTCGGCGCCCGCACGACAGTCGAACAGCCCTGCGCCGAACCGAACCTGAGCAACAGCCCGGCATCATCTGACGGAGATACCGGGTGCGCCCGGCCGCCGACGCCGGCGAAGCCGATTGACATCGGGTCCGCCCTGGTGAGGACCGCCAACACCAGCGTCTCCGGGTCGAACAGTTCGAACGAACCTACATAGGGATCGTCGACGGCGACAGCGTCGATCAGGGCCATGTCGTTGAACGGCGGTTCTGCACCCGGACCATCGACTGTGAGGCGAACCACCTTGGCGGGTACCGAGACCTCGTCGACGTCGCACACTCCGCAGGCCAGATGCCCTGCGGCCGAACCGGCGACCGTCGCCTCGACGAACACGGGAAAGGCGTTGTTAGTTCCCGTGGACACGGGGATCACGGGAATGTCGCGCCAGGCCCTCGCAGCGGCCCTGTTGGTTCCATCACCGCCCAGCACGACAACCACGGCGGCACCATCCTCCCTCATGGCGGAGACAGCCGAAACGGTGTCCTCCTCGGTGAAAACCCTCGGCTCGTCCACCCAGTCGAGGGTGATGCCCCGGATCGTCTCGGTGGCCCGCCGCACAATGCTGTGTGGGTCCTCCTGCACCACGAAACGGTCCGCTCCTGCCTCCACCGCACCCAGTACGACCCTGCGGACGACGTTGGCCTTGGCCTCGACGGTCACGTTGGCTGCCGCCGACACGGCCCGGCGCACATCGGTACCCGCCCGCGGGTTCACGACAATTCCAATGGGGGCAGATCCAGCCGGCACGGCCAACGACCGTACCGGCAGCCGCTGCTGGTCTCGTAGCGGGCCCCGCAATAGGTTCACCGTCAGATGATCGACGACACCGACAGGCTTGACACCGGCCCCGGGGCACGGCGGGAAGCGCTCAGGCAGAGACCCGACTACCCGAGGCTCGTCCTGATAGTGGCCCTGTTCGGTGCTGCGGCCGGGAGTTACCCGGTCACCGTGCTCTCGGCTTCGCTACCGACGATCGCTGAGAGCCTCGGTACCAGCGACAACACGATTACGTGGGTAATCGCCGCACCGCTGTTGGCCTTTGCGTTGGCGACCCCGATCGCCGGAAAGATGGGTGACCTCCACGGCCACCGACGTATCTACCTCTCGGGTTTCATGACCGGGTGCGTGCTGTCCTACGCGACCGCCCTGGCATGGGATGTGACGTCGCTCATCGTGCTCCGGACCCTCGCACAGACGGCGATCGCCGTTTCGGGGCCATCGGCGATGGCCATGATCCTCTCCATCTACCCGAAGCGGGATCGACCGCGTGCGCTTGGAATCTGGGCGGCCGTCGTGGCGCTCTCCCCCGCAATCGGTGTGGTCTCAGGAGGACCGCTCATCGAATGGGTCGGTTGGCGGGCCCTGTTCGTGGTGCAGGGCACAACGGTCGTAATCGCCCTCGTTGCGGCAATCCAGATCGTGCCGGAGACCCGGTCCCGCCCGGACACCCGCTTTGACATACCGGGATCGGTCCTCCTCGGTGCCAGCACCGCCAGCCTGCTCATCGCCATCAACAGGGGTCTCAACTCGGGCTGGGACAGCCCCCTCGTCCTCATCTGTCTCGCCGTCTCGCCCATCGCACTTATTGCCTTCGTCGGTGTCGAGCGACGCGTCGCCAACCCGTTGATCGCACCGCGGCTGTTGAGGCGACGGACGTTCATCCTCCCGATGGCCGCTCAGGCGGTCCTGCAGTCGGGGTACATGGGGGCCATGGTCATGGCCCCGTTTCTACTTGAGAGGCGTTGGGGATTTCGCCCGACGATCATCGGACTTCTGATGCTTCCGAGGCCCCTGGCGTTCGCCTTCTCGGCCCGGATCGGGGGAATCCACGACCCCCGCCACGGCGCCCGTCGAGTCGTGATGACAGGAATGTTCACCTTTGCCGCGGCGATGGTCCTGGCTGGGATCGGGGCTCAGCAGCGATGGCTTCCCGTGTTCATCCTGGGCGCAGCGGTGGCCGGCGCCGGAAGCGGCTATATCCGGCCGGCCGTCGCCAACTCGGTGACGCTCGCAGCCGGCGACGACGACCTCGGCATCGCCGGTGGGTCGCTGAACATGCTCCAACAGATCGGTGCAGCCGTAGGCATCACCGTGCTGACCTCGCTGATGGGTGACTCGGTGAGTGGAACCAGATTCCTGATGCTCCACCTACTGGCCGCTGCCCTCGCCATCGTGGCAGCCGGCCTGGCGTCAAGGATGGACGGAACTCGACTTCAGGAGTAGTCGTAGAAGCCCTTGCCGGTCTTGCGGCCCAGATGGCCGGCGGCGACCATGCGTCGCAGCAGTGCCGGAGGGGCATATGCAGGATCGCCGTACTCGGCCTGGAGGGTCTCGCCCACGAGGAGCATCGTGTCGAGGCCGATCAGGTCGCTGAGTGTCAGAGGGCCCATCGGGTGGCCCGCACCCAGGGTCATGCCCGTGTCGATGTCCTCGGCGGTGGCATGACCGTCCTCGAACATGCGCATGGCGCCGAGCAGGTACGGCACGAGCAGCATGTTCACCACGAAGCCGGCCCGGTCCTTGGCGGCTACGACGGTCTTGCCGAGCACGTCGGTGGCGAAGGCTGTGACCTGCTCGGTTACCGCTGCAGCAGTGCGCACCGAGGGAATGACCTCGACCAGTGCCATGACCGGCGCCGGGTTGAAGAAGTGGAGGCCCACCACGTGATCGGGCCGGTTGGTGGCCATTGCGATGTCGATGATGGGTATGGACGACGTGTTCGTGGCCAGGATCGCATCGGGCGAGGTAACCACGGAATCCAGTTCAGAGAAGATCGCAGCCTTCAGGTCGAACGACTCGACGACCGCCTCCACGACAAGGTCGCAGTCAGACAGGTCTGCCAGTTCTGTGGTGAACGTGAGGTTGTCGAGGATTGCCTGGTGGGCCGCCTCGTCGATCTTGCCGCGGTCAAGCGCCCGGCCGAGCGACCGCTCGATCCCGGACCGGCTCCTCTCCGCAGCCTCGGGGCTGACCTCGCGCACCACTGTCGCCAGGCCTGACCTGGCGGTGACCTCGGCTACGCCGCCGCCCATCTGTCCACCACCGACGATTCCAACTCGCTCGATTGCCACGGTTGCTCCCTCTGTCTGCTCTGCTGGTTCGGTCTTGCGGTCAGTCGCCGACGGTTACAGTCACCGACTCGATCACCACGTCGGTCAGCGGTCGGTCGCCGGGACCGGTGACCACGTTCTGAATGGCATCGGCGACCTCGAGGCCGACTATCACCTGTCCGAAGAGTGAGTAACTGGGTGGCAGGCCGACACCGCTGGCTCCGGTGACGATGAAGAACTGGCTTCCGTTGGTGTCGGGCCCGGCGTTGGCCATGGCGAGGGATCCGATCTCGTAGCGCCCCGGCGCAGGGAGTTCGTCTTCGAACTTGTAGCCGGGCCCACCCCTGCCGGTTCCCTCAGGATCGCCACCCTGGATCATGAAGCCGTTGATCACCCTGTGGAACACGATGCTGTCGTAGTACCGGCAACCTGCCAGGAACACGAAGTTGTTGACGGTCTGTGGGGCCCTCCTGGGATCCAGGTGGATAGTCATTGAACCCAGCGAGGTGACCATCTCGGCCGTGTACGTCCTGTCAGGGTCGATGGTCATCGGGGGCGGACCGTCAAAGGAGGTTCGACGCTCTCCAGATGAGTCGGCCGCGGGCGTATTGTCTGTCATTTGGATTCTCCAGTCTGGTGGGGCACCGAAACGACAGGTAATCGCAACCGGCACTTCTGACATGGAGAGGCTACGGGAAGTTTCGGGGGTCACCCCCGCACGCGCGGGGTCTGGTTAGGGTGCCGCGCATGGCACCGGTGCCGCACCTGAAGGGACACGGAACCCCTCAGGCGACCACTCACCCGGGCCCGTCGTCAGGACCTTCATCGCAGCCGATGCTCTCTGCGACCACCACCGTCGTGCCCGATCAGGTACCCGTCCACCACGTCACCCTCACCTGTGGGCGCTGTGAGGTGACCTGGCACGGACGTATGTCCGAACCGTGCTGGTCGTGTGGCGAACCGGGTCTACGCCCGGCAGGCACCACACTGGTCCACGACTGAGCCGTCTCAGCGCCGGGACATTACGCGCCAGGCGCCGGTCACAACTCCAGGGCCAGCATCTGCACCCGCTTTGACCCACCCTCGGTGTCCTGTTCGCCCACCGGCACAAAGCCGAATGCCTCATGGAAGGCCAGCGAGCGGTCGTTTCGGGGCAGGAGGTTCACCTCGGCGCACAGAACCGGATGGTTGTCCGCCGCCGACACGAACCCGGTGTACAGGGCCCTGCCTATTCCCGCTCCCCACGCATCGGGTGCCACCACAACGCGATCCACATAGATGAACCGCTCGTAGCGCTCGCTGAACCACCTGTAGTTGTCGCTCCGGTACCCGAGCCCCGGACCCTCCAGACCGATCAGGAACCCGGCGGGGTCACCGGAGTCTGAAGGGCATGCCACCAGGAAGGTGTGTGCGACTCCTGAAAACCAGGACAGATCATCGGCATCGAGGTGGTTGACCGCCGGTACAGCGTCGTTGTTCATGGCCAGCACGGTCGACAGATCGGCCTGTTCCACCGGTCTCAGTAACACCTCGGTCAACATCTAACCTCCCGATTCCGCGGATGGTTCTCCATGGACAAACACCTAGTCTGACGGCATGAGCGACCCGAGCGAAGCATCTGCACCAGGCACGAACCCGTCCAGCCCACCACCTGCGGCTGCAAGGATGGCAGAGGGCACGAAGGTCTACGGGGCAGGAGACACCGAGGTCCGGGCTCTCGACGGCGTCAGCGTCGGCTTCGAGGCAGGTCGCTTCACAGCGATAATGGGCCCGTCAGGATCCGGCAAGTCGACCCTCATGCACTGTGTTGCCGGCCTCGACGATCTGTCCTCAGGCAGCGTGTTCATCGGCGACACGGAACTGGGCAGCCTGTCCGACCGGGAGCTCACCCTCCTGCGTCGCGACCAGGTCGGCTTCATCTTCCAGTCCTTCAACCTGATCCCCACCCTCACCGCAGCCGAGAACCTGACCCTGCCTCTGGACCTGGCGGGCCGTAGGCCGGACCGCGACTGGATGGACAACCTCGTTTCCTCACTCGGTATCGGTGACCGCCTCCGCCACCGGCCCGACGAGCTGTCCGGAGGCCAGCAGCAGAGGGTTGCCATCGGTCGGGCGCTGGTCGGCAGGCCGTCAATCGTGTTTGCCGACGAACCCACCGGAAACCTGGACTCCACTACCGGCGGCGAGGTGCTGGACTTCCTTCGACAGGCTGTCGACGACCTGGAACAGACCATGGTCATGGTTACCCACGACGCCAACGCAGCGGCAACGGCAAACAGGGTCCTGTTCCTCGGCGACGGACAGATCGTCGCCGAAATGGCCGACCCCAGCGCCGACGCCATCCTGGACCGCGTAAAGCACCTCGCCGGCTGATGTTCCGCCTGACCCTGCGCAACATCAGCCGGCAGAAGCTCCGGTACGCACTGACCACCCTGGCGGTGGTTTTGGGCGTGGCGTTCCTGTCGACAGCGTTCTTCCTGACCGACCGTATCCGCGACACCTTCGACGAGCTGGCTGTCGAGATCACCGGCGACCTTGACCTCGAGATCAGGGCCTCGGTGGGCGACGGTGAAAGAGCCAACCGCCTCCCTGTCCCAGCTGACCTGACCCGATCCATCACCACCGACATACCCGGTGTCGCAGCCGTCGAGCCACGCATCAGGGCCTTCAACGTCGTTCCCATCTACATCGACGACGAGGGTGAGCCCGCAGCTGTCTCATCCAGCGGACCCAAGTTCGGGATGAACTTCTCCGGTGACGAGATGCTCAGCCAGCTCTACATCGCAGAGGGCCGCGCTCCGACCCGGACAGGCTCTCTTGCCGAACCTGACACCGTCGGTGAGTTCGTCCTCGACACCAAAACAGCCTCCACCTTCGAATTCGAGGTTGGGGAGAAATACGTCGTCAGTGCCACGGGTGGCAATCGGGAGTTCAGCCTCGTCGGCCTCGTGTATTTCGGGTCGCCCGACGAGAACAAGTCCCCCGGCGCAATCATCAGTGCCTTCGACGATGCCACAGCCCAGGAGTTCCTCGGGCGGGAGGGCCTCTACGACACGCTCGCCGTCTCGCTTACGAGCGACGCCGACGAGGAGGCCGTAATGGCCGACATCCAACAACGGCTCGACGCCGCGATGGACGTACTCCGCTCTGAACTACAGGCGCTCCCCGCGGAACAGTTGGCGATGCTGGCACCCTTCGCCGAAGCCCAGATAGAGGTGGTCACGGCCGCCGCCACCACCGAAGAGGACAGGGCCGACTTCGACCAGATCGTCTCGGTGCTGTCGAATGTCCTGTTGGCCTTCGCCATCATCGCCGTCGTGGTCAGCGCCTTCATCATCAACAACACGTTCTCAATCGTCCTGGGCCAGAGGGTGCGCGAGTTGGCCCTGCTCAGATCTCTGGGAGCAACCGGTCGCCAGGTCAGCAGGTCGGTCCGGCTCGAGGCAGTGGTAATCGGCGCCGTGGCAACCGTGCTCGGCCTCATCGGCGGCTACCTCCTGGCTGCATTCCTTCGATGGGTCCTTGTGACCATCAACTTCGGAAACCTCCCGGGGGCCATCCCGATCAGGCCCCGCACGATCATCGTGGCAGCCGTCGTCGGGGTAGGAGCGACCGTGCTGTCATCGCTGGGGCCGTCCCGACGGGTACGGAGCATCCCACCGGTCGCCGCCCTGCGTGACCAGGCCAGGCTCACCCCCACGAGCCTCCGTAGGAGAATCTGGGTAGGCAGCGGCGTGGCCCTGACCGGCGTGGCGTTGCTGGCGCTCGGCATGACCGCCGAGTTGGACACGCGCCCGCTTCTCCTGTCCCTCGGTGGCGGGGCACTTGGGACATTCATGGGCATCTACCTGCTCAGCCCGGCCGTGGCGCGCCCTCTGGCCAACCTGGTGGGCCGGCCCATCGAACGCGTCTACAAGGTGCCCGGCCGACTGGCCCGCGAGAACGCAGCCAGGGCCCCCAGGCGCACGGCCGCCACTGCTGCGGCCCTGACGGTGGGCCTTGCACTGGTCAGCCTGGCCGCCGTGGTGAGCGACTCCATGAAGGCGACGTTCGTGCAGGCGCTTGACGACAGCGTTGAGTCGGACCTGTTCATCTACACCAACGCCTTTGACCCCACTGCAGGCTTCTCCGGACAGCTCGCAGCCGACCTGGACCTCCTCGGAGCCGACAGGCACGATCTGGTCGAGTCCACGGTCCGCTACCGCTTCGGCCTTGGCGGACTCGAGGTCGACGGAATCGGCAGGGACATCGTGAGCGCCGACCTGGCGGTACTCGACGACCACATGGACCTGCAGGTGGTAGAGGGCTCAACCACCGGGTCAGCGGCTGTCGGCACCGACGGAACGGTCCTGGTACACGCAGACCCCGCTGAAGACCTGGCCCTTGGCATCGGCTCGACCGTAGATGGCATGTTCCCCGGTGGGCGACAGGCCACGTTCACGGTGGCGGCGATCATCGCCGACTCCTCAATGCTCGGTAACTGGGTGTTTGACACTGCAACCTTCGACCGGTTCCTTCCCGATGCCCCCGACAGCTTCGTGTCGGTCGTGTACGCACCGACGGCCGACATGGAAGAGGCAAGGACGGCTGTCGAGGAGATCACCGACGCCTACCCACAGCTGACCGTCGAGGACAAGGCCGAGCTCCGGGCATCGACCGAGGCTCAGCTGAACCAGCTGCTGGCAGTGATCACGGTGTTCCTGGGGTTGTCGCTGTTCATCGCCGTGTTGGGAATCACCAACACGTTGGCGCTGTCGATCTTCGAGCGGACCCGTGAGCTGGGCCTGCTCCGGGCCATCGGCATGACCCGACGCCAACTGCGCCGCATGATCAGGTGGGAGGCCGTGATCATCGCCCTGTTCGGAGGCCTGCTGGGGGTTGGTATGGGTGTGCTGTTCGGAATGGCGGCAATCGCCGCTATTCCGGAGACGTTCGTCGACATCGTGTCGATTCCGGTGCAGAGGCTTGGCTTCTACCTGCTGGTCTCGGGGGCGTTCGGCATGCTGGCGGCAATCTTCCCGGCCCGTCGGGCATCTCGCCTGAACGTGCTCGACGCAATCGGCTACGAGTAACCCCCCTCGGGCTCAGCCGAACCGGAGGGCTACCAGTACCAGCGCCAAGTTGTTGATGGTAAGCCCGACACCAACAAGCACGATGGTCCGGTTGAACTTCCTTAGAGCCAGATCACTCTTGGCATCAATCAACATGGGGCCAACTTCCACCCGGCTGACTCTAATACCGATTGCCTGTCGCCTCAGGTTGACAGAACCGGGGGCAACGGTTCGGTGTGGAGGATCGTGAGCCGCTTTGTGGCACGGGTGAGGGCCACGTAGAGGGCCCGCATCCCCTGGTCCTGCTCACGCACGATGCGCGCTGGTTCGACGACCAGGGCGGCATCCACCTCGAGACCCTTGACCAGCGACACCGGAACGACCGCCACCCGCTCGTCCAGACCCCTCCGGGTCGGTCGGCCGAACTCGATGCCCGCACCAACAAGGGCCTGTTCCACCTCGGCCACCTGTGAACGGGCGACGACAACGGCCAGGTTGCCCGTCTCGACGGCCTCCAGTTCGGCCAGAACCGCTGCTGCCAGATCGGCAGCCATGTCGACGGCCTTGACGAACCTGGGTGGGTCGCCGTCGGACCTAACCGACACTGGCGGAGCCAGATCTGGCGCCGCCTCGCTGAGCACCCGTGCGGCGAGGTCCATGAGAGGTGCAGGAATCCTGTAGCCGACGGTCAACTCATTGCGACGGGCCGGACGTCGGTCAGGGAGGTGGTCGAGGACGCTGTCCCAGTCGTGGTGTGCCCACGCACCGGTGGCCTGGGCAATGTCACCCACGACCGTCATCGAACCGTTGAGGGAACGACGGTCCAGCATGCGCAGGTCCATAGGTGACATGTCCTGGATCTCATCGACCACGATGTGCCCATAGGTGCGCACCGTGTCCTCCTCCCTGCGCCCGGGCCGCGGCCCCAGAACGGCTCGGGCCTCATCGAGCAGTGGGGCGTCAGAGGCGGACCAGAGGAGATCCTCGGGTGCCTGCTCCCTGGGCCTGTACAGGGAATCGACCTCTGCATCGGTAAGAGCCGGGTCAGCGGCACGGAGAAGCGCATGGGAACCGAAGAGGTCGTTCAGAAATTGAGCAGGTGTCAGAACCGGCCACATCCACTCAAGGGCCTCGCGTACCGCTATCTCACCACGTAGGCGCTCACGGAGGCCCTCGGGATCCAGGTCGCCGCGGCCACCCTCGGCCATCACCGCGAAGAACTCGGCCTCGACGAAGCGTCTGGCAGCGTTGTGAGTGCGAAAGCGGCGCCTGGCCTCGGTGACGATCGCCTCGGTGGCTGCAGCGGGAACCGTGAGCCACTGCAGGCCATGGCCAACGCGGACATCGTCACGAAGTGGCTGCTGGCGGGTGCGCGCCGCCCGGGCGACCATGCGGACCATTCGGAGGTCGCCCTTCAGGCGGGACACGTCCTCGTCGTCACGGGTGTCGGAGATACGCACACCGCCGACCATGTCCCCGAGGGTGGCGAGCTGCACCCCGGCCTCTCCGAGAGACGGGAGAACCTGCTCGATGTACGCGAGGAACAAACGGTTGGGTCCCACCACCAGCACACCCTGGCCCTCAAGCGGGAACCGGTGCGTGTAGAGAAGGTAGGCGGCCCGGTGGAGAGCAACGACCGTCTTGCCGGTTCCGGGGCCACCCTGAACAGCAAGCACACCCGGCAGAGGCGATCGGATGATCAGGTCCTGTTCGGCCTGGATCGTGCCGACTATGTCTCCAAGGCGACCTGTCCGGGCCGATTCGAGGGCTGCGATCAGGGCGCCCTCGCCGCGAAGTCCGCGGCCGTCATCGGCACGGAATCGCTCGAGGTCACCGAAGAGTTCATCTTCGAGGCCGACGATCGTGCGGCCCCGGCTAACGAAGTGGCGTCGACGCCGCAGGCCCATCGGCACAGGTCCGGTGGCGCGATAGAAGGCCTCTGCCACGGGTGCCCGCCAGTCGACCACGATCGGTTCCTGGTCATCGTCCCAGACTCCGACGCGGCCTATGTGGAAGCTGCCTTCGCCGACCTCTGGTTCCTGGTCGATCCGGCCAAATACGAGGGATGCGTCGCCGAGGTCCAGCTGCTCCAGACGGAGCGCCACGGAACCCCAGATGGCCTCGCGCTCGAACCTGGCCTGGTTGGTGCCACCGCTGCCGACCTCGACCATTGACACCAACTCGAGGGCACGGTCACGCGCCTCGTCGAGGCACCGGTATGCGTTGTCGACAAAGGCCTGTTC
>Ga0066827_10001283_pt1 | contig 11713 bp, 11 predicted proteins | sample ETNtaG_34_FD_65609 | JGI IMG/M metagenome (GOLD analysis project Ga0066827, IMG submission 65609) | Marine microbial and viral communities from oxygen minimum zone, Eastern Pacific Ocean - ETNP201306SV51 | ecosystem: Environmental > Aquatic > Marine > Oceanic | place: Pacific Ocean: Eastern... | reverse complement strand
TCCGTATATCAAAATCTCCGTGACCGGTTTTATGAAATGCTGACTGGATTGGGGTTCGATGTGGTTCTTCCGCGTGGGGCATTCTATTTGTTTCCAAAATCTCCCGAACCTGATGATGTGGCCTTCGTCCGAAGGGCTCAACAGGAACAGATTCTGGTGGTTCCAGGATCCGGATTTGGAGGACCAGGGCATTTCCGGATTTCAATATGCTGCACTGAGGAAGCCATAGAACGTTCCCGGTCTGGATTTGAGCGGCTGGCGCAATACTATGGACTCCAGGACTGAAATCAAAAAAATTTGAAAGTTTGAGAACCAAAATCCAACCCGAAAAGGATTGAATGTCCCTGGAACATATCATCGGTCAGGAAAAGGCGATCCGTTTGATTCGGATGGCGATCGGTCATGAAAGGATCCCTCATGCCTGGCTTTTCAGTGGAATGGCGCATATAGGGAAGTTCAAGGCCGCGGTGGCGCTGGCGCAAACGCTGAACTGTCAAGAGGAGGGAAAGGACGCTTGCGGGCATTGTGATTATTGCCGTCAGATCGAGCTGGAGCATTTTCCTGATTTTCGGGTGATAAGACCGGAAGGAAAGAACATCCGCATTTCTCAGGTCCGGGATGCTCTGGACTGGCTCCATCTCCATCCGGATCGGGCAAAATTCCGTGTGCTGATTTTTGATGGGGCCGATCAGTTCAATCGTGAATCAGCCAATGCTTTTCTGAAAACCCTGGAGGAACCTCCTTCCGATACCCTGATCCTGCTCATCACCCTCAATCCCCAGAATCTCCTGGAAACCATTGTTTCACGGTGCCAGCACATCCGCTTTCGTCCCCTGGAAAAGGACAAGGTGTTCGAAATCCTGAGCAGGGAAACCGAGTTGAAGGAGGAACAGCTCGAGTTGCTAACCTCATTCGGGGCAGGAGGAGTCCGCAGTGATCTTGCATTGCAGGTGGAGCTCATGCAGAATATCCAGGATTCGGTGATCGGATCTCTGATGGACCTTTCAGCCGAATGCATGGAATCGATTCTGAAGAAAACGGCCGAATGGGCTAAATCGAAAAATGAGGAATGGCGCTTAACCCTGGATGTGTTGGAAAACTGGTTTCGGGATCTGGCCTGGATTAAGCATCGTCTTCCGGAGCAGAACCTGCTTTATGCCCATAAAAAAAAGGAACTTGAGCAGTGTTCCAAACGTTATCAACTCGAGGATGTATACCAATTCAGCAGAGACCTTGCGGAAACACGGAAAAACATCGAACTCAATGCCAACCGGACTTTAGCACTGGAAAGCCTGTGGATCCGACTCAAACATTATGCCGTAACTTGAAACGCCTGGTCTTGCTGGTGCTTCTGGCCGTTTCTCTGGGAGCTCCAGTCCTGAATGCCAGGCAGCCTACACCGGCGGAAATGGAGGCGATCAGCAAGGAGACGCGGCTGGTCTTTGAAACGTTTCTCCAACTCTGGCAGGAGGAACGCTATTTCGAGATGTACGATTTTGGCAAAAAACAGTCTCGAGAAATCCTTTCCCTAGAGGAATTTGCCACACGCATGGTGGAACTGGACTGGGTCCCGGTTGGCCTTTCTCAGGAAAAACCCTCGGAAATTTCCTATCGTTACCGGACCCTGCTCTACATGAATGCTCATATCGTTTTTCGGCACAAAAGCTTCTATGACCTGCAGTTCACCAAACCCAAAGCCTTCCTGCTCCAGAAAGAGAAAGGATCCTGGAAATTCGACCTGATTCAGATGATCCGTTCTCCCTATTATTCTCCTGAAGATTCCTGATCTTAGCTTGATGGGAGATTGGGAAATGGAGGATCCCTTTCGAGATCATGAATTTGATCCTATTTTTTGCATTCATCAATTAGGGTCTCAAAAAACAAACTCCAAAGAAAGTTTTGCAAACTTTTGAAAGTTTCATTTCCTATTTTTTCCTTCAATACTCCGTGTCAGCGATTCATTCAGAAAATAAACGAAGCGTCTCATGAGTGAAGGGGAAGCAACTCTGATTGGGACCCTGGAGCGGATCGTTTTCAGTAATCCTGAAGATGGGTTCCTGATTGGTTCCTTCCTCGAAGAGAAATCAAAAAATTCCATCACCATCAAGGGGCACATTATTGGAGTCAAGGACTCACAGACTCTGCAGCTTAAGGGACTTTGGGAAATTGATCCAAAGTACGGCAAGCAGTTTAGGGTCAAAGAAAGTATGCCTGTTGAACCCACCAACCGTGAAGGAATTTTGAGTTATTTATCGTCAGGAGATTTCCCTGGTATCGGCCCGAAAACGGCAGAACGGATCTTTGATATGTTCGGTGAAAAGACATACGAAATCATGGATGAAGATCCTGAGCAGTTTCTCAAAGTCAAAGGTTTAGGAAAGAAGCAATTAATATCGGTCAAGGAAGGTCGAGAAGATCAAAGAGGATACAGAGAAGTGATGACTTTTCTTGGAAGTTTGGGGATAACGCAGGCCTTTAAAGCAAAAATCTATGCTAAATACGGATTGAATTGTATTTCTTTGATCAAAGAAAATCCTTTTGATCTGACAGAAATCAAAGGTATTGCGTTTGTGATGGCCGACAATATTGCTCGTAATTTAGGCTTTGATCAAAACTCGCCAAAACGTGCAGCATGTGCCCTGGTATACATGCTGGAACAAGAGGCTCAAAATGGGCATACCTGTTTTCCCCGAAAGACTTTACTGGATAAAACCATTGAGGTAATGCATAAGTCAACAAACGGTCCTATAAAAATTCAGATTTTAGAAAACTCTCTCGAAAAATTAATCGAGGAACGATTCATTAAAAACATCATTAATGATGAACAATCTGATAGTCGTTCTGACATGTTGGCAATACCCAAATTTTATTATGCTGAACAACGCATTGTTGAAAACTTTCAACGATTAGCTGAAAGCGAGGCATTCACAAAGTTTGATGCGGAGAGGGACTTGATTGTCTCCCAGGAAAACAGATTGGGCATCAAGCTGGATGAAGTCCAATTGGAAGCCATCCAAGCGGCTCTGCAAAATAAGGTACTGATCATCACCGGTGGCCCGGGAACGGGGAAGACGACCCTAGTGCGTTTCATTCTTGGATTGATGAGTCGCAGAATTCCCTCGGTATCTCTAGCAGCTCCCACTGGACGGGCAGCTAAAAGGCTGACTGAAACGACGGCCCACCAGGCTTCCACGATTCATCGATTGCTGGAGGCGGATAACATGGGTTTTCAGCGGGATCGTGACCAGCCCCTCGAATCTGAACTGCTGATCATCGATGAAAGTTCGATGGTCGATACCCTGTTAATGGATGCCCTGCTGGATGCAATACCATCATCAGCGCGTCTGGTATTAGTGGGAGATGTTGACCAACTTCCTTCGGTTGGGCCTGGTATGGTGTTAAGAGATCTAATTGACAGTGAAACGATTAATGTCGTTCGGTTAGAGCGTATATTTAGGCAGTCTGAAGAGAGCCTCATCACAAGCAATGCCCATCATGTCCGTCTGGGACATTTGCCTGAACTTCCCAAAGGTGAAAATTCCGGGAATCTCAAAGATTTTTATTTTATCCGAGAATCTGATCCGGAACAGATTGTGGGAAAAATAATCCAAATGGTTTCTAAGAACATTCCTGACCGATTTGGATTCAATCCATTTCAAGACATTCAGGTCCTGACCCCGATGCATGCCGGAGTAACAGGCACCATAAATTTAAATCGTAGACTTCAGTCCGTGCTTAATCCTGATGGTGCAGGATTCGAATATCGTGAACAGTGGTTTAAGATCGGTGACAAATTGATGCAGCAGCAAAACGATTACGAAAAGCAGGTGTTCAATGGGGACATGGGACGGATCGTCGCCTGTGATCCGAAATCCCGTGAAGTCCATGTCGAATTCGATCAGGGTACCGTTCGCTATTCGGCCAAGGAAATCGACCAATTGGCACTGGCTTATGCGATTTCGGTTCACAAATCCCAGGGGAGTGAATATCCTGCTTTGATCCTTCCGTTGACCACCCAACATTACATGATGCTTCAGCGTAATCTGCTTTACACCGCACTGACACGAGGCAAACAATTGGTCATCCTGATCGGGATGGAAAAGGCAGTCGCGATGGCGGTCAAGAATGAAGATGCTCGCACCCGTCATACCTCATTGCCGAGGCATTTTAGAGAAATAAAACAATTGATGGCACTTTGATCCAATGCAGATTTAATCCAATGATTGATTTTTCTAAATTCGTTGAATTCCATGGTCTGAAGAAGTGGGCTGCCCTCCTCGTCATGTTCTCTGTGCTCTTTCTCCCATCACAGGTTTTTGCAGAAGCCGGGGTGGAACCACGCAGGATTGTATTGGGTTCTCACCAGCCTCTGAGCGGGCCGATGAAAACCTATTCACAAGTTGGTCGAGGAGCATTGATCTATTTTCAGTACCTCAACGACCAGGGAGGGATCCATGGAAGGCAGTTGGTCCTCCTTCAACGGGATGACCGATTTCAGCCGCAAAGGACCTTGGAGGTGGTCGAAAAACTGGTGATGAAAGACCGGGTGTTTGCCCTCTTTTCCGGTATCGGTACGGATACTTCCGAATCCGCGATGCCCCTGCTCAAGTCGCAGGGGGTCCCCCATTTCTTCATTGGTTCGAATGCACGTCGTTTTACAGAGCCTGCCAGGCATGGGATTTTCGGTTTATTGCCGACTGCAGAAGTGGAGGCAAGGGTGCTCGGAGCGTTTGTCGGATCCAACCATCCGGGAGAAAAAGTGATCCTCTGGTACCGTGACGAACCGGAATATAAGCTTGCATCCAAGGAGATCTCACAAAAACTTCAGGGGAATCCTCTTCAGTTTCTTCCCAGTAAAAAAGGGTCTACTCAATTTCAGGCGGAATGGGATGCGATCCGTGTCGGTAATCCAAGGGCAGTGATCGCCCTTGGGCCATATGCACCGCTGATGAAATTTCTCAGAACCGCTGATATTACAGGGCCTCCTATTTTTACTGGCAACGCTCTGGCGGATAGCAGTCTCATCCGAAACCTGGATTCGCGGATCATCGAGCGGCTACGTGTATTGACTTCCTTTCCTATGCTGTTGGAAACCGATCATCCTGGAATCCGCCTGCATCAGGCATTGCTCAGGGAATATGCTCCGGATATGCGTGGAAGCCGTTGGACGGTCTATGGACATGCTGTGGCAGAACTGATGGCAGAAGTGCTGAATCGTTCCGGCAGGGAACTGACCCGGGAGGTGGCGATCCGATCAGCAGAGAATCTAAAGACCTGGAATGGTAAACTCATGCCTCCGGTTCATCTTAATCCGTCCCAGCATCTTAGTATGACCTTTCTGAAGGTATCCAGAATCATGCCCACACAAGTTCAACATCTTTCGGACTGGATTGATGGTCGTTAAACAAAACAAAAGAAGACCCCAAACATCGAGATACCATGAGTGATCATCCCTCGGAGTGGATTCCAGCCCTTGAATCTGCCGCCAGGAGAGCCGGAGAGAAAATCATGAAAATCCATGCGGAAGGAGTGGAGGCTGAATTCAAAAAGGATGGATCACCCGTTACAGAAGCTGACCGGATGGCAGAAGAGGAAATTCTGGAAGCGTTATCTTCTACGGCTCCTCAGGTTCCAGTGGTTTCAGAAGAAAATGCAGCAAGTCATCGTATATCTCCGCCCGATCGATTCTTCCTGGTCGATCCTCTGGATGGAACCAAGGAATTTCTGAAACCTGATGGACAAGGTTCTTTTACAGTCAATATCGCCTTGATCGAGAAGGAAGAGCCCGTGTTGGGAATCGTCTATGCACCTGCTTTGGATCGAATGTTCTATGGATTCAAAGGAGGAGGGGCTCAGGAAAAAACTCTTGAAAAAGAAGGCTCCATCACGGTTCGTCAGGTTCCTTCTTCGGGTCCACTCGCAGTAGCCAGCCGATCCCATCGAAATGAGGAGACCAACCGTTGGTTAGAAGAACATCAAATCAAAGAGACGGTGTCCATTGGTTCATCCTTGAAATTTTGTTTGGTCGCCTGCGGAGAAGCAGATGTCTACCCGCGTTTTGGACCGACGATGGAATGGGATACGGCTGCAGGAGATGCTGTTCTTCGGGCAGCGGGTGGAATCACAACCCATCCGGAAGGATCCGTTTACCGTTACGGAAAATCAGGTTACCGCAATACAGAATTTGTGGCCTGGGGACAAAAAAACGGCTGGGACTGATCCAGCATCCTGTTCATTTGTTGAAATTCAATTCCAATTTCACACCGTTTGGATCCATCAAAAAGATCTGCCGGATGTTTGTTGCAGGGACGTCTGCGGTCTGGTAATCCCAACCTGCATCTTCCAACTGTTTGCAAGTCTGATCGAACCCAGTGGTTTCAAATGCAACATGATCGACTGGGTTTTCAACTCCTTCTGATACACCTTGACGTTCCACCAGATGGATCACGGCTCTTTCTCCAGCGTAAAGCCATGCTCCAGGAAAATCGAAGGGCGGCCTGAACCCCTCCTGAAAATCGAGCAACCTGGTGTAAAAACGGAGGGTCTCCTCTAAACGAGAAGTATGGATGTTGATATGATCCAATCCTTGAATGGGCATGACGATTAAGTGCTACTTGAAGTTTTATGAGATTGTTATATATCCATTTTAAAAGGCAATGATTTTAATTTCTGTAAGTTGTATTTTATGGATTTTTTGTCAAGGCTTCAATCTTTCTGAATAATCCATCAATGGAGTCAAATGTCACAAGATTATTTTCTTCAAAATACTCAACAAAGAGAATCGCTTCAAAATCTTTATCGAGATGGTCTGCTTCTCGATACCCTTCCTTTTTGGCTCCAAAATTGTGTCGACCATGAGAATGGAGGATTTACCTTTTGTTTGAACCGTGACGGAACTGTTTTGGATACTGACAAAGGAATCTGGACCCACGGACGATTCATTTGGTTGTTGTCTACGCTTTATACCCAAGTCGAACCTAAGAAAAAATGGTTGAAATTGGCAAAACATGGCATCGATTTTTTAATAAAATACGGTTTTGATGAAGATGGAAGAATGTTTTTCATGGTCACTCAGAACGGAGAGCCGATCCGGAAAAGGAGGTATATTTTTTCTGAAGCATTTACCGTTGCTGCTTTTGCTGCATATGCAAAAGCTTCAGGAGAATTACACTATCAAAAGGAAGCAGAATCCCTCTTTGATAACATGCAAAAACTTCTCAATGAACCAGGACTGCTTCCACCAAAACTGATTGAAGAAACACGAAAAGTAAAAGGCCTGGCAGTGCCGATGATCATGATTGTGACAGCCCAGATTCTAAGAGAAAGTTCAATGAATCAGGATTTTTGCAACCAAGTCATCGATCATTCCATTGAGGCGATTGAACGTGATTTTCTAAAGCCTGAGTTCAAGGCAGTGTTAGAAACAGTAGGACACAATGGAGAATTTTTGGATCATTTTGATGGAAGAATGTTATGCCCTGGTCATGCGATTGAAGCAGCATGGTTCATCCTCAATGAATCCATTTACCGAAACCATGATAAGAAACTCAGGGAACTGGGTTTAACAATCCTGGATTGGATGCTCGATTGGGGATGGGACCAAGAATATGGAGGTATTTTATATTACCGGGATGTAAAAAACCTGCCGGTCCAGGAGTATTGGCATGACATGAAATTCTGGTGGCCCCATAATGAAGCAATCATTGCCACTCTTTTGGCTTATCAAATGACGGGCGAAGAAAAATATGCGAGATGGCATCAAATGATCCACGAATGGGCCTATCGGTATTTCCCAGACCAAGAGTTTGGTGAATGGTATGGCTATCTTCACCGAGATGGACGAATTTCGGTGCCTCTTAAGGGAAATTTATGGAAAGGCCCCTTTCACCTCCCAAGAATGCAACTGAATTGCTGGAAAATCCTTGAAGGAATGAACTAAGGGTCACTCGTTCCGTGGTTGAAGAATAAACCTGGCCGAAACAGGACTTTCTACATCATTGATCTCAATATATTTGGAAAGGAATCCATTGCTTGAATTTCTTTTGAAAATGACAACATTGTTAGCATGTTGATTAGCTACCATAAGAAAATTTCCATGGACATTTATGTCCAGGGACCATGGGAATTTTCCTTCTGAAGAAACATTTCCTATGAAGATGAGGTGACCATCATGATCCGAGATGTGAAAAATACTGATGCTGTCATGGCCCCTATTGGATGCATAGAGATATTTTCCTGAGGGGTCGATGACGATATCGGCCGCATAAGACTCGCCATTAAATGTTTCTGGTAGTGAATTACAACTGTCTTTTGCTATCAGTTTTCCGTCAGATGATAAATCAAAACAATGGACCTTGTTTGAAAGTTCAGTAATGACATAAACCCAAGTTCTATTTGGATGAAAAATCATATGCCTTGGACCTGATCCAGGAGGAAATATTTCAGTAGAATGAGGATTGCTTTGTAACAAACCATCTTTTTGATTAAAACGATAAGAAATGATTTCATCGGTACCAAGATCAACAGCAAAAACAAATTCATTGTTTGGATCAGTGACAATACAGTGGATGTGAGGTTCATTCTGTCGTTCAGGATGAATACTCTGACCAATATGTTGGATAGATTGTTTTGCGGGATTCAAATGACCTATATCCCGTAACGGGAAGGAAGCGATATTTCCTGAATTATAATTGGCAGTAAATGCAAATTGTTCGGCTTCGTCAATGGATACATAACATGGTATCGAGCCTTTTGAGTCTTGAATCCTGATCAGGGACAGATCTGCCTTTTGAAGATCGATCTCAAAAGATGCAATAGTACCATGAAGAGGAGTCTGTGCACATGCGGCATAAAGGAATTGATTAGTTTTGGAAAATTGAAAGTGAATGGGATTAATGGCCTTGGTTGTCTGATTTTTCAAAAAAATCTTTTTTCCTTCAGGATCAAACTGGTATAGAGTAAAACCTTGATTGTATTCATCGTTAAAGGAACCAACAAAAATCAAAAAAAATTCTCTTTTGGGATCTAATAAATTCATAAATCAGATGAGAATAAGATGATTGATTATCGACAAGAATTTGAAGACAAAGGGTATTTTACGGGTGTGGCTGTTCTAGATGACTCTGAAAAAGAAGAAATTATATCGATTATTGATCAAATTGAAAAAAATGTCATTTCTCATCCAGAAAATAAAAAAGAACAAGATCCTAATAGTCCTTCTCGACTCAGAAAAATAAATGATTTAGCTTTGAATAATCAATATTTTCTGAAGATCTCTAAAAAGCCGAAGATACTAGATATTGTAGAAACATGCATAGGTGGAGATATTAAGCTTTTTGGGGATCAGTTATTTATGAAGCCCCCTGGGGGTATTGAAAAAACCAGTCATCAGGATTCTCCCTATTTCCCTATATTTCCCATGAATCTCATCAGTTGCTGGATAGCCCTGGATGATGTCAATGAAGAAAATGGGTGTTTGAAATGTATACCAGGTAGTCATAAATGGGGGGCATTACCTCATACTGAAAAATGGATGGTGGGCGATCGAGAAGATATGTGCATCCCCAAAGATCAGATCGGTGATAAAGAGGAAGTTTCTATTCATCTAACTGCTGGTAACGCTTCTTTTCACCACAGTCTTCTTGTCCACCGTTCAGGACCGAATAATACTTCTCATTCACGAAGAGGTTGGGCCATTCATTATATGAGTGCAAAATCAAAATGGAATGATATAAATAAACAAAAGCCTTTCTTTGAACAAATCAAAGGAAAAAACTATGAAGGGTGTGTATAAAAAATATGGAAAAATTTATTGATTATCATATATAATTTTTATAATATTATCTAATTGTTTGATTGATGTCACTCCGATAATTACGCTTTCAATAGATAATATATTTAACGTTTCCAGTATTGTATGCTCAAGAAGATTTCTTTTTTTTATTTTTGATTCGTTTTGAATTAAGTCTAATTTTATTTTCAATTCTGCATCATGGAGTTTTGGTATCCATTCGGGTTTTAATTGTGCTCGCGAATTTATAGGAATATTTATATTATTATCATATTTTCCAGTCAACAAACCACCCTCAAGGATTTGGTAAGGAATTATTGAAATCTGTTCCAAATCACATAAAGGTATTAAATCATTTTCTATATCACGATTAATTAAACTATATGATGGTTGTATAACAATAGGCCTTGAGTAAGAGGAAGAGTCACAAATTTTAAGGATATTCTTGGTTTGTTCAATGTTGAAATTTGATAGCCCCCAATATTTTATTTTACCATTAACAATCAATTCGTTGAACGTATCAATAGAATATCTAATGTCTGTATTAGGATCTGGTTTATGCATGTAGTAGATGTCTATGTAATCCACTCCTAGCCTATTTAGACTTTTATCACATTCTCTAGTTATGTGTTTTGGACTTAATCCTTCATCATCTGAATTTAATCCAATTTTCATACCCACTTTAGTTGCAATTACAACATCACTTCTGCTTTGAATAATTGATTTGCCCAGGATTTTTTCAGCAGTTCCACCTGGTGAACCTATGTAACGGTCATATCCTTCATACATATTTGCCGTATCAAAGAAATTAACCCCGTTTTCGAGTGCAAAATGTATTATATCAATAGCTTCGTTTTCATTTACCGGATTGCCAAAAGTCATTGTGCCTAGGCACAATTTAGAAACGTGTAATTCACTACCACGTAATTTGACTTTCTTAAGTAACTGCATCAGGGAGTCCAAGAGTTATTCAATTTGGCATATTCCGAAGCTTGATGAACTATATCCAAATTCACTGTTTTTGACCACTCGTCAAGAAGCAATTGATAGATCTTTCCAGGTTGACCATCACCAACTTGTCTGAATTCAAAACGAGTTATAGGGATCATACAAACTGTAGTGCTTGTAAACCAAGCCTCATCAGCAGTTCTAACATCATAGGGTGCGACGTCGGTTTCATGAATTTGTAAACCTAAACTTTCTGCAAGGTTAAGACAATAATCTCTAGAAACTCCTCTAAGTATATCATTTGGTTTAGGTGTGTATATTTCACCATTTTTCACCATAAAAAAATTATTTCCTGTTCCCTCAGTAATGAACCCATTTTCATCAGTTAACAATGCCATTGCACCTTCTTCTATACGATTTGCTTGAAGTTCAGCAATTTTGTAATAGATCCTACTTCTGTTTTTTGCTTTAGGGTCTATATACCTGAAAGGCACCGATTTTTGTGGAGTAATAACAAAATGTACTCCATCTTTATATTTTTGTGCCATAGTCCCAAGGTGTTTAATCAGTGGGAATATATTGATTGAGACTATTGGTGCATTGCCTTCTTTGACGATTGAAGAATACATGTCTAGTGCCCCCCTAGTAATATCATGCATAATTTGAAAATCTATTCCGTTGATGGCATCTAAATTTTTCTCAATCGTTCTGTAAGTGGCCTCTTCCATTTCATTAATGTTGAGTCCGCAATCTATTTCCACATAATCCATTGAAGCATATAGTCTTTCTAAATGATTCCTAAGTTGAAAAGGTTTCTGCTCAAATGATCGAGTCATTTCAAAGACCATATCACCATACATTAGAGCACAATCAAAAATAGAAATACGTGCTTCACATTCTGGTATATATTTACCGTTGAAGTATACTAATCTTTGATGTATTAACATGATAAATGCCTCTATAAATTCAGATCAA
>Ga0066827_10001264_pt1 | contig 11768 bp, 8 predicted proteins | sample ETNtaG_34_FD_65609 | JGI IMG/M metagenome (GOLD analysis project Ga0066827, IMG submission 65609) | Marine microbial and viral communities from oxygen minimum zone, Eastern Pacific Ocean - ETNP201306SV51 | ecosystem: Environmental > Aquatic > Marine > Oceanic | place: Pacific Ocean: Eastern... | reverse complement strand
AATCCCAAAGGCTCCTGACGAAAATACGCAAACCATTGCCGCTTTTTTCTGCTTCGCTGCCGTCCGGGTTAAAAATTCGGAAGCCAAATTCCATTTCCGAAATTTGTTCTCCAATCAGGATTCCGTCCGACCCCAAACCAAGGTTACGGTCACAGATGCGGATGATGGCATTCTTATCGGGTTCGACCGCCCAGCCTGGAGTCTGCTCTCCAAAGAGTTCATTTTTTAGGACCAGGTAGTCATTACCCAGGGCGTGATATTTCAGGAATAACATGAATCAGGACGCTTGACGGACTTCACTGACGGATCCGTTTCAGTGCTTCATCGGGTTGGTAGGTTTTTTCAAGAAACTGGCCGTTGCTCAGACGCATACGAACCCCATCAGGATTAACATAAATTTGAAGTGGTTCTCCGTTTTCATCGAGCATCTCCAATCCATAAACTGGCTCGCCGTCCAGGGTTTCAGGGACAATTTCCGCGTCTTTTGGGGCTTCACCTCCCCATTTTCGCATCAGGGCCTGCAATTCACCTTTTTCTTTATCCAGTTTGCGCATCATTTGACGCATTTCACGAGTATCAGAAAAACGGCTGATTTGCCCTTTCCAGTATAGAAAATAGGAATTTGCCTGGGCAAAAGCAAAAGTCACCTTACGCCCCAAGTCCTCGATGATACTGTTTGCGGCGATTTCTGCTTTTTCGGTATTTTCTCCAATCAACTTGAGTAATCTCTCATCGGGTTGAACCACTGGAATATCAAGGTTGAAACTGTTGATCATGTCGCTCAGTTTGATCAGTTCTGGATCTTTCGCAGGACTTTCCGTGGTGATGGTCTTGCCCTTTGGACGAAATTCCAGGGTTTTCTTTTTGACTTTGGGGTCCTGAACAACAGGACTGTGGAGGAACAGAACAGCCAGCACTCCAGCGGCAACAATTCCAGCAGCCAGGAAAAGACTTTTTTTCCAGGAATGGACCGGGGTTTTTTTGGAAGGCTCGGAATCTTCCGAATCTTCCTGGCTTTGATCGCCCGACTGGGCCTGTTCTTTCAAATCGGCAGTGATGATGGGTTCCGGATAGACCTGCTGCAATTCTGCAATCAACTGGGTGTTACGTTCCTGCACCATTTTCACTTTTTCCAGCAGTTCGAACCCCTGGGTTTGGACGTAGATGTCCCTTAGCTGTTCCACGAGGTATTCGACTCCATCGTGGGACTCGGAGCTTTCCTTGGGCCCTTTTGATGTCTGTTGTTGAAGTTCCACTTCCAGAAGCCCCGTGGTGATTCTCAGTGCATGCCAGCGTTCACGCTGAAACATCTGTGGCGGTTTTGGAGGTTCCGGGGCTTCCTGTTCTTCCGAAGAGGTCTTTTTTGGTTTATTTTTTTTCTGAGACTCTTCCTGTTCTTCCTGGAAGCGTTTCCACTGCTGTTTGTAGACCGTCCAGGTTTGTTTGAAACGGTTCCAGTTTTTGCGCAGTTCCTGATTCTGTTCAAAAAGTTGATTGAAAAGCGGGGCAACTTGGGAAAAAGATTCTGCGCCTTTTTTTCGAACATCAACCGACAGCTTACGCATCCGGTCCATCTGCTGTTCGAGTTCTTTCGACTGCTCCTCGATCTGCTGCCATTCCTTGTTGGAAAGCGGCCTTTTCCAATCTTCCACGATTGGATACGCCAGCATCTGCAGTCTGGCGAGGTCGACATAGATGCGGTTGAGGTCAACGGTCGATCCACCACTGACATGGGATCGGGTTTGCTGTTCCAGAATCCGCCATGCCTTGGGAAGCGCCTTTTCCCGCGAATCGGCTTCGGTGAGGACAAGGAAGTCTTCAAAATGATCTCCTGTCACAGGAAGGATGCTCGGTTCAGCCATAAAAAACTTGTTTGGATCAGGATGAAAAAACTTGAATTGCCTTCGACTCTCCCTTCAAATCATTAGTAGAATTGATGGGCTTTGTCAATGCAGGTGGGGCTTGCAGGGAATCGATTCCATAATACGACGAACGAATAGGAGGCGAAAAAAGAATCAGCGACAAGGCTGCAGGAAATGATTGCCAAGACGAATTCTGCCTCAGTACTGGGCATTGATGCTCATCTGGTGGATGTGGAAGTCGATGTGTCGATTGGACTCAGCACTTTCAATATTGTCGGCCTGCCGGATGGAACGATCAAGGAAAGTCGGGATCGGGTCACCGCTGCAGTCACGAATTCGGGGTTCAATTTTCCGGTGAGACGCATCGTGGTGAATCTTGCGCCAGCTGCGCTGCGTAAGATTGGTTCCGGGTTCGACCTTCCGATTGCCCTGGCTTTGCTCGGCGCTCTACGTTATTTTCCCCAGCAAGCATTGGAAAAGGTGATGGCGGTCGGCGAGCTTTCGCTTGATGGAGCCATCAGGCCGATTCGGGGTATTCTTCCGGTTGTGGTTGCGGCACGGGATCAGGGTTTTGAACAACTGATCCTGCCCAAAGAAAATGAGGCCGAGGCAGCTGTTGTTGAAGAAATCCGCAGGGTTCCTGTCAAAAGCCTGGATGAGGTTGTGCGATATCTTCAGGGCCAACTGGAGATCCAGCCGACGGCGTACAACCCACGCACGCTTTTTGAAGCAAAAAGAGTCTACCGTGAGGATTTCCAGGATGTGAAAGGGCAGGAACACGTCAAACGGGCTCTTGAAGTGACTGCGGCAGGAGCCCATAATTTGCTGATGCTGGGTCCACCGGGTTCGGGCAAGACGATGCTGGCCAAACGGCTTGGATCGATTTTGCCGCAGTTGAGTTTTGAGGAGGCATTGGAATGCACGAAGATTCACAGCATTGCCGGGCTTCTCAACGATTCGACTCCGCTGATTGTGCATCGGCCTTTCCGGTTTCCACATCACACGATTTCTCAGGCAGGTCTGGTGGGTGGTGGCAGCATCCCGGGACCCGGAGAAATTTCACTGGCCCACAATGGAGTGCTTTTTCTGGATGAACTGCCGGAATTTCCACGCACGGTGCTGGAATTGTTGAGGCAACCTCTGGAAGACCGCAGGTTGACCATCGCCAGGGCGGCGATGTCACTCGAGTTTCCATGTGATTTTATGCTGGTCACCTCGATGAATCCCTGTCCCTGTGGTTTTCATGGGCACCCGGTGGGGAAGGGGGCAAGCCGAAGGGAATGCCGATGTACTTCGACTCAAATCCAGAAATACCGTTCACGTATCTCTGGGCCGTTGCTGGACCGTATCGATCTGCATCTGGAAGTTCCGGCGGTCGATTATGAGAAGCTTGCAGATTCACGAAGGGGAGAATCTTCAGAAATCGTCCGTGAAAGAGTGATGATGGCGCGTAAAAGGCAGGAGCAGCGTTTTCAAGATTCTCAGACCAACAGCAACAGTGGAATGAACCGACAGGAATTGGAAGTCCATGCCCAGCCTTCGGTGGGATCAAAAAAACTGTTGGAAAATGCCATGTCCCGGATGGGCCTCAGTGCTAGAGCCTACGACCGGATTCTCAAAGTTGCACGAACGATTGCTGATCTCGATGGAGCAGACTCGATTGACACCCCTCATGTTGCAGAAGCGATCCAATATCGCAATCTGGACCGGCCCGCCTGAGAGACTCCCAATTCAATCATAAAGATCCTATAATCAATCCTATGCGTACCCTCCCTGTTGAGTTACCCGGAAGGGAATATCAAATCGAGATTGGTGTCGGAAATCTCCAGAAATCACTGGTTTCCTTCATCCGCCTTTTGGATCCGGAACTTGTGGTTACAGTCACCAACACGACTCTGGAACAACTCTATCCTGGAAAAATTAGGAATCTCCTGGATCCCGAAGGTTTCAGCAATGAAACCTGTGTCCTTCCGGATGGTGAGTCATTCAAAAACCTGGAAACGCTCCAGGCCATTTATGATTTTCTGATGGAAAAAAAGGCCAACCGGGGTACCGTCATGGTGGCATTCGGTGGCGGGGTGATAGGAGATATGGCCGGTTTTGCGGCGGCGACTTTCATGCGGGGAATCAGGATGATCCAGGTGCCGACAACCTTGCTGGCTCAAGTGGACAGCAGCGTTGGTGGAAAAACTGCTGTCAATCATCCTCTTGGGAAAAATACCATTGGTGCCTTCAAACAGCCGAATCATGTCAGCATGGACCTCGAACTGTTGAAAACTTTGCCATCGCGTGAGCTCCAGGCAGGCTTCTTCGAACTGGCGAAGCATGGGCTGATTCATGACCGTGATTTGTTTGATTTCCTGAATCAGAACCAACTGGAACCTCTGGATTTGGATTTTCTGGAAGAAGCGGTTTTCCGCTCCTGCCGAGTCAAGGCTCGGATTGTGGAGCAGGATGAAACAGAAACAGGTCTGAGAGCAACCCTGAATTTTGGCCACACCCTCGGGCATCTGATTGAAACCCACAGCGGTTATGGGAACTGTCTCCATGGAGAAGCGGTGGGAACAGGGATGCTTTTTGCGTCTTATCTTTCATGGCGGGAAAAGCTGCTCGGTCTGTCTTCATGGGAAATGATCCGAAGCTTCCTGGAACCCAAAATGCGTCCCGTCAGTCTACCTCCACTCGATTTTGAGAAATTCAGCAGCCTTCTCCTTCATGATAAAAAAGCCAGTCGAGAGGCGGTCAATTTTATTCTTCTTCGGGATTTGGGAGATTGCTTCATCCAGAAAGAAATGCCACTGGAATTGATCTGGAACCACTTTGGCCTCTTCTGCAGCGAATTTCCCGACCTTTGCCGGGTGAAGCTCCTTTGAATTCTGGAACCTTTTGATGCCTCCCTATTTTTTTGCAGGATTACTGGTCCTTTTTCTGGTAACGGCCTGGTATGGCGTTTGGCTTTTCCGGGAAAAAAGGATGCTCCGAAAAACGAGCCTGATCCTGCGCACAGCCCTATTTGCCTTAATCATTTTCCTCACCCTGGAAACCCTGAAAAGCTCCCTTTCCGTCCCCAAGCCTTTGTTTGTTCTATTTGACGGCAGTGAAAGCATGAGAATCGAGGAAAATGGATTTTCTGAGAATGTCCCCATAAAACTTCCTCGTGCTGCGGAGACCTTCATTCGTGAAGAATATCCCGATAGGGAAATTCATGCCTATGATCTGTTCCGTGTTGATGAAGAAAGAGAAGCTAAGGGTTCCCCTATTTCGGAAGCACTCATCCGTTTTCTGGACCGTTCTGGTATCAAAAGCACTCAGGAATTGCTGCTCTTCAGTGACGGGCAGGATTCCGTTCATTCCGGTATGCCGAGACAGGCTGCAAAGCACTTCCGTGAAGCAGGAATCCGCCTCAACACTTTGGCCTCAGCAAATTATGCGAAAGGGGACCTGTCTGTGGAAAGCGTGGCTCATCCCCGGGTTGCCTTTGTGGATCAATTGACCACGATCCGGGTTCGGGTACGTTCCAGCTTTTCAATGGCAGTGAGTACCCATCTGCTGCTCCTTGACGGTCAGTCAATTTTGCACCGCAAACGGATCGACCTGAACCCTGACAACCCGGTTCAGGAACTGGAATTGAAGTGGATGCCGGTCCGTTCGGGAGAGGCTCTGCTCAGCCTGGAACTTCAATCTTTGGAAGAGGAACAGTTTCATAATAATTTTTCGTACCTGCCGGTTAGCATCCGTGAAAAACGGATGCGGGTTCTTCATATTGCTGGCCGGCCTAGTTGGGACGTGTTCCACCTGAGGCGTCTGCTCAAAGAAATGCCTGAGGTGGACATGATTGCCTTTTTCATCCTGCGTGATCCATTTGAAGACACTCAGACGGTTCCGGAAAAGGAATTGGCCTTGATCCGGTTTCCCGTCCAGGAATTGTTCATGCGCCAACTTTTCAAATTTGACACCGTGGTTTTTCACAATTTCGACATCCGCCGATTTCTGAGGAATGCGCAATTTCAAAGGAGTTTCCAGAAATTTCTGGCAGGAGGAAAACGAATCATTGTGGTCGGTGGGGAACAGGTGGTTGGTCACCGGGATTACCAGGAACTTTTCCTTTCAGGAACCTCGAGCCAAAAGCTGAAGCTCGAATTCAGACACCGAACCGATTGGAATTTCAGAGAGCGTAGACTGCTTCCGGTCCATGATCTGCAGCACCAGCCTGCCTTTGCAGGGGATCTGGAGGAAGATTACAACCAATCATCCGAACTGCTGCTTCGTACTCCCTATCGCAAAGGAAGAGTGGACTGGGTTTTGGAACCTCAAAGTTGGAGCTGGAAACTGGGAAATGCTCAGCCTCTCCAGAAACCCGTTGCTGCTGCTGATTTTTTGGGAATCCGACATCGTCACGCGTCCTTCTGGCAGACATTGCTTTTTCAGCCGATTAGGATGCGTCAGAGGATTTTCCGTGATTTTTCTCCAGGCCGGCCTTACCATGATATGGAAACAATTCAGGGATGGGTTCATCTTCCGACACGGTCTGGAAGTGCCACTTTCCGACTCGTAGAGGAATCCAATTCCGGAATCCGTTTTGAAACGGAACTTCCGCTGAATGAAGGGAAGGCAAAGCTCAGACTGCCTCAGCTGGAACCGGGAGCTTATCGTTTGGAGGCCAGTTGCGGCTGTGGGGATATGGAGGATGTGAGTCACCCAATCAGAGTCGTTTCTGATTGGCAGGAGATGAACAGAATCGGGCCGCATCATGCATGGCTGGAGTGGATTTCCAGGGAAACCGGAGGTCAGTCCTGGAAACTGGATGAGTCACAAAATACCACTGGCAGCTAACAAGAACCAAGGATCAGTTTAATGGATCAAACCAAAAAATTGAAATCCCCTATTTTCTTACTCCTTTTGAAAGTCTGTGGAATGGTGTTATTCATCGGCTGCACGCAGCCTTATGTTCCTCTCACTCCAGAAGCAGAAAATCTGCAAGCAATCGCCAATCCCAAAAAGGTTACCGGCTGCAGTGAGTTGGGAGATGTGAAAACAGTGGCGTTAACCGGTGAACTCAACAGCTACCGACAAGCGATGAACATAATGCGCAACCGCCTTGCCGAAGGTGGTGCCAGTCATTACAGCATTCATGATGCAGAAACTCGGAGGATTGCAACTTTCGTTCATGCTCGAAGCTGGTACTGTAAGGAAATCAAAAAAATTAATCCCACCGTGAACTTCTACAAGGATTCCTGGATCATCATCAAATGAATCCAGCCTTCAACCTCGTTCCTCCGACTGCAGAAACACAATCTGGTTTATCTGAGCGTCCTTTGATCAGTAACGGACTTCTGGTGTTAAGCAATGGAATGTTCTTTCGTGGAAAGATCCATGGACCATTCCAGGCAACGGGAGAACTGATCTTCAATACTTCGATGAGTGGATATCAGGAAATTTTAAGCGATCCCTCTTATTCCGGTCAGATTGTGACGATGACGGCTCCACATATTGGAAACTATGGAACCAACCCGGAAGATATGGAATCTTCCGGAATCCATGCCTCGGCATTGGTGGTGACACAGTTATCAAGAACCCCCAGCAATTGGCGCTCAAAAAAATCTTTACCAGAATTTCTGATGGAGCACCGGGTTCCGGTGATGGAGGGGGTTGACACCCGTGCACTGGTCCGGGTGCTCCGCTCCGATGGGGAAGTCAAAGGGCTGATGGTTCCTTCGGATTCACTCCACACCCTTGATCTTCTGAGGGAAGAGGCCATGGCACTCCCATCGATGGAAGGCAGGAATCTGGCGCAACAGGTTTCTACCCAAGAGCCTTATTTCTGGCCGGCCGATACGGGGCCGGTTCCCTACCGGGTGGTGGCTTATGATTTTGGCATCAAACGGAACATCCTGCGTTTGATGGCCGCCCTGGGGATCAGCATCACCGTTGTACCCTGGAACACCCCGGCTGAGGTGGTCAAAGAAATGAATCCTGACGGGGTTTTTCTTTCCAATGGTCCGGGAGACCCTGCTGCGGTCGAAACAGCCATCGAGGAAGTTCGTAGCCTGCTTGGGATTTTCCCGATCTTCGGCATTTGTCTGGGTCATCAGATTCTGGCTTTGGCTCTGGGATGCACTACCTACAAACTCAAATGCGGACACCACGGGGGGAACCATCCGGTTATCGATTTTCAAACCGATAAGATTGAAATCACGAGCCACAACCACGGATTTTCTGTTGATGAAAAAAGTCTTCCGGATCATGTCCGGGTGACCCACCGAAACCTCAACGACAAGACGGTTGAAGGTCTGGAATCTCTTCAGTTTCCTGCCTATTCGGTGCAATACCATCCTGAAGCAGCGCCCGGTCCTAGAGATGCGCGTTACCTCTTTCAAAGATTTGTCGAGATGATGGGCATCTCGAACAAATAACAGCCTTAAATTCTTTTCAAATTACAAAAAATTAGCTGGATTGGCCTGGTTTTTCGGGTTCCAATTAATAGGATGCCGAACGTTTTGTTAGGGGGGCTAAATCTATTTCAACAGATTCGGATCCAAGAAAGGAATCATGTCCAAGTTACGTTACGCTATTTTAGGTTCAGGAATGATGGGGCACGAACACATCCGGAACATTCATCTTCTGGAGGAGACCGAAGTCTCTGCGGTCTCAGACCCAGATGTCGGGATGCGGGAAAAGGCGGTTTCACTCACCGGGGGTAGGGCCCAGGCCTTCAGCGATCATCGTGATCTGCTTTCCAGAGGGTTGGCCGATGTGCTGGTGATTGCCAGTCCCAATCATACTCATGTCGATTTACTTCCAGATGCATTAGCCAGTGGTTTACCGATTCTGGTGGAAAAACCCCTTTGTACAACCCTTGCCGATTGTCAAAAAACAGTTGAACTGGCAGAGGGACATCCTGCTCCCATTTGGGTTGCCATGGAATACCGCTACATGCCACCTGTAGATCGTCTGATTCAAGCTCTTCGAAAAGGGCAAATAGGACAGTTAAAAATGTTAAGCATTACTGAACACCGGTTTCCTTTTCTTGAAAAAGTTGGAGATTGGAATCGTTTTTCAGAAAAGACCGGAGGAACATTGGTGGAAAAATGCTGTCATTTTTTCGACCTGATGCGTCTGTTGACCCAGAGTGAACCGATTCAGGTTTATGCTTCAGGAGGGATTGCCGTGAATCACCTGGACGAACGCTACAATGGAAAAACTCCGGATATTCTCGACCATGCATTTGTCATCGTAGATTTTGAATCTGGAGTCCGTGGACTGCTGGAACTGTGTATGTTTAGTGAGGGGTCCTACTTTCAGGAAGAAATCGCGGTCCTGGGAGACCAGGCTAAATTCGAGGCCAAAGTCCCAGGCCCCTCCCGTTTTTGGCCCGGAGCCAAAGAGCGTTCCGCAGAAGTCACGTTTTCCCCAAGAGGGCCCAAAGAACCGGTCACCGAAACCGTTGATGTCGATGCTACCCATCTTGCGGCGGGAGATCATCATGGCTCAAGTTTCTATCAGCACAGCAAATTTCTGGATGCCATCCGACTCGGAACTCTTGTTGAGGTGACCCTTGAGGATGGACTGAAAGCAGTCCGTATCGGGGTGGCCGCTGAAGAATCTGTCCAAACCCATATGCCGGTCAGGTTGGGTTAAGATATTAACTGGGAATTTGATCGCTGGTGACGCATTAAATGATGATAAAAAGGTTTCTTAAAAGATTCATTTTGTTTACTTTTTCGAACTTCAAGAAATGTTAAAAAAGATTACAGAAAAAGCTTTATAATTGGTGTGAGTGATAAAAACCCATCCCTCATCAAAGGGGATTGATGATCATCCTTCTGAATGGAAGTGTTGAATTTGTTGAACAAAACGATGGCACTTTTCCAAAGTGTTCATTCCTTGAAAAGATCCTACTGTGAAGGATCACACCGAAAGCATGGAAACCTCAGAGTTCTTCATTCTGGCTTCAGGAACATTCATACTGTTCCCAAAACTGCATCAATTTTTTTTGTAATACATTCCAATCAATCCAAGTCATTCAGAATTCCTCAAATGGAATTCTTGTTTGACCCTGATAAGTCCAATTCATGGGAAGAAATTTGGATTCGGACCCGAAAGAGTGATCAAAGTTCCTGCATTTCATGAATGGATTCCATGAACCGATCCACTTTTGCACCTGCTTTTTGGCTCCCTGGGCCTCATTTCCAGACCATTTGGGCATCGAAGTTTCGCCGCCTTCCATGCCCCCAAATGGAGAAGGAACGAATCGAACTTGATGATGGAGATTTTCTTCAATTGTTTTGGGTTTTGGAAGGCAATGGCCCGATGGTCATCATCCTTCATGGTCTGGAGGGCGATGAAACATCCAACAACGTGAAAGCGATGTTCAGCATGATTCGCAAGGAAGGCTGGAACGGTGTGATGTTGCTGAACAGAAACTGCGGAGGGGTCTGCAATCGCTTACAAAGGACCTATCATGCTGGCGAGACGACAGACCTGAACTGGCTGGTAGAGTTGGTGAAGAAGCGGTTTCCCGGTAAACCCATTATGCTCTTCGGTTACTCACTTGGGGGAAACACCCTCTTGAAATGGCTTGGTGAGAAGGGAGAGGCAGCAGGAATCGATGCGGCCGCGGCAGTGTCGATCCCATTTGATCTTTCCTCCAGTACTGACCGCATGAACCGTGGTTTTTCCAAAGTTTACCAAAAGCATTTTATTGATCTGCTAAAAGCTTCTGCAAAGCGAAAATTCCTGGAACTTCCTCCGCCCTTTGATCCAGGAAAGATTGAACGGATTCGAACCTTAAGGGAATTTGATGATCGGATCACTGCCCCTTTACATGGGTTCAAAGATGCAGAAGATTATTATTCCAAATCTTCGTGCAAAGGCTTTCTGAAGCATATCAAAGTGCCGACATTGATCATGAACTCTTTCGATGATCCTTTTCTGGAAACATCAACTTTTGCAAAAATAGAGGAGGTTTCCGAATTGGTGGAATTGGAATACCATCAAAAAGGCGGACACGCAGCTTTTATCACGGGTGTTCCCTGGAATAAATCAGGTTGGACAGAAACAAGGATACCAGAATTTTATAAATCCCACTGGAAGGACTGAGGGGAGTTTACCCGTCAAGTGTTGAGTATTAAGATTTTAGGAAATCGATCCGATTCCGTAGGCACCATGGAGGTGGGAACCCTCCTGGAAACGGGAGAAGGAATACATGTCGATTGGCAGTCTTGGAGTTTCCCCAAGGACCATGGATGCCAGGGATTCTCCCAGGGTGGGTGCCAGTTTGAATCCGTGCCCACTGAAACCAACGGCGATGAAGATACCCTCAGGGCCTGGGACTTTTCCTACAATCGGGTTCCAGTCCGGGGTGATGTCATAGGGGCCAGTCCAACCGTTGACATAATTCGCTTCTGCAAAAGCCGGCATCCTATTTTTCATCAGGACTCCGATGCGTTCAATGTGCTTGGAATCGACCTCATCAGTGAGCAGGTCGGGATCCCTGATGGGATCTCCATGATCACCGGTGCCGATCAGAACGACCCCACCCGAATCCGGACGAAAATAGATCTTATCTGGGCTGGTGAGATCCTTGATGATGGGCCAGGATTTCGAGTAATCTTCATTAATTCTCAAAGTGATCACTTTGTGACGGCTCAGTTCTAGTGGAACTTCGATCCCAATCGTTGATGCAAGTTTTGCGTTCCAGCCTCCTGCAGCCAGGATCAGGTGTGGGGTTTCATAGGTTTCTGAGTCCGTGATCACACTTTTGACCATGCCCTCCGCCTGAAGATCCTGGACTTGGATTCCAGTTTGGATGTCCACTCCGAGATCCCTCGCACGCTTGGCAAAGGCCGTGGTGGCCAGATAAGGATCGCAGTATCCGGTTCGGGTGTCGTAACCGATCACATCTAC
>Ga0066827_10001235_pt1 | contig 11873 bp, 10 predicted proteins | sample ETNtaG_34_FD_65609 | JGI IMG/M metagenome (GOLD analysis project Ga0066827, IMG submission 65609) | Marine microbial and viral communities from oxygen minimum zone, Eastern Pacific Ocean - ETNP201306SV51 | ecosystem: Environmental > Aquatic > Marine > Oceanic | place: Pacific Ocean: Eastern... | reverse complement strand
TCCTCGCGTGAAGCTGCAATAACAAGAGAGTTTGATGCCTTATCAGGGGTGACGAAAACCTCACTTTGCAGGTTTATTGAACTAGGGTTGCGATTACCTGTTGGTTTTTTGGATATTGGAACGACCTTACCAGTTAGTTGATTAAGCACTTTAGAAAGTTTCTCAGCATCGGCATTTTTTAAGTAGTAAACGTTAATCTTGCCTTGCCCAGCTGGTGGTCTAATATCCAGCTTTTTGACAAGTGACCTTATCCTTTTGGTTTGAAACTTTGTAGCCATTACAATTAAGGCGTTTACCCTTTCATCTGGAATAACACGGGCTTTAGTGTTGCTCCAAGCAATGTTTACTGGTACCAGTGACGATCTTGACCCCGGGGTCGGCTTCCTCCTACTGGTGGAGCGTTTATCACCCTTGAATATTTTAGATAGTCGTTCTGCCAGTTCTTTTGCTCCGGCATACTTAAGACTCATCACAGTAAGTTCTTCCTCGTGACCTGCTACATCGAGTTGCTTGATTATTCCTATGATTTTATCGGCATTAGATGCTAGGTCGACTAAAATGAGTGTGTTGGTAGATGCGTATGAGGTTATAAAACTAGATACTGGGATAAGAGGCCTTAGCACATTTACCATCTCATCGGACATAATATAGTTTAGTGGTATGAGTCTTGTGGTCATCCTATCCCCAACTTCACTTTTACCTGAATAGTAGGGGCCTTGACGCTTTGCCTCCGATGTTGGAATAACCTTGATGACTTCGCCAGCAGAGAGAAGAGTGTACCCATAAACCTGAAGCGTCGACTCGAAAACTTTCATGGCCTCTTCCATCGACACCTCTTTGGGTGATATCACAGTCACCTTCCCTTTTACCTTGTCGTCGACAATGTAGTTTTTTCCCGTAAGCTCAGACATGAACTTAATAAAGACCTTTATGTCGGCTTCATTGAAGTTGATAATCACTTTTTTGGCACTAGATAACTTCTGCTTAACTTGGGGTGTGCCCTGCTTGACAGTACTTTTAGCAGAAGGGTTAGTAGGTTTTGTTATTGCTTTGTTTTGTGCCTTGGAATTATTTTTCTCTGCATTTGCGATACGCTCAACGGGTCCAATAGAAAGAACGACTGCGATTACAATGCAGACAATCTTTTCAAAAAAGTTTTTCTGGTCTGTCATTGGATTGAATACCTCAAGGTTTTTTTCTGCGAATTACGCAATAGATCGACTTCAAAATTGTTTTCATTGCGAAGAGCCTGGAAAAGTTCAAGCCCTTTTTCAGCGGAGTCTATAGCGACACCGTTTATCCTTTGGACTAAATCGCGGTTTTTAAACCCAATTTTGCTGAAAACCGACCCTTTTCGGATGGAAAAAAGTCGAAAACCTGTAGCCTTACCACCTTGGATGATTGGTACAGCACGCACTTCGGTAAGTAGCCTATTTATGTTTTTTAACTGTGAGTCAACATATTGCCGTGAAATTGTATAATCAACATCGCTTTGTCTGAGGACGTCCTGTAGAGTACTATTGCGCCCTGTAGCTATGGAAGGTCTTCCATTGTAAGCTCTAGCAGAACCTTGGCGAAAATCCATCTCCAGAATTTCGAGTTTACCGTTGTTCATTAATTCAACATTTACTCTGCTGATTGAAACGATAGTTGCCCCAAGTATTTGGTCTCCCACCCTGTATATAAGCTTATCCATTGATTTGCCACCAATAATGGCTGCTATTGAAGTATTGCCTTCCATGTCCCATATGGTCCCAACTAGTTTCAATTGAAGACTAGTCTTCAATCCGTTTGCACCCACACTGGAAGATAAACCGTTCTGTAAACTCTGACGTAAACCACCTATCTTCCCCAGCTGGACAAGAGATGAGTCAAAAATGTTCCCGTAGATAACAGCCGAATAGTCAGGCCGAAGAATGTTGGACTTGAAGATGGAGTGTCTTGTATAGTGCTTAGGAGATTGCATATTGTAGTCATGGTCAAAAAGTCTTAATATGGCTTTATTCATGACTCCTGAAACCATCCATGCTATCCACAAGATTATGAAAAGCTGCATAGCAATCCAAGCTTTTTTTGAGAAGTTTAGTTTATCAAGCACTTAAACACGCACCTAGTTAATGTGGTATTGGAACGGACAAGACAACTAAGATTTAAATTGGCAATAAAAGTAAATGACAGGAAGTAAGGGTCAGGTGATATAAGCTTGCTTTTTATAGAGCTATTATCGGTCTCCAAGAACTTTTCGAAAGTTTATATTCATTGAAGTTTCAGCCCTTTCAAGGGTGTCTTTGGCCACTAATCTAGCTTTTCGGGTTCCCTCCTTGAGAATATCAAATACGTTGCTTGGCCGGCCCATCCAAAAATGTCTTTTTTCAAGCAGTGGCTCGAGATAGTTGAGCAAATTCGAAGCCAATTGTTCTTTGCATGCAACACAACCACGGGCTGCTTTTTTACACTCGACAGCAGTAATTTCATTTTCCTCTGCTGAGCTAAAAACTTTATGAAAGTTAAAAGCAACACATTTATTGGGGTCGCCGGGGTCAGTTTTTTTCACACGTGCAGGGTCGGTAACCACATTTTTAATTTTATTAATTATATTTTCCTTTGTGTCTGATAAGTAGATGGCGTTATTGTAGGATTTACTCATTTTTCTTCCATCTATGCCAGGCAGTTTAGGAACTTCGCTTATTTTGCCCTCTGGTTCCACGAAAACTTTGGTTTTGTAAATGTCGTGAAAACGACGAACGATTTCACGCGTAAGTTCTAGATGAGGAAGTTGGTCAATACCAACTGGAACGAAATTGGCTTGATAGAGCACAATGTCAGCCGCTTGTAAAACCGGATAACCTAGAAATCCATACGATCTCAAATCTTTTTCCACCTGCGCCATCTTTTCTTTGTAGCTTGGCACACGTTCTAGCCATGGTATGGGAGTTATCATTGAAAAAAGTAAATGCATCATTGCGTGCTCAGGGATGTACGATTGCACAAATAGGGTGCTTTTTTCAGGGTCAAGTCCAGCAGACAACCAATTAATACCAAGGTCAAGCATGTTTTCTTGTAGCTGTTCCGTATCTTCATAGTTGCTAGACAGGGCATGCCAATCAGCGGCAAAATAATAACAATCCAAATGATCTTGCATTGACACCCAGTTTGTAAGGGCACCCAGAAGATTTCCCAAGTGAAGTTTTCCTGTTGTCTGCATTCCAGACAAGACACGCTTTTTAGTCATAATATAGTTTTTGCTGCACAATGTTCTTTTGATTTACCGCAATAGATCTAAAATGATGCTGATGAGCGGGTAAATTGTCCAGTTCAAAATATTACCCGGGTTCGCAAATAGGATGAATATTAGAATAAACATTCCAATGGGCTCCATTTTTGCGTAGGAACGAGCCATGCTGTCAGGTAGCATCCCTGTAACGATTCGACCGCCATCAGCTGGAGGCACAGGAATTAGGTTTATCAATGCCAAGATAACATTAATTAAAACGGAGAAGTGAAGTAACATAATAACTCTAGCTAATATCGAGAAGTCAGATTCAGAGTTTTGGTTACCTAGTATGCCGCTTACTTCTATAGCCACATCGGGATATTGCCAGACCATAGTTTTAAGTAAAGCAGCAGAAATCATGGCTAGAAGTATGTTGGTAAGAGGACCGGCTGCCGCTACAAAAACCATATCGTGTTTAGGGTTTTGTAAATTAGAAAAGTTTACTGGAACTGGTTTTGCGTACGCAAACAGAAACCCTGTTAGGTTGTAGAAAATAATTGGTAAGGCAACGGTTCCAAACCAATCAACATGAGCTATTGGGTTTAGGGTTAATCTTCCCATTTGCAGTGCAGTGTCATCACCTCTGAGCCACGCAACATACCCATGTGCCACTTCGTGTAAAACTACTGCCAGCACTATCGGTATAGCCATAATCGCAACTTGCCAAATTATTTCTTGCATCTATTGTCCTAATTAAACTTTAGCGTCAATGTTAACATTATAATCTCTAAGCTACTCCAGAGTTTTTAGTCTACAGCAATGCCTTTTACACTTTGAGTGCTTACTAGGCCTCGCCATTCAGATTAATTTTAATAGATTCAATACTGGCTTAGAGTAATTCAAGCACGACTGTGATTTTAATAGAGCATCACCCGACTCTAAAGTGACTAGCTTAAGACTTTCCAGTACGTCGGGATAGTTAAAGGTTTTGCCTCTACCATACCTTGCAATCATCGCCGACACTTTATTGTAGGCCGCAGGTGCGAGTTTACCTTTTATTGTTTTGAGACTCCCTAGCATTGCCTTGGCTTGTTTTTTTTTGGTCGGTCGTCTTTTGACTGTCTTTAAGAATAGCATTTTTGTAGCTTTAAACTTATCTTGTACCGTTCCATTGTTTAACAGAGCTTTGTCTAAGGCAGACTGAGCCCTTTGGCTTCGAGAAGCTACAAACAACCTTTGCCGATCATGGAATTGTCGCAAAGTTTCACTATTTATATGAGATTCAGCTAATGACAGAAAATCGTGCAAGGCCAGTGCAGCTTCTATAAAAAAAATTCTCATATCTAAGTTTTGTAAATCGTTTTCGTCGATGATCGGTACCCATGGTTTTGCAGCCAAAAAAGCTGATGTAAATAAACCATTTACACCATATCGGCTTTTCCCGCTCTTCCTGTAAACTGTTGCACTTTTATAACCGCAGCTAGGCGAAGAGGCCTTTACTATTAAACCGCATATAATTGCGTTCTGCCTAGCAAACCTTCGGGAGTAGTCAACTATTTCATTAGTGATATCCTTGTCATTATCAATTGTGCCGATAAGCTGAACATCGAAATTTTGCACAAGCGCGACAGGATTTCTAGGAGTAGGTAATCCAATATCAACTTCAGGACACACGGATATTAACTCAAAAACCTTAGAAACTTGGCAGGCAAGAATGTGGGACTTTTTATTTCCACCATCATAACGGGTGGGTTTTCCCATCAGACAGGCACTAGCTGCAATTCGCGGATTAGGAAACATAATTTATAATTTAAACTGCATGAAGTTCCTTGTATTATTTGTATTCCTCTTTTATCAGTTAAACCTACGATAGCTTCACTGCTCATATCCGGCTGAAGTATCTTTTGATTACTCTTATCAATACTTAAACTTTAATGATGATATTCTAACCCGAGCCAACTGCCTTTGAGTGCTAATATCATACATAGCTTTAGCAAGAAGGCAGTAAATTGAGTTTTTCTGTTCTATGAGCAATAAGACACTCTTGGGGGCTTTAGGTGAAGATTAAATTTGACATTACTAAAGTGATTAGAATATTGCGTAGGGAAGTTAAAAAGTGGGAAGTCCCGATAGTGACTATCTACAGCAGAGGAAATAAAAGAAGTGCTTTTCTTGTATTGATTAGTTGTATTTTATCACTACGAACTAGGGACAAGCAAACAGCAGCAGCATCCAAAAGACTGTTCGCGGTTGCCGAAACACCAAAAGAAATTGCCAACCTGCCAGCTGAGGAAATAGAAAAACTAATCTACCCGGTTGGCTTTTATAGAAATAAGGCGAACACTGTTAGGGAGGTATCTCAAACACTAATAGATAAATATGACAGCAAAACACCAGATACTATTGAACAGCTTGTATCATTAAAGGGTGTAGGTCGTAAAACTGCTAATCTAGTGGTGACACTTGGTTACAGCAAGCTCGGAATATGTGTAGATACCCATGTACACCGTATTTGCAATATATGGGGATATGTGGATACGAAGAATCCAGATAAAACGGAGATGGCATTACGCAACAAGTTACCTGAGAAATACTGGATAGAATTTAATGATTTGTTGGTCACGTTTGGTCAAAACCTTTGCAAACCAGTTTCACCAATGTGCTCCAAATGCAAGCTAGCTGGAATGTGCCCAAAAGTTGGTGTAAGAAAATCAAGGTAAAAAAATTAAATCAATTATCTTGACTTTTGCATGACCAGAACCAATAAACTATAGGGAAGAAAGAAACACCGTAATAATACAAATATAACGGCTTACCATGATAATGGCTTTGAAAAATTTAGATATGGTCTTATGAGTAAAGATTATTATGAAATTCTTGGTGTTGGCAGATCGGCGTCTGAGACTGAGATTAAAAAAGCATACCGTCGTTTAGCAAAAAAATACCACCCTGATAAAAACCCAGAAGACAAAACTGCCGAAATCAAATTCAAATCAATAAGTGAGGCATACGCTGTCCTATCTGATAGCGATAAACGGGCCCAATACGATAGATTTGGCCACGATAGCTTCCGGCAACGTTTTTCCCAGGAAGATATTTTTGGCAATTCAAACTTGGGAGATATTTTGCGTGAATTTGGCATTGGTGAAGAATCGTTTGGACAATTCTTTACTGGACAGCAGACTGGTCGAGGCGGTGCTAGGGGATTTCGGTTTGATGCCTCTCCGGGTGGTGGCTTTAGTTTTGACCAGACGTACGGAGGTGGTCCAAGAATGGGGAACAGTAGAGCAAGAGGCCATGATTTGACTACTGAAATGACAATAGAATTTAACGAGGCAATGGAAGGAGTTGAAAAAACAATTTCCATTAATACACACCAAGGCATAAAGACCTTGACTGTAAAAATTCCTCCAGGGATCGAGACTGGGAAGAAACTTCGTATGAAAGGTTCTGGAGGTCCTGGAATGGGTGGCCCTAATGGCGATCTTTATATAGAAATAACGGTTAAGGAAGATTCTCGTTTTAAAAGGATAGGGTCTGACCTTTACGTTGAAAGTCCTATTAAATACTCAGCGCTAATAATTGGAGGTTCCATTGAGGTTCCAACGCTTGGTGGCTCAAGGGAGTTAAAGGTTAAAGCTGGGTATGAACCGTCAAAAAAAATACGTATCAAAGGGGCTGGAGCACCAATACTGGGCAAGAGTAAATCAGGAGATCTATATGTTACCCTAAACGTGGAAGTTCCGGATAAAATATCCAAAGAGCACAAAGAACTAGCTAAGAAGCTTGCTAAAATAAACCTTTAGCCATGGCTTATGCCTGCTAATCAATTTTGGGGAAAGCAGTCTTTAATCTTTTGAGGCGCTTGCAAGCTAAAACCGTATAAAATAAAAGAAGAACCAAATAACTTGCCTGATTAGGTGCAAGAATAAACTGAACATAAAAACTATTTCTATAGTCATGTAAGGTTAAATGTAAGGAGAATAGGGCATATGGGTGTTGATAGCTGGGCATGGATGGCAGTTGGGTTTGCCTTGATTCTTGCTATCGCATCGCGGATGCAAACCGATGACTTAACTGAGGATAGACGGGCACAAAATTCACAGAAAGATGAGAAACCGAGATGGAAATTCTATACACCTGTGCTTGTTGCTAAAGAGCGAGATGAAAGATTAGCAGGACCGATGGCCAAGGTCTCGACTGTAGACAAATTGGCCAACTCCGCCCGACTTCAAGCAGAAGATAGTGGCATATTTGAAGTAAAGGTGGTTGCCATAGAGTTTGATGAGTTTGGCCCTGTAATGTATGTAAACGGAGAGTTTGAGGTTCCGCCTGATGAAAATCTGGATGTAAACATCGTTACAGCTGATATAACAATTGGAACGCTTACAGACACTTTTACCCCTTTCGATCCATCTGAGTACGGAGAGAGTTCTGAAAAGCAGATTGGTGACCTTATAAACTTTATTGAACCTGCAACTTTAGGTCCTACGCAAAAAGGAAAGTTTCGTGTGCCTATGATCTCAGCTGAGAGGGAGGAGAGGATGAATATTGCTATAGAGCGTCTTGAACATGCAGCCCAAGCTTTGGTAGAAAAATATGATAGCGAGTTTAGCAACTTCTCCTTAGAAAGCGATTTTCTAGCAAAAATTGAGTCAGACTTCATAAATGATTTTGTTGTACGGGAAATTGTTGATGCAATTGAGCAAGAGTTCATTTGGGTCCCCGGAGAGGTTAATACTGTAGTTAGTTTTATAAACTCGTATGAGGAGGTGGTGGACGAAGCGTCAGTACGACTTTATCTAAAGCCAGCAGAATCTAATATGTTGCTCATGAATATTAACAAATTGATATTAAATACTCTTCGAGCAGAGCTCGGGCTAGACTTAAAAAGCTATGATGCAATTGTATACGATCGCTGATGTCGAAATGTGTTGGCACTAAAACTAGAACCAGTGAAAAATTGCAGGTCTAACAGATTAACACCCTTATTATTGCTTAAACTAACGCGGGACCCACGCCAGTTTAAGTAATAAGGAATGTTTAGTTGATTTTAAGGAGTATATTCCTTGTCATTAGCCTTGAGAAAGGCAACTAGGTCTGCTACCTGTTCATCAGAAAGCTTTTTGATTTTCATTTTCGTTCTTTTTGCTTTTATGGCTCTTTTTTTCCACTTTCTCATTTCCTGCGTTTCGGCATCATTCTCTTCCCATGTTCCTTGGGGATCTTTTAGCCATTTAACTAGCCAGGCTTCACTTCGTTTTTTTGTTACACCCATAACGGTGGGACCGACCTTTTTCTTTTTTTTGTTATAGTAATGGCAGGTATTGCATTTGGCTTTCTTCCAAAGGCGTTTACCATTATTAACGTCACTAGCAGCAACCGTTGATCCGGAGACGGCGACTATTACAACAATACCCAGTGCAACGATTTCCCAAACATATTTTTTCACTTTGTTTCCTTTCTAATTTCTGGTTTTTTGCTTGCAGTAAGCAGCTCCTACAACCCAAGGTGTTACGCAGGTATCTTTACAAACCATTAAATAATACCGATGAGAGCGTCAATACTCCAAGAATCATTTTTAGCTGCCAAGAAAATTTTTTCTGTAAAGCGCAATATTTGGTTATTTTTTTGTAGGCCGTACATATGCAGCCGTTTCAATCAAAGCTTGATATCAAATTATTTTGGCATAGGGAAGTTTTTGGCAGGAAAGCAGATTAAAAGCGACCCGCTGGTAGACTTCCCAACCAGCGGGTCGAAAATAAAATCAGATATCGTAATACATCGTAAATTCATATGGATGTGGTCTTAGCCGAAGTTCAGCAACTTCGTTTTCCCTTTTGTAACTGAGCCAAACATCTATTACATCTTGTGTAAAGACATCACCTTTAAGTAAGAAATCCTGATCAGCTTCCAAAGCATCAAGCGATTCATCAAGACTTCCCGGTAGAGCCGGAATCTCAGATAACTCTTCTGGTGTGAGTCCGTAGATATCCTTGTCGAGAGGTTGCCCAGGGTCAATTTTGTTTTGCACCCCATCCAGGCCAGCCATCATCATGGCAGCAAAGGCCAGGTATGGGTTGCAGGATGGATCTGGGAAACGAAGCTCGATGCGCTTGGCTTTTGGACTTGTAGAATACATCGGGATACGAATTGCGGCCGATCTATTCCTTGAGGAGTAAGCCAAATTAACAGGGGCCTCAAAACCAGGAACAAGGCGCTTGTATGAATTCGTAGTTGGGGCTACTAGAGCCGCGAGTGCTCTGGCATGTTTAAGTATCCCGCCAATGTAGTGCAGTCCCATCTCAGAGAGTCCACCATATTTATCGCCTGCAAACAAGGGTTTGCCAGCTTTCCACAATGACTGGTGGACATGCATACCAGAGCCATTATCATTCCACACTGGCTTCGGCATAAAGGTGGCAGTTTTATTGTGTTTTTTTGCAACATTTCTGATGATGTACTTGAACAGCATCAGGTTGTCAGCCATTTTGAGCAGTGGGGAGAATCGCATATCGATCTCACCTTGACCAGCGGTGGCAACCTCATGGTGGTGTGCTTCAACGTCGATACCGCTTTCTTGCATAACCATGGCCATCTCAGAGCGTATATCCATTAAAGTATCTGTTGGTGGAACAGGGAAGTAACCTTCCTTGTATCTTGGTTTATAACCTAAGTTGGGGTCTTCTTCTCGACCTGTGTTCCACTGCGCTTCCACAGAATCTACTTGGTAAAACGCACCAGATTCATCACTTTGGTAACGAATATCATCAAATACAAAAAACTCTGCCTCAGGACCGAAATAGCAAGTGTCAGCTATACCAGTTGATTTGAGGTATGCTTCCGCTTTCATAGCTACGTTTCGCGGGTCACGGCTGTATTTTTCCATTGTTATAGGGTCTGCTATGTTTGCCACTAGCGAAAGAGTAGGATATTTTGTGAATGGATCCATTATTGCTGTGGTAGGGTCAGGGATGATCAACATGTCAGAATTGTTGATTGCTTTCCAACCTCTAATGGATGAACCGTCAAACCCCAAGCCATCCTGAAATATATCCTCTGACAACTCTGACACTGGAAATGAACAGTGCTGCCATATGCCTGGCAAATCAAGAAACTTAACATCGAACATAACAGCATTGTTTTTTTCTGCTAATTTAATAACCTCTTTTGGCGTCATCAATCTTTCCTCCAAACTATGACGTTAGATGAGGTGACATCAAATCATTAAACTTAATGATTATGATCGTTGTTGTCACCAGTTTCATATGAAATAAACTACCCTTTAAAATGGTGAAATGGCTACAGATATTCTTGACAAACCAACGCTGAATTAAGTGCCAAGAACAGTACAAATCCACCACCACTCATAAAGCCTGTTCAGTCTTTAAAACACCCAATGGCAAATAGTCCCCATATCCCATTACCGAGATCCGCTACAATCACACCGATTAGGATTGCAAATCTAAACTACATCGTAAAGGATGACAGAGAATACCATAATTTATCACCTGAAAAGCCAATAATGTCTGCACCATGTTTGCTGGTGCAGATTATCGTCCATCTGCAACTCTTGTTAACCTTGAAATGGTTCAATTAAAGCTAAAGGAAACCACCATAATAACAAGGGAAACTCCTTTGTTGTTATTCATTTAGTTATAATGTTAAACACCACATTTGCCAGTTCAAATACGTATAGTCCCTTCTACTGGCAGGACAAATATTTTCCTGCCAGCGATTTTTTTGGTTACCGTAGCTGTTGGTTAAAAGCACCTTTCACATTCTCTACTTTAAAAGGCCTTGTTGTTGCCTCAACTTTCTTTAAGACTTCATTTACCATTCTCAACCAATTAAAAAGAGTAAGTAAACTCAACAGCCATTTCTGAAATGCTATCTTGTAAGTTTCCATCTGCATCAGCGAAAACCTTCTGATTCGATTTAGTCAACCTATACTCAGCTAACACCCCAAAACCATCGCCTATTGCGTAGCTCGGGCTAATAGTAACTGCATTTCGTTTTTCCGTAATACCGGATCCGAGACGTGCACCGTCTTTGTCATCAAACTCATCATAGCGCAATGTAAGAGCCACCTTGTCAGTGAAAGCGTAATTGGCCATGACCAACCATCCGGCCCAAGTTGCGTCTGCCCCAGCTGTTACAACTGAAGCTTTTGCATGTGTCCCAGAATTGAATTCGCCACCGATTGTAAGGTTTTCAATCGTAGTAATTGTTAAGTCAACATCGAGAACCGATAGATTGTCCGATGCTGCACCCTCTTTACCAGATATGTGTGACACACCTAGGTTTACACCTTCCATTGGGGTTAAGCCAATTCTACCTCCAATAGTCTTTTCTTTGTTGTCATCTGCAATAAGGTCCCAGCCGTTAACAGCGTAAACAGCAAAATCGATTATGCCGGATCCACCTGAAACCATTGCACCAGTAAGATTTCCTGGTAGACCGTAATCAAATACCATGGCGTGGGAAAATTGGTACATTTCGTTGGGGTCGCCTAGTTCAAAGCCTATTGGAGCATTAAACTTGCCGAAAGTGAGGTTTGTACCAGCAGTCAAATCTAACCATACGTAACCCTGTTCCATTACTTCATCACCAGTATCCGTGTTATTTAAATGCTGAAGGTCCAACCTAAGCCCGCCTA
>Ga0066827_10001227_pt1 | contig 11896 bp, 11 predicted proteins | sample ETNtaG_34_FD_65609 | JGI IMG/M metagenome (GOLD analysis project Ga0066827, IMG submission 65609) | Marine microbial and viral communities from oxygen minimum zone, Eastern Pacific Ocean - ETNP201306SV51 | ecosystem: Environmental > Aquatic > Marine > Oceanic | place: Pacific Ocean: Eastern... | reverse complement strand
AAATAAAGATTCTGTCACAATAAAGGATCAATCCTGTTCTTGCAAAATCGAATTTGCATGAAGACTGCATCTCTTAATCGACTTTTTTGACCATTTCGTCTTCCTCAAAATGATGCACCTGCTCCCTTCAAGCATGGGACTACAAACAATTTACAGGATACGCCCCGTCGTTCTAGTGGTGATGTGGTTCCTGTTTGTTACTTCTGTATTACAGGCAGGTGGAGAACTGCGCCGGCCATTCCAGGGAATCCGAAACCTTGGTATGGGCAATGTGGGTGTTGCAATGAGTCATGATGAGAATGCACTGTTCTATAATCCGGCAGGGCTTGCCGCAGTGGATACCACTATCGTTAGTATTCCCTTTGTAAATGAGGTCAGCAAGGACACTTTATCTCTTACAAGCCAAGTTGCGAAACTTGGATCAGACTCAACAACTGCGGATACCGTTGCATTGGCTTTGGGCAAGCAGATTCACTACCGCAATATGACTGCACTCAATGTGATTATCCCATTCGGAAGTTTGATGACATTTGGGGCAGCAACCGGACTTGAAACGACCATCGATCTTTCTGCAAGCAATCCGGTTGGCATCCAATTCAATTATGGAATGCGACTTGATCAAATCTATAATATCGGAGGGGGTTTTAATCTTGGTCGAGGACGATGGCTGATTGGTGTTAATGTCGAAAAATATAAACGTTGTGATTATCCAGTTAAGACCGTTGCCATGAGCACTCTTCTTAATTCAAGTAACATAGCCAGTGATGTTGGTTTTTGTAAAACGGACTTGATGAGAGATGGACAAACTTATGGTTTTGGTTTCCAAAATCGAATGTCCTCTTTTTCAACACTTCGAATGGTCTGGGGAATGTCTGTGAGAAATCTTGGGGGGTTGAAGTTCGCCAGAAAAGATAACGAGACAAATCCTCTAGATCAAAAAGCAGAATACAACATTGGGATTGCCATGACTCCTTTTGATAGCATGCTTTTTAGAAATTTTTATGAGATTGATATTCGTGACCTCACCTTTGATCACTCTGATGATGCTTACTGCACAGCAAATAAGAATTCATCAGACTGCAATATGAAACGGATTCATATTGGCACAGAGTTCGGATTTTGGCCGATTGATTCCGGTGCCAGTGCCCTTGCCCTAAGGTTGGGATGGAATCAGGGATATGTCAGTCAAGGTTTGGAAATCAATCCTTTGATTTTCTTCAGAGGGTTGAGCATTCAATATGCAGACTATAAGGTTGAAACGGGTAATTCTGCTGGAGACAAGCCTGAAAGAAGAAGAACCCTTCAGGTCAATCTGGGATTTTAGTTGTGGTCTTATTAAAAAAATGATGACTAATCTAGCTTACCAATTTTGCAAATTCATGAAGAAAGGTTTTTTGATTAGCTTTTTGTTTTTTTTGATAATGATTTTCGGAGTAAGCAGTTGTAGTGATTTACAAAAAGAGTCGTCTAACTCTGCTTGTAATACTGCTTTGGATAATCAGGATTTTGATACGGCTATTTCTGTTTGTACTTCCTCAAAAGGTAAAGGGGACGCTTACATGGGAAAAGGTGGGTTCAATATCACAAACCTTCTTAATAATTCAGGTGGAGAAACCACACCAAGCTATATTGCAAACAAAGACTCGAAATTTGGTACTGTAGACAGTAATGCTTCAAAAGTTCTATACATCATTGGAACTGCGCAGTCACAGGTTTCATCTGCATCTACCAGAGCCACCAACATCCAAAATGCTAAAAATGCATTCGATAATGCGTCTAGCAATTTTTCAGGAATCATTTCAAGTGATAAAGATGCCGCGCTAATGTATACATTTGCGAATGTGTTTGCAATGCAACTTGGTCAAGTTATTTTTTATGATTCCTTAGATTATGCATGTGAACAAATAGCTTGTTCTGATAATTACACTGACGCTTCAAATACTGAATTAGTTAATTATGATGGTTATATCTTTCCTGAAGATCAAATGGCAAAGAGGAATACTTATGGAACTAATGTTGATACTTCAGCAAAATTAACTTGTAGCGGATTAGATAAAACTATTACCTACATAACAAGAATTACTGATGGATTGACAAAATCTGGATCCAGTACAAGTGGTTCTAGTACAAGTATTATTTCAGATTCAAAAACAGCTGTTTGTGCATCATTTACTACTTTATATAATCTTTGTTCTACAGATGCTTGTAGGACTGCATGTACTACTTCAGGGTGCTAGAAGGCATCAAGAAAATTTCCTCCTACATAAAATATTTCAACAAAAAATTAATGATCTCTTCTTGATCATCTGTTCTTTTTCCAGGAAAATGGAGATTCTTATTAAAAAGATTCCATTGTGTATTGGAAACTTTCATGAAAAAATTAACTCCATTTAGAGAAAAAACCTTCAAGGCGTGGGAAGAGAAAGCCCGTTCCGAATTTAGAGGAAGTGACCTTTCCGATCTTGACTGGAATACTCCGGAGGGCATCGAATTCAAACCCCTCTATACCGCATCGGATCTGGAAGAGCTTGAATGGACAGACAGCTTTCCAGGTATTTTCCCTTTTGTCCGAGGGCCTCGGGCGACGATGTATGCAGGCAGGCCCTGGACGATTCGTCAATACGCCGGGTTTTCGACGGCGGAAGAATCCAACCGTTTCTACCAAGAAAATTTAAAAGCAGGTCAAAAAGGCCTCAGTGTCGCTTTTGATCTGGCCACCCATCGTGGTTATGACTCGGATCATCCGCGTGTTCGTGGGGATGTGGGAAAAGCGGGAGTGGCCATCGATACCGTCGAGGACATGAAACTGCTCTTCGATGGAATACCACTGGAACAAATGTCTGTTTCCATGACCATGAATGGGGCAGTTCTTCCTGTTCTTGCTGCTTACATCGTGGCAGCAGAAGAACAGGGTGTTCAGAGGGTACAGATGAGCGGAACCATCCAGAACGACATCCTTAAGGAGTTCATGGTCCGTAATACCTATATCTATCCTCCCGAAGAGTCGATGAGGATTGTAGGAGACATCATCGAATTCACCAGTCAGGAGATGCCCCGATATAACTCGATCAGCATCAGTGGATACCACATCCAGGAAGCGGGGGCCACCACAGTTCAGGAACTCGCGTTTACCCTGGGTGATGGTTTGGAGTATGTGCGTTCGGCATTGAAACGGGGAATGGATATCGACTCATTCGCTCCAAGACTTTCCTTCTTTTTTGGGATTGGGATGAATTATTTCATGGAAATAGCCAAGCTCCGTGCGGCCCGTCGGCTTTGGGCTGAGATGATTTCCGAATTCAACCCCACCAATCCTCAGTCGATGCTGCTGCGAACCCATTGCCAGACATCGGGTTGGAGTTTGACGGAGCAGGATCCTTACAACAACATTGTAAGGACCACCATTGAAGCCATGGCAGCGGTACAGGGAGGAACACAGTCTCTGCATACAAATGCCTTTGACGAAGCCCTGGGACTTCCCACTCGGACTTCTGCCCGGATTGCACGTAACACCCAACTCATCATGCAGGAAGAAACAGGAATGACCCGGGTGATCGACCCTTGGGGAGGTTCCTATTTCATGGAATCACTGACCGAATCTTTGGTTCAGGAAAGCAGAAAACTATTGGATGAGGTGGAAAAGCTTGGGGGCATGACCCGTGCTGTAGAACAAGGATTTCCAAAACAACAGATTGAGGAATCCTCAGCCCGGAGGCAGGCGATGATCGACCAGGGAAGGGAAGTCATTGTCGGTGTCAACAAATATCAAACTGGGGAATCGGAGGAAGTGGAAGTTCGTGAGATCGACAATACCGAAGTCCGTTCAGCCCAGATTCAAAGACTGGAACAAATTCGAAAATCCCGGGATAATGAGAAAGTCCAAACTGCTCTCAAGATTTTGGAAGAAAGGGCAGAATCCGGAAAGGGGAACCTTCTGGAAGCAAGCATTGAAGCCGTGAGGGAGAGAGCATCAGTCGGAGAAATATCTGAGGCTTTGGAAAAACACTGGGGACGTTACCATGCACCAACGAGTGCCGTTTCTGGAGTCTATGTGAGAAACTATTCGGAGAAAGACGAAATTGAAGAGGTTCGACGTCAAGTACGGTTATTTGCTGAAAAAGCAGGCCGTAGGCCAAGAATTCTGGTTGCCAAGATGGGACAGGATGGGCATGACCGTGGTGCTAAAGTGATTTCGACTGCTTTTGCTGATTTGGGTTTTGATGTTGATATGGGGCCGCTTTTTCAGACTCCTGAGGAAGTGGTTGCTCAGGCTCTGGAGAACGATGTTCACGTTATTGGCGTTTCCTCACTGGCAGCAGGCCACAAGCCTTTGCTAACGGACCTGATGGAATGCCTTCGTCAAAAGAATTCAATGGACATTTCCGTGGTCGCAGGAGGTGTGATTCCCCCGGCGGATTATGAATTCCTGGAACAACTCGGGGTGGCCTGTGTTTTTGGACCGGGGACACGCATTCCAGATGCTGCACTCAAGGTGCTTGACTCAATCGACCGTTAAAATGGGTGAATCGTAGATCGTCCATGCCCAACTCGGATCCCGATGAATCGATTAAGGCCTTACTTGCAGGGGAACGCAGGGCTGTGGCAAGGCTCATCACACAGTTGGAGAGCACCCTTCAGGAAGATCTCAAGCAAGGTCGGAAACTTCTAGAAACAATTCTACCCCACACCGGTCGTTCAATCCGGGTTGCGGTTTCAGGTGCTCCAGGCGTAGGCAAGAGTACTTTTATCGAATCCTTTGGCCTGCATTTGCTTAAAAAAGGCCACAGGGTGGCGGTCCTGGCAATTGATCCAAGTAGTCCTCTTTCCGGAGGAAGCATCCTCGGTGACAAAACCCGGATGCATGAACTTTCTCGTCATCCAAATGCTTTCATCCGTCCCAGTCCTGCTTCTGGAGTTTTAGGAGGAGTCGCCAGGAAAACGAGGGAGACGGTGCTTGTATGCGAGGCAGCAGGTTTTGATACGATTCTTGTTGAAACCGTAGGAGTCGGGCAATCTGAAATCGAAGCTGCTTCGATGGTGGATCTGTTTGTGTTGCTTTTACAGCCTCATGCAGGAGATGAACTTCAAGGGATCAAAAAAGGGATCCTCGAAATGGCGGATCTGGTACTGATCAACAAAGCGGATGGTTCTCTAAAGCAGGATGCAGAGAGGACTCTGAGGGAGTTCAAGAGTGCCATGAGCTACACGAGTGATACTGTAGATTTAAATAGTCCTGGATTTTTGTGCTGCAGTGCCTTGCATCGTGAAGGTCTGGATGGAGTTTATGAGAGTCTTTTCAAAAAAAAGGAAATGCTTCAAAAAACAGAGGCCTGGGATCAGAAACGGAAGCAACAGCAGACACAGTGGCTGAAGATTCTGATTCAGGAGGAACTTCAGCATCGCTTTGAAAACCAAGCGGGCATGAAGGAGAAGATTGAAATCCTTGAGGAAGAGGTGGTATCGCAAAACAAGCTTCCCTCCTCAGTTGTTGAGAATCTTGTAGAAGAATGGCTTTCGGGAAAAAAACTCAATTGAATCATTCAGGCCCATAGCCAGTTGTTTCCCTGGAAAGCCTTAGGTGTTTTGACTCCTGGAGAAAGAAGGTCACGCTAAACCCCAAAAAGTAGAAACCTTAGGCATGCCCCCTTTATTAGTCTTTCGGAAACTGGTCTCATCACTGTTTCTTTTCCGCATCATATACTGGTTGTTTGGAGGGTTGTTGATTATTGGGGTGGTCTATATTTTTCTGACAAAACGTGATCTTGACCTGGAATGGATTGTACTTGGAATCCTCGGCTTTGGCTTATGGGCTTCTAGGCATGGGCTACCTTTGATGGTTATTTTCAGTCTTTTGGGGCTTGGAGTCCTGGCCTCCATTTTCTTAATCCAACATCCTCTTCTTGAAAACTGGTTTAATTCCATGGAGCAGAATGATGAACCGATCTGGATCGAAGGCAAGATTCGGGATTATGACCTGAATCTAAACAAGATCTTCCTCGTGAATGTCAGATTGAGCAATGTTGAAGATGAAATTGATGCTGAAGAAATGGAATTGCTACTGCCAGGTAAAAAATTCAAACGTCTCCATTTGTATCATGGACGAAACATTCACTTCTATGGAAGGATCCGTGATCATCATGAACAAGGATTTCGCTGGAAGTTGGAACTCAAGCAATGGGGGATCACACCTTCCAATGAGGTTCACAGTAAAATTCAACGATTCAGGAACCGTGTCGGTCTACTACTTATGGACCGAGCAGCATTTTATCTTCCTGCTGATGTTCTTTCCATTTATCTCCCCCTAAGTTTGGCCAAGCGTCGTTCTTCTTCCTCTTCAGCCAGATTATTTCAACAGACAGGAATGGCCCATCTTCTGGCCATCAGCGGTCTTCACATCGCCTTGATATATGGATTGTTCTACTATCTTTTTAAATCACTTATAAACTTTTCTTTGAAAATGACTGAGTGGGTTCATCAGAATTTATTAATCCAGCTGATGGCTTTGTCTTTCATTTGGATCTATATATTTCTGCTCGAGTGGCCGGTTCCGGCCTTGAGGGCAACCACCATGCTCAGTCTGATGGTTCTTGGAAATCTACTGGGGCTGGTTCAGGTTCCTCTTTTTTCATTGGCAATGACCAGTTTCATCTTTTTGCTCGCAGAACCTGGGATGTTGCATGACCTCTCATTTCAACTTTCATTCATGGCAGTTTTATCGATTCTGATTTTTCTCCCCCTGTATCCTTCGCTAAGGAGAGCAGATTCTTTATTTGAGAAATGTTGGAAGTACGTTTTTTCCAGCTTTTTGATGACAAGTTCGGTGCTGCTTGGCATCTGGCCTTTGATTTCTGGTACCTTCAACAGGGTCTCTCTGGAAACTTTTTGGCTCAATCTAGTGATGGTGCCCTTGCTTGGAACAATTGTCCTTCCTCTTTGTCTTCTTTCTTTATGCATGAGCCTATTTTATTTAGGGAGCCCTCCATATATGCCCTTTGAAGCAGAAGTGTTTAAATTGACTGAATGGGGAATCCATGTCTGGTTTTCACTGATGGAAGAACTTCATCAAATCGGAGAGTGGGCTGTCATTAAAGGAAGACTTGATTGGTCCATACAGGAGTATGTGCTTTATTATTTGGTGATTCTACTCATAGGATATGGTTTTGTTTTATGGATGCCTTCAAGATCTATTTTTAACATGAGGCACGGTTTTCGCAGCTAGACGAAATAAGATGGATTGGTAATGAACACAATATCTTTCCCCTTTGAAATTGACTTTATGTCAGGATCAATGATAATCAATTGATGTTATACATAACAATTATTGACAATCTGACCTTTTGATTTTTGTTCAGGGTTAGCCCTGATTTGAATTACCCTCCATCGCCTGCTAATCATTTTACAGAGGAACATATGAAATCGCTCCCGACCATTTTGATCATTTTTAGCTTGGCTTTTTTCCTAGTAGGATGTCCTAAACCAGAAGCTCCGGTACCGGATTCTAAGGTTAAACAGACTGATGCAGAAGAGACGAAAACTCAGGATCCTGCGACAGATCCTGTTAAAGAAGACATTCCTCAAGAGGATACAGTAGAGGAAAAGAAGACTAATTTTGTAGAACCTTCCAAAGAAGAACCGAAAGAAGAGCCTGAAGCAGTAGAAACCGAACAGCCTCCTGCACAGAAAAAACTTAAAGTTGCAACGACTGTAAAGGAATCGGCAAAACCGGCGGACGTGAAAAAAGTGGAACCTCCAGAGCCGACACCTGAAGCGGTGACCCAAGAACAGTCACTTAGAAGTGACGTCCAGGAAGCCAGAGCCGTTTTGGAAGAGGCTATTGCAAAAGTTGAAGTTGCTGAAACGGCAGAAGAAATGGCGGTTGCAGAAGAAATTCAAAAGATGGCAGAAGAAGCAGTTGCAAAAACTGAAAAAGGCGAAGCTGACGCACCAGAAAAGGTTCAGATCGTCAAAGAGAGCATAAAGAAAGCTGAAAAAGCTGAAAAAGCTGAAAAAGCTGAAAAAGCTGAAAAAGCTGAAAAAGCTGAAAAAGCTGAAAAAGCTGAAAAAGCTGAAAAAGCTGAAAAAGCTGAACCGGAAATTATAAAGAAAAAAGCACCTAAGGAAGCGGTAACCATTATTGCTGCGCCTTTGGAGGAAGTGGCTGTGCCGATTGAAGAGTTAGGAATAGTCTATTTCGATTATGACAAGAGCAATATCAAACCTGAATTTATGACAATCATTCAATCGAACTTCGAATGGTTGATCAACAATTCGGATATGCGTGTTCAACTTGAAGGACACTGTGACGAGAGAGGAACCAACGAATATAATCTGGCCCTTGGTGAAAGAAGAGCGCGTTCGGTATTGAATTATTTACTGAGACTGGGAGCAAATCCTGAACAATTTTCCATTGTTAGTTTTGGAGAAGAACGTCCAGTTGCTCTTGGACAAAACGAAGCAGCTTGGCAGAAAAACCGACGGGTGGAGTTCACAAGGTTGTAATGCCAAGAAGTGAATTAAAACCCTTTAATCAGAAGGTTCCTCTTCACAGGGAATGTTAGAAGAGCTGCTTGACGACAAGGGCATCGTTGGGCTGGCGCTCAAAGACAGTAATTTCATCAGCTTACTGGTTCTGCTGATTTTGCTGTTGATGTCCTCACTCTCCTGGGCGATTATTGTCCTTAAAGCCCTTCAATTCAAAAAAGCAAAAAAGCAGAATCAACAATTCCTTCTGCTTTTCCGCAAAGAGACTTCACTGAATCAGATAAAGCAGTCGATTGGGCAATTTCCATATTCGACCTTTGCACCAATGTATCGTTTGGCTTTCGAAGAAATGGTTCGAATCAGCCAACGGATTCAGCGGAATTCTGACCAGACAGTTTCAGGTTCGATGCTGCCCTACATCAGTACTCAATTTGAGCGCATCATGGAGCGTGCATTCAACGAACAGTATGCTTCGATTGAAAGACGTTTGAATATCTTGGCAACGATTTCAAGTGCCGCACCGTTCATTGGTCTTTTTGGAACGGTTTTGGGGATCATCCGATCTTTTCAGAGCATAGGTACCAGTGGGGTAACTAGCCTTGCTTCTGTGGCACCTGGTATCTCGGAGGCCCTGGTTGCAACAGCAGCAGGATTACTCGCTGCCATTCCTGCATTGATGGCCTACAATCACTTCCGGAATTCTGTAAGAAAACAGGCTAATGACATGCGTGATTTTAGTATGGAATTGGCAAATCGCATCGAATGGATCATCCATGGGCAACTCACAGTGGCAAGAGAATGAGCCGTTGAGTGACATCAATGTTACTCCGTTTGTTGATGTACTGCTTGTCTTGTTGATCATCTTCATGATCACTGCGCCAATCGTTAATCATGTGATCAAAGTTGACCTACCTAAGGATTCCTACAGTCAGGACAAAATGAAACCTGTCCAGACGCCACTGAGAATTATTTTGGATAAGGAGGGTGTGGTCTACGTAGGTGATACCAGAATTGGTGACAGTTTAAATGAAGAAAATCAAAAGATTTTAAAGAAGAGTGTTGATCTCTGGACCCAGAAGCAGAAGCCTCCGTGGATTGTCGATGTAGAGGCAGATCAAGAGGTTAAATATGGAGCAATGGTTCCTGTTGTGGCAAGATTGAAGGAACTGGGAATTGATATGAATTTGGTCATTCAGCCAAAAGCAAAATGACTTTATTTCAGCTGGCTTCTTTCTTACCTTCCTCGACCATGGAAACGGTTTCCTGAACAACAGGATTTTCGCTATCTTCTTTTTTTGTCGCTTTTTTGAAACTGGTGATCATGCCCCCAAGACCTTCTCCAATCATGGGAAGGCGTTTTGCTCCGAAAAGGATTACAACGATCCCTAGAATGACCAGCAGTTCCCAGATACCCAAACCAAACATGAAATTCCTTGATATTATTTCTTAATGTCAATCAACATAAAACTCTTTCATAATGAAACCATCTTGGCTCACTGTTCTGGTGTTTTGCAAGATTATTGAAGGAATAGATTTAAAGCTTACTTTCCAAAAGCACCCAAATCATGAGTAACGAAGAGGAATCAGCCTTAATTTCTTCAGGCAAATTACATTTTTTGGAAGATGTTCCGCAAGCCCTTCAGGCTGAGGTTGCCCGCCGGGAAATCCCTTTGAAAACCGTCATGACCTGGAAGAAAGACACGGTAGTGGAATTCGATAAAATTGCAGGTGAATCTGTGGAGGTACTGATTGGAGATCAATTGATCGCAAGGGGAGAAGTGGTGGTGGTGAACGAAAGATTCGGCGTACGCATCAGTGAAATCACGCATCCTAGTGAGAAACCCGGGAATATCAAAAAATAAATAAAATCTTTTTTTTGGTGCGTTTCTCCAATTAATACTAATAGTAGCAACTCGTGTTTAAATGGCCGCTAGCCCTTGACGAAACGTTTCAGCGGTTTGATCAAGATCCTCTTCAGTATGACTTGTGGAAAGAAATAATGATTCGAAGGGTGAAGGTGCAAGGTAGATCCCCCGGCTCAGGGCCTCCCGAAAAAAGGTGATGAAATGATCACGGTTGCAGTTCAGAGCGTCTTCATAGTTCCTCACCTTATTTTCTGAAAAGAAAAATCCAAACATACCTCCCATGGAGCAGATTTGTATGGGAATTCCCTTTTTCTTTGCAGCTTCGCTCAAAGCCTCATTCAGTCTTGCCGTTTTGCGACCCAAATCAGCATAAGGGTCTTCTTCTTTTAAGATCCTAAGCATCGCTTTGCCGGCAGCTACGGCAATCGGGTTGCCTGAAAGGGTTCCCGCTTGATAGACAGGTCCGGCTGGCGCCACCTGGAGCATGATTTCTTGACGGCCTCCGTAGGCTCCTACAGGAAGGCCCCCTCCGATGACTTTGCCAAAGATACTCAGGTCCGGCATGATCTGGAACAGCGATTGGGCACCCGAGAAATTTACACGAAAACCGGTCATCACTTCGTCGAATACTAGAAGGATACCCTCACGGTCACAAAGTTCTCTGAGCCCCTGAAGGAATCCATGCTCAGGGGGAATCATCCCCATATTGCCTGCAACCGGCTCAAGGACGATCGCTGCGATCTCATCAGGGTAGTCTCCCGTCAGTTCGATAACGGCATCAAGGTCATTGAACGGAGCAGAAAGTGTGTGTTCGGTGAAGGATCTTGGAACACCAGGTGAATCCGGAATCCCCAAGGTGGTTGCTCCCGATCCGGCTTTGACCAAAAGCGCGTCAACACTTCCGTGATAACATCCTTCGAATTTGACGATTTTGTCTCGTCCAGTGTAACCTCGGGCCACCCTCAATGCACCCATAGCAGCTTCCGTCCCGGAATTAACTAGACGAACCATTTCTACACTTGGTACAGCATCGCAAATCATCTCAGTCAGTTCGATCTCCCCTTCTGTGGGAGCTCCAAAGGAAGTGCCCTTCTGTACCGCTTTTTCAATTTCAGACGTGATGCGAGGATCAGCATGTCCCAGGATCATGGGCCCCCAGGATCCAATGTAATCAATGAATGAATTACCATCCTCATCGTAAAGTCGGGATCCTTTGGCATGACTGATGAACAATGGATCAGATTGAACGGATTTGAATGCCCGCACTGGACTGTTCACTCCGCCAGGCATGACCGCTTGCGCTCGTGAAAAAAGTTTTTTTGATTGGCTGATCTGCATATCGATTACACTTTTGAGTTCAAGGTCGTGGGTGAGGATCTGAATCTCCAAATCCTAATCAGGCAAACCTTATGAGATCTTTTGACAGGATTCTTGATACCTTTTAGTATGGCTCTTGTATTACCAAGGAGATTGATCAAGTTATTGAATGCATCGAAAAAATGAAAAGTTTATACATGTCCAGAAATAACATTGGTGAATCAGTTTGGGCG
>Ga0066827_10001223_pt1 | contig 11904 bp, 9 predicted proteins | sample ETNtaG_34_FD_65609 | JGI IMG/M metagenome (GOLD analysis project Ga0066827, IMG submission 65609) | Marine microbial and viral communities from oxygen minimum zone, Eastern Pacific Ocean - ETNP201306SV51 | ecosystem: Environmental > Aquatic > Marine > Oceanic | place: Pacific Ocean: Eastern... | reverse complement strand
TGACAACACGCTCCGGGTGGCGACATCCCTGCTGAAGTCGAGATGGCAGGAGACCCGAAGAACTTGACGCAATGACCGTGTCAGGTGAAGCAACAGCAGCCAGTTCATTGATCAGATCTCGCTTCAGGTCCTCTCGCTCAGGAGCACTCTCCTGGATCCAGTCGACCCTGCCAGCCAGATCCGCAGCCGAGAGTGCAAAGGTAATGTTCTCCGGGTCAGCTCCGGGGAACAAGCCCAGCCGGGTTGCCGAAGGCCAGGCCCTCCCGATGAACTCTCTGAGCCTTAGTTCTGCTGAAGGGTCAGGGTCCCAGGCAACAACCGCATGTCCTCGCGCTAAGGCACGGACCGTCCAGCCTGCACCTATCACGCCGGTACCCACGACTCCGATGGTCCGACTGGAGGAAAGTGGATTAGTCACAGATCACCAGGGTGCTGGTCTGAAGTATTGCATGGCCGAAAACCTTCGACATGATCCACCGCGTCATCCAAGGCCAAGGGTTTGGCGCGCCTCGGTGGGAGACTGGACCGTTGCTCCCACCAACTCAATGATCTTGACTGCCTTTTCCACAAGCTGGGCATTCGTCGCGAGCACGCCGCGTTCTAAGTAGAGGTTGTCCTCCAACCCGACTCTCACGTGGCCCCCGAGCATGACAGATTGTGCAACCATCGGCATTTGCATGGCGCCCAAGCCGAATGAAGTGAATTCGGCTTCGGGGGGAAGCCGGTGAACCATTGCTTGCAGTATCCCCACGTCCATCGGCGTTCCGTAAGGAATTGAGAGACACAACTGCAGCCAGTAAGGCGCTTCGACTAGGCCCTCAGCAATGAGTGTCTCGGCAAACCAGAGATTGCCAGTATCAAATATCTCGAGCTCGGGTCGTACACCCAACTCTCTGACCTTCTCTGCCATGATTCGCAACATTGCCGGTGTCGACACGTAAACCTCGTTGTCGTCACCAAAGTTGAGCGACCCACAGTCCATTGAACAAATTTCGGGCCTGATGGCCTCAACGTGCGCTAGGCGCTCGAGACCTCCCACCAGGTCGGTTCCATCCTGCCAACTCATCGGGTCACCATCGGGACCCACGTTCAGGTCACCGCCCATCCCGGCGGTGAGATTCACGATGATCTCAGTGTTCTCAGCCCTGATGCGCTCCACAACTTCCTCGTAGAGCTCAACGGTTCGGGTACCCCTTCCAGTCTCCAGATCACGAACGTGGCAGTGCACTATCGCCGCGCCGGCAGCAGCTGCGTCAAGAGCTGATGCTGCTATCTCAGCGGGTGTCACCGGTACCTCAGGACTCCGGCCTGTGCTGTCACCAGAGCCGGTGACGGCACAGGTGATGATGACACTCCTGTTCATGGATCGACGGCTCATGACACCCCCCATTTCACCCGTGGTGATCTAGGACCGTAGTTCTGGCCGGACACACCGGCACATTGTGCTTATCCGATGTGCTGCCTAGGCTGCAGCCCACTCTGGTCCGCTGAGGCTACCCCGTCACCCGCACGCCCGTGCCGGTGTCGGCGTGCCAAAGGAGAGGTCATGAAGATCCTTTTTGCCGACACCCTGCCCAAAACGTTCATTGACTGCCTTCGTGAGCGCGGTGATGACTGCATCATCCGGCCCGACCTAAATGGCAATGACCTCCCCGATGCCATCGGGGATGCTGACGTGCTCGTCGTCCGGAGCACCGAGGTGACCGCGAAGACGATTGACCAGGCCCGAAACCTGGGGCTCGTGGTCCGGTCGGGTGCGGGTACCAACACCATCGACTGTCAGGCAGCCGCTGACGCTGGCGTCTATGTCTGCAATGTTCCGGGTACGAATTCCGTCGCTGTCGCCGAACTCACCATCGGCTTGCTGCTGGCAATCGACCGACACATAGCCGATGCCACGAGTGACCTGCGCAACAGCATCTGGAACAAGGAGGCTTACAACCGTGCAGACGGCCTCCTCGGAAGGACAATCGGGATCATAGGTGTGGGTGAGATTGGCCTGGCAGTGGCCGAACGTGCCCGATGCTTCGGAATGTCCGTGATCGCCATCCGAAATGCCGACCGCCATCCTGACACCGAGGCACGGATCAGGTCCATCGGAATCAGGCTGGTTGAACATCTTGATGGCCTGCTTGAGGAGTCTGACATTGTTTCGATCCACGTCCCGAGTGGTAATGGCACCGTGGGGTTGGTCGATGCAGCCTTCCTTGACAAGATGCAAACGGGTGCGATCCTGTTGAACACGAGCCGTGGCGAGGTGGTCGACGAAGTCGCCTTGCTGAAAGCAATTCGCGAAAAGGGCATCAGGGCCGGACTGGATGTCTTCTGCGGTGAGCCCGATCAGGGGACCGCAGCTTTCTCTTCTGAACTTGCAGCAAATCCGAACGTCGTGGGAACTCACCACATAGGTGCCTCCACCCAACAGGCCCAAGATGCCACATCTGCTGGAACCATCGATGTGATCGAGGCCTACCGGAGCGGAGACCTGTTGAACTGTGTGAACGTGGTTCATACCCGCTTGGGTACGTCCACCATCACCATTAGGCACTACGACCGGGTGGGGGTTCTCGCTGCCGTTTTCGAGGAATTGCGGAAGTCAGAAATCAACGTCCAGACGATGCAGAACAAGGTGTTTGAGGGTGAGATGGCAGCCGTGGCCGTCATTGACGTCTCAGGTGAGGTGCCCCAAGAACTCACCGACCGGCTTTCCTGTCTCGAACACGTGATCAGGGTCAGGGTGACCCACCACGACCGATGACCGTCCTACGCCCGTTCCCGGGTCTCGTCATCCGGCCTGAGTGGGCTGAAAGGGTCACCACAGGCCCCTACGACGCCTACTCACCACCCGAGCGCGCTGCAATTGCAGCCGTCAACCAGTTCAGTTTTCTACACGTCACCCGCTCCCGAGAGGACGTGGCCCCCGAGAGGCGCCACGACGTTGAGGGTCTGTTGAACGGCTGTAGTGCCGCCATGCAGCGGCTCTACGAAGTTGATGCCTATGTCCAGCACGACGAGCCCACTCTGTTCCTCTACCGCCTGGAGATGGACAAACCCGAACATGGACCCGGATCTACCCATGTCCAGACAGGAATCATGGGGCTTGTCCCGGTGACAGAGGAAAACGACCGCAAGATCCTACGACACGAAGCCGTCCGACCGGGTCGAACAGACCTCCTAGCCATGCACCTCACAACGGTCGGAGCCTCCTCAAGTCCCGTTTCCCTAACATTTCGTAGCAGCGACAAGCTCTCTCAGGAGATGTCACGGCTCTGCTGTGTAACCCCTGACCTGAAAACCGACGATGGCGGCATCCGCCAGACAGTCTGGTCCATCACCGGCAGCGATGCCGACAGCCTGATCAACCTCCTTGGGGACTGCACCCTCTACGTGACTGACGGCCACCACCGCCTGGCTGCCGCAGCAACGGCCCGATCCCGTTCCGCTGATCCGGATGGTCCGCTGGGCTGGACCCAGGCTGTGTTGTTCCCGGACTCGGAAATGCTGGTACTGCCGTTTCACCGGATCGTCGTAGACCAAAGCAACCGGACCACCGCTGATCTCTTGGAGGCCTTTTCGACAGTGGGCTCCATCCAAACCCGAACCGACGCGCACTCAGCAAGACCATCGGTCCCCGGAGTCATCGGCCTCTACCTAGATGGCAACTGGTACTCGCTCACCCTGCCTGAGGCATCGGGTCGACGCCCAGTCGACCTACTCGACGTGTCGCGACTGCAAGACTCTGTGCTGACACCCCTGTTCGGTATCTCTGACGTGGGGAGTGATGAGAATATTTCCTACGTTCCGGGCCCGCTCGGTCTGGACGTTCTCGTAGAACGCTGCAATGACAAGAGTGGCATCGGGTTTGTCATGTACCCGACCTCGGTCGAAGAGTTGATGTCAGTCGCCGACGCCGGTGAACGGATGCCCCCCAAGTCCTCCTACTTTGAACCCAAGCCCAGGTCCGGTGTCTTCATTAGGCGGCTTGCAAAAGAAGGGTACGTCCGCGATGACCTCCTACCGGAGGGTGACACTGACCGGTGAGCCAACCAGAGGTTCGTAGCGCCCTCATCCAGTACCCGCTCTCCGGAAAGCGTCACTGGCTCGAGTTCGATAGGCCTGTCGACACGATCCTCGCGAACCAACTGTACGAAGTTCCCACTGCCTTGCTCGAGGCCGAAAAGGCCGCCGCCAATGGATACTGGGTCGTCGGCATGGTCTCCTATGACGCAGGTCCTGCATTCGACGACGCGATCAGAGCCGCCCGGATGAAACGGGTGCCGCTCGTGTCCTTCGGGATCTTTGATTCTCCGCTCCGATCGGACGGCCCCTCTGCAAAGGACGGCTACGAAGTCGGCCCCTGGACCCCAAACCGATCCCGACCCGCCTACCTCACGTCGGTCCGCACCATTCGCGAGTTGATCGCCGCCGGTGAGACCTACCAGGTCAACTTCTCTATCCGCTTGCGGTCGCCGTTTCACGGCGATCCGCTCAGCCTGTTCACCGACCTTGTCCGCGCCCAGAGAGCGGACCACGCCGCCTTCTTGGACATGGGCGACCGGGCTGTCTGTTCGGTATCGCCAGAGCTGTTCGTGCACAAGGATGGAAAGCACCTGACCTCCCGACCGATGAAGGGCACGATCGGACGTCATCCAGATCCCGATTGGGATGCCTTAGCAGCGACTCACCTAGCCCGGTCCGAAAAGGACCTAGCTGAGAACACAATGATCGTAGACATGGTCCGTAATGACCTGGGTCGGATCGCCGCTACTGGGTCTGTACGGGTTTCCGCGCTGCACACAATCGAGACCTACCCCACTCTCCACACCATGACCTCGACAGTCGAGGCAGAATCAGCTGTCGGACCGGTCGAGGTGTTTTCGGCCATGTTCCCGGCTGCATCGATCACGGGTGCACCAAAGGTCCGCACCACCGAGATCATCGAGGCCCTGGAAGGCGATGGAAGAGGCGTCTACACCGGTGCCGTAGGTGCTATCGCTCCGGACGGGACAATGGAGTTCAACATCGCTATCCGGACCGTCTGGGTCGACAGGAGTCGCTGTGTGGCCGAGTACGGAGTAGGCGGTGGAATCGTGTGGGATTCTGACCCGGCTGAGGAGCTACGCGAAACCGAGCAGAAGGCCCGAGTCCTGGGTAGAGCCAGGGCCGACTTCCGACTTCTGGAAACGATGATTTGGACACCTATAGATGGTGTCCGCCTGCGGGAACGACACCTTGACCGATTGGCTTTATCAGCTAACCACTTTGGCTTCACACTGGACATTCAACTAGTGAATCGCCTACTGGATGGAGTTGAACGAGACTCCCCCTGCCTCCTACGACTGTTGAGTTCATCGGCCGGATCGGTGGAACTTGAGATTCACGATGTCTTCGATTCCAGTCCTACCCCCTGGTTGGTCCCGCTTGACTCCAAGCCAGTACACAGCGAACACGAATTCCTCTTCCACAAGACGACCCTGCGCGAAACCTACGATGCGGCCCGGTCCAGGTTTCCTGACTCCCCTGATGTTCTTTTGTGCAATGAACGGGGCGAGCTGACAGAGACGACCACGGGCAACCTGGTAGTAGAGCTCGATGGCGCACTGGTCACCCCTCCCGTCTCCTGTGGGCTGCTACCGGGTACCCAGAGAGCGCAGCTCGTCGCTGACGGGGAAGTTGCCGAAAGGCCACTGACCCGGGCTGACCTAGAACGGTCTACGGGTACTTGGATGGTCAACTCGGTCCGTGGGTGGGTACCGATCCGGATCATGCATGATGCAGCCACGGCACAGATCCCCTTGGAGCAAGCTAACCCCTCCGGCGGACGATCTCCTCGGTAATGGCAGGTACCACCTTGTGCAGATCACCAATCACCGCGTACCCGGCCTTGCTGACCATGTTGGCCTCTCCATCGGTGTTAATGGCCAGTATGTTCTTGGCTGCCATTGCACCTACCCAATGTTGGATAGCACCTGAAATACCAGCTGCTATGTAGATGTCGGGAGAGATACGGGTTCCGGTCTGTCCAACCTGATCACTGTGCGGCCGCCATCCGTTGTTTGTCACGGCTCGGGAACATCCAACCACGCCGCCAAGGGCTCCGGCCAAGTCCTCGAGTGGAACAAAACCGTCCTCTGACCCAACCCCCCTTCCTCCACCAACAACCACAGGCGAGGTGGTGAGAGTGATCCCCTGTGTCATAACCACCCGATCCCTAACAACGGTTCGGGTCGCTTCAACTCCTAAGTCAGGAGTGAATTGGACAACCAAACCAGCACCAGGCACTTCCGCCGGTATTGCCTCCACGGCGTGATGGGCGACGCTCAGCACCCTGATTCGGGCATCCAATACCGCGTCCTCAAGGAGAGAGCCACCCCACTGCACTCGTGTCATTGTCCATGGGTCGCCGGGAGTGATGTCGTTGCAGTTGGCCACGAAGGGCTCGTCAAGCCTGGCCGCTACGTGTGCGAGCACTTCATTCCCACGATCGGTGCCACACGCCATTACCGCCGTCACCTCGTTGGAACGCACCAACTGAGTGAGGGTCTCACCCCAGGCCTCAGGGCCATAGTCGATCAGCACATCGTGGCGAGCGAGGTGGACCCGCTCGGCACCGTGGGTTGCCAGAGGAGTCAACGCCTCCTCAGCACCAGCACCTATTACCACTGCCTCACACGAGATTCCGGCTTTGTTGGCGAGGTCTCGCCCGAAGGTGAGTGCCTCCAGAGATGCCTCGTCCAAGAGACCACGGTCGTGGTCGCAGAGGATGAGGAGACTCATGACAAGACCCCTAACTCCTCGAGGAGATCGACGACCGCTGGTGCAGCTTCGGGTCCCGTTCCGAGGATCACCGTCTCGCTCACCTGTTCGACTGGCCTGTGCAAACGGACCCTGGTCTGACCCCCGGTTGCCGCCTCTACCACTGTCGACGAGACCTCGGCCTTCTTTGAGGCCAAACGGCCCTTCATCGTGGGGTAGCGGGGAAGGTTGATGCCCTCCTTAATCCCGAGCACCGCCGGCATGGGCACCTCGTAAACCTCGAATCCACCGTCGATCTCACGCTTAGCACTGGCCGTTCCGTCGACCAGATCGATACCTTTGATCCCGTTAACAATCGGCCGTCCGAGGGCATGAGCTACCCGGATGCCAACTTGGAATCCGCCGGCGTCGGCTGACTCATTACCGAACAAGATTAGGTCGAACGATCCTTCGGCCAATTCGATGTCAGAGATAGCTGTGGTGAGCGCCGAGGCCGTCCGTTGTGGATCCCAGTCGACCTCGCTAATCGGTATTAGCACCAGATTGTGAGCTCCGACACTGGCTGCGTAGCGCAGTTGCTCTTCGGAACTGACTGACCCGAGTGTGAGGACAGTCACCTCGCCGTCGTGTCTCTCGACGATCTGTACCGCCTCCTCAAGTGCACATTCCTCATGGGGACTGGTGGTAAACCCGAGATGGGACGTGTCGACAGCTTGCCCATCGGGCGTGACATTGATGCGGGATCCAGGAGCTGGAACCCGCTTTACGCAGACGAGTATCCGCATGGCTGCTTCTACGACTTCATCCGGGTGTCGTCGGCATCGAATACCGCCCCGGTCGAGGCAACGGCCACTGGGAAGAGGTCGTTCATGTACATGACCTGCAGACTGGTACCGGCAATGGCCAGTTCTTGTGGTAGGTATGCCATGAGCAGGTGCTTTCCGACCGATGGGCCGAACCCTGCGGAGGTGACACGGCTGGCACGACCGTGCGAGTCGACGATCCGATCACCATCCGTGGTCAGGATGGGCTCGTTGCCGCCCTGCATGAAGCGACGGCGACCCTGACTGTCCGTCTGGTCTTCGACTGTCAGGACGGTCATGAGGACCTCAGGCTCACCATTTTCTCGAGCTGCCAGATAGGGCTCCTTCCCGATGAAGTCAGCTGCTTTGACCTTTGCCCTGGCAAGGCCAGCCTCCAGCGGGTTGTACTCACTCTCCAACTCGGCACCCATGAGGCGATAACCCTTCTCGAGGCGGCCTGACGAACCGTACACACCGCCACCTGTGGGCCTGATTCCGAGATCTGCGCCAGCACCCATAATGGCATCCCACAGGGCCGGGCCATTATCCCAGTCGGCGTATACCTCCCACCCGGTATCGCCCACATAGGAGATGCGAAACAGTGATGCATCCACCTTCCGGCCAGCACAGTCAAGTTGGACCGGGATGATGCTTCCGTAAGACGAACCGTCCTGGCTTAGATCGTGGTCTGTCAACTGGCCCAGCACCGCCGGTGCGTTGGGGCCCCACAGGCCAAGTGTGGTGATCTGTTTCGTGACATTCCTGAACGTCACCGACCCGTCGGTGGGCATGTGCTTCCTTACCCAAAACTCGTCACGGCCGCCATCGAAGACCCCGGTGACAATGCGAACCCTGTCCTCACCCATCCGCATCATGGTGAGGTCGGAGTGGAAGCCGCCATCGGGAGTGAGCCACGGAGTGTAGATAGAACGTCCGATGGCGACGTCGACCTTGTTCACCGCGAGCCTGTCGGCAAAGGTCACGGCTCCAGGTCCTTCAAGTTCGTACACCTGAAAAGCACTGAGGTCGACGAGGCCACAATTTTCTCTCAAATTGAGGTGTTCGCCAATGGTTATCGGACTCCACCATCTGTTGTCCCATTCCACGGGTCGCTCCTCGAGGCCATAGCGCTCGACGAGGTCGGAATTGGAATCGAACCACTGTGGCCGCTCCCATGTGCGGGCCTGGAAGAACACGGCATCCAGCTCCTGCTGGCGAGAGAAGTAGGGGCCCACCTCGATGTTGCGGCGACCGTTCCACTGCTCCTGCGGGTGGACGATGCCGTAGGTCTTGATGAAGCTCTCGTCGGCGCGGGACCAGATATGTTCTTCGCTGCGTTCACCGGCATAGAAGCGGGATACGTCGGCACCATGGGCGTCAATCACCCTTGGGTAGCCGTAGGTCATCCACTCGGCGACTACCTGGGCCATTCCCGGGCCCTCCTTGACCCAAACAGCTGCAGCCGACCAGAGGTTGCGGACCTCGATGGTCTCGCCGAGGCAGGGCATGCCGTCAGGTGTTAGTGAAAGGAGCCCGTTGATGGCGTACCTGATTTCGGCCTCGCCCAGCATGTCCATCAACTCGATGGCCTGTTCCATCTGCTCGTCGAAGTCATCGGGGGTGAAAGGCATCTCAGTAGGTGAGAGTGCCGCCTCCTCATTTGAAGGAATCTCATCAGGATGGTGGAGAATCGCCCGGTGACCGTAGGAACCAACCTCCATAGAGCCGGCTGACTGGCGCTCGTAGCAAAAGGTGTCCATGTCGCGGACAACCGGATAGCCAATCTCGTTGTTGGTCTCGGCCAGGATGTCAATGGGGCCCACGTCGGCCATCTGGTGAACGGTCGGCACCAGTGGGATCGTGGCGCCAGCCATGTTTGCGAGGCGGTTGGACCAGACCCCACAGGCAATGACCACGTATTCGGTCGAGATAGTGCCCTTGTCGGTGACAACTGCGCTGACCATCTTGACCCCGTCGTCTCCCTCGACGGTTTCGATGTCAAGTACCTCGGTGTTGGCAAAGACCTCGCATCCGGCCGTTTGGATGGCCTCTTTGCGCATCGTGGTGCCAGTCTCAAGTGAGTCGACTACGGAGACTGTCGGACAGTAGAAGCCTCCCAGGATGACCTCGTCATTAATGAACGGAACCAATTCCTTTACCTCTGATGGTGATAGGAGGTACGCCTCAATGCCCCATGCCTTGGCAGATGTCATGCGGCGTCTGAGTTCCTCCATACGCTCCTCGGTGCGGGCTAGTTCTATGCCACCGGGATCAACCGAAAGGTCCATGTCGCGAAACTGGTTCGCGCTCTGCTCACCTAGCAGGGCCATTTCCTTGTTGTGGTCGACAGGGAAGATGAAGTTTGAGGCGTGACCGGTCGATCCGCCAGGATTGGGTAGTGGCCCCTTGTCCAACAGGACGATGTCAGTCCACCCCAGTCGAGACAGGTGTCCGACCAGACAACTTCCGACAATGCCTGCACCGATCACTACAACGTTGGCGCGGTTGGGAAATTCGCTCATTGTGTGCTCCTTCGCAGCGGAGGTCGGCTGCCTTGGGCGACCCCGGGCGTGTGGTTGACACCATCGGCAACGTCACGTGGAGCGATGTCGATGTGTTGGATCGGGAGACTACCTGTATTCGGCAAGCTATTTCCACGAAGTGGCAAGAGATTTTCTTTAAATGAGACGACAGCACGTGGACTTGGAGCCGCGGCTAGGTTTCCGTCAGATCGACCCTGATAGAGGTCACAGAACCGAGCCGACTGTGGGAGGCCAGGTGTCCGACAATGCCAGTGCAGGCCATTCGCCAAGTCGGATACTCGTAACGGGTGGAACTTCGGGGATAGGAAGGGCCGTTGTCCAAGCATTCTTGGACGACGGAGCAAGAGTCCACGTGGCAGACATTGCCGGGACACCGCCTGAGGGTGCAACTATGACGTTCACGGACGTCTCTGACGAGGGGGCCGTGGATGAACTTTTCGATGATGTCGAACAACAACTGGGTGGACTCGAGGTGTTGTGCAACAACGTCGGGATTGCGGGCCCTACTGGGCCCATTGAGGACCTTGACGTAGGTGACTGGGACCAGACCATGGCAGTCAATGTGCGATCCATGTTCCTCCTGTGCCGACGAGCTGTACCTTTGTTGCAACGGTTGGGTGGGGGCTCGATCCTGAACACCTCTTCGACGGCGGGTATAACCGGATACCCGATGCGGTCGGCGTATGCGGCTTCCAAGTGGGCGATTGTTGGACTGGGTGCAACTCTTGCCATGGAACTCGGCGAGTTGGGCATCCGCGTGAACACGATCTGTCCGGGATCAGTGGGTGGAGAACGAATGGACCGCGTTATCGCTGCAGAAGCCACCGCAACAGGGGTAGACGCAGACGAGATCAGGGCCGGTTACGAGAACCAGGTCTCGATGAGAACATTCGTAGATGCAGAAGACATCGCGGCCATGGCGGTGTTCTTGGCCTCGCCTGCAGCACGCTTCGTCAACGGACAAACGATCTCGGTTGATGGTGGGCTCGAGACGCTCCGCAATACCTGGCGCACAAACACCTCATTCGGATAGGGGCTCAGCCTGCAACGATCAGAGCAACCGCCGAGACTGCACCAAGTAGCCCTATCCCCTGCCACCAACGCATCCGCTCACCTCGGAAGGCCATTCCACACACCACGGTCACTGCTGCGTACTGGGTGCCTGTAACCACAACTGGGGCAAGGTCGCCGTGCTGTAGCCCATACACGAAGAACATTGCACCAATACCGGCCCAAATCGACCCGTGGGCGATCGTCTTGAACACGGCACGGGCGGGGAAGACCGGCTCTCTCGACCCGATGCTGACAGCGGCCAAGACACTGAACGCAACTGCTCGCTGGGCCATGACTGGCCAAAACCCACTTGCGGCACTGAGTTGATCGAGCATGACGAACAGGCAGCCGTAGCCGATACCCGCAGCCAAACCAAATAAGAAGCCACGTCGAACGTTTCCGGCGAGCAGCGGGTTGACGGTAATGAGCAGCACCGACATCATTCCGAGCACCATCCCGGCTACGACCGTGGCTGAGGGAACCGTGCCCCTAACTAGGTCGACCACCACGGGCAGGGCCACCCCGACTACCGCAGCCGGTGGTGCGACCACTCCTGCGGTGGCAGAGGCATAGCCCAGATAGAGAAAACCCAAGGCCACTACGGCAATGATCCCGGTCAACACCCCGATGAATACGTCGGTGGCGATCCACTGGCTACCCATGACCAGTGCCCCGACCGCTGACACCGGGATCCCCATGAAGAAGAACGCACTCAGGGTGAGACGTATTCCCACCCGGTCAGCGGCACC
>Ga0066827_10001200_pt1 | contig 12030 bp, 9 predicted proteins | sample ETNtaG_34_FD_65609 | JGI IMG/M metagenome (GOLD analysis project Ga0066827, IMG submission 65609) | Marine microbial and viral communities from oxygen minimum zone, Eastern Pacific Ocean - ETNP201306SV51 | ecosystem: Environmental > Aquatic > Marine > Oceanic | place: Pacific Ocean: Eastern... | reverse complement strand
ATTGCTCGCACCACATCCATGCCCTTTGCTACCTCTCCAAAAACAGCGTGATTCCCATCAAGCCAAGGTGTTGGCACTGTTGTCAAGAAGAATTGGGACCCCCCAGTGTTTGGCCCTGCATTCGCCATTGAGAATATTCCCGGCTTGGTGTGACTCTTGGCCAATGCTGATGATTCGCAAGGAATTCTCCAGCCAGGGTTTCCCGTGCCTGCCCTCCCGTTGTTCGGATCCCTAGAGTAGGGACATCCTCCTTGAATCATGAAATTACTGATGATTCTGTGGAAATGAAGGCCGTCATAGAACTCATCATCCACGAGTTTGAGGAAGTTGGTCGTGGTATCCGGGCATTCGTCCGTGTAGAGTTCGATGTCGATTTCTCCGGCACTCGTAGTCATCCTAACGTAGGTCATGTTGCACAGTGGACGTTCCAAGTTCAATATGGTATGTATCGAAGGTTTCGCTACGCCACTGTCGACCCCGGTAGTGTGTCGTCTGGTAACTCAAGAAGTCGCACGGTGCCGTCCGGTTCCAGTGCCCCGAGGACGAGGAACTGCGAGACGAAACCAGTTGGCAGTGTCTTGTCTCCTAAGTTGACGGCCCCGACTACTTTCCTTCCAATGAGTTGGCCGCGCGTGTAGTTGGTGATCTGAGCTGAACTCCAGAGCTTTCCAATCACGGGACCGAAGTCTACTCTAATCTTGTAGGACGGCTTGCGCATCTCGGGGAATTCCTTGACATCGTCTATGATGCCAGTACGCATGTCGATCGAGAGGAACTCTCCAATCCCGATGTACTCCTTACGCTCCATCTTCGAGGGGTGGTATGGCTCGGTCTCGGAGTCGATCTCGTGCTGCCCCATCTTCACCCGCCCGCAACATCCGACTTTACGAGCAGCGGGGCCAGTTCTATGCCGGCCTCGTCGAAGGCTTCAGCACCACCTTCCTGACGGTCGAGGATGGTGATGCAGGCAGCGACCTCACATCTCATCTCGATGAGCCGCTGCGCGGCAATGAGCGCGGAGCCGCCTGTGGTAGTCACGTCTTCCAATAGCACCACCCTATCTCCCTCATTGAGGCTCGATCCCTCGATGCCCGGTGGGTTCCCGGTCTTCCTGCCACCCCTTCCCTTGGGTTGCTTGCGCACGATGAATCCCCGCAACTCCGACCCCCTACCTGCCTTGGCAATGGCAATGCCAGTCAGAGGAACCGCCCCTAGTTCGAGGCCTCCCACTGCATCAATCTGTCCGAGTTCCTCTATCTTGGCGTGAATGAGCACACCCAGTAAGTGAGCGCATTCGGGATCCATCATGACTGGCTTCATGTCAAAGAAGTGGGTGCTCTGACGTCCGCTTGCTAGGGTGAAAGGTTCGTCTTCAGAGTGTAGGTAGGCTAGGTCGCGGACCCTGACGGCCAGTCGTCTCCTCGCTTCCTCCACGGTGGTTGACGTCATCTTCCCTCGCCTTGGCCTGACAGGAGTCGGATGAAGGTTGCCTTCGTGGGGGGGAGAATAGGACGAGATGGCGGTCAATGTTCTTGGACGGTCTAGTTCGATGGTGGGGTACTCGCAGCGGAGCGTGTGGCAATGGCAGAGGGAGCGGCGGCGGCTGTAATCGATGTTCAGCGTCTGGAGGCCGAGCATGAAGCGTACCAGAATTGGCTGGAGAGCAGGATAGAGGAGGCGTACGTCGTCGCCTCTCAAGCCAAAGCAAATGGGCTTGACTTCAAGGAAACGATTGAGATACCCAGAGCCGCTGATCTGGCAAGCAGGACAGAGAAGTTACTTGAGGACCCATACCTATGTCCCAACCCAAAAGAACCCAATCAGGAGCCCTTGCGAATCCAGAGCCTGCTCCGTGAACTCCTAGATGCACACGACCGAGAGACTGCTGCAATCACGATTTCACTGTCCGTGACCCGTCAGATGTTCTCTAGGACTGGGGACAAGCGGAGGTCTATCGACTCGGGCTTGAGGGTTGGTCTTGCTGTTCTGACGGAGGCCGTTCTAGTCGCACCGCTGGATGGGATAGGGAATGTTAGAATCCTGAACAACGCAGATGGATCGGAGTTTCTCTCGATAGACTTCTGCGGGCCAATCAGAGCGGCTGGGGGGACGGCTCAGGCGCTCGGTGTTCTGATCGGTGATATCCTGAGGCGTGAGTTAGGCATCGGACGATACTACCCGACGGTGCCGGAAGTCGAGCGTGTGAAGGAGGAGTTCGGGCTCTACCGCATGAACCTGCAGTACAAGCCACCCCCAGAGGAGACCGAGGTCATCGTCAATGCCTGTCCGGTGATGATTAACGGGGAGGAGACGGAGAGGATGGAATGCGCCGGATACAAGGAAGTCAAGAATGTCGTCAACGAGAATGGCTCCTATCGAACTAGGGTTCGTGGCGGCGTCATGCTGGTTATCGGTGAGGGACTGTGCCTGAAGGCACCGAAGATCCAGACCCATACCGAGCGTCTAGAGGTGCCCGGGTGGGAGTTCATCTCGCAGTTCGCCGACAAGGGGAAGCCCTCGGGCACTGATGATGCAGCGGCCAAGCGCCGTGTGATTCCCAAGCAGGACCGTTACATGGGTGACGTGATTGCGGGCAGGCCGATTTTCGGTGAGCCAGGCGAGCCGGGGGGATTCAGACTGAGGTATGGCAGGAGTCGGGCCACCGGACTGGCTGCAGCTGGACTCAATCCGACCACGATGGAAGTGATGGGTGGATTTCTTTCGGTCGGCACTCAGATGAAGATCGAGGGGCCAGGCAAAGCCTGCGCAGTCACCCCTTGCATCGACATAGAGGGTCCGACGGTTCTGCTCAAAGACGGTTCCTTCCTCCGAATCAATACCTCTGAGGAATGGGGAGAATGCGAGGGCAAAGTGGCCTCGATATGGGATTCTGGAGAGATCCTTCTGGGCTTCGGCGAGTTCTTCGAGAACAACAAGAGGCTAGTCCCAGCATCATACTCGAAAGACTGGTGGGCCTCGGATGTGGCCGAGGTACTAGATCATCACGACAAGGTCCAGACTTTCGCAGGCTTGCTCGGGGTCGAAAGGCGCGGACTGCCTCTTGGACTCCCATTCAACGGAGCCATCAACAGGAGTGGGGAGGATTCCGTTGAGAGAGCCTGGCGTCGCAGGGACTGGTTCTCTTTCCTGAGGAGGGTAGAATTGACATGGGCTCAGGCGCGCGGAATCTCGGAATCTCTCGGAACAGCGATTCCGCCTCCTTGGAACCTATGGTGGTCAGACCTTCCAATCCAGTTCCTGCCAGCGCTGATCGAGTCGCTCATGGGCATTGTCACCGACGACGATGGCTCGCTGAGGCTGAAGGGGCTCGTGGAGGGGTGGCCGTTCGACTTCAGTGATGGGGATCTGGGGCTAGATGCCCCCTTGTTGGGCCAATGGCCGAGGTGGACGGCTGTCAGGGAGCACGGGGTGGTGAAATCCGCTCTCATGACTCTAGGCATCGAGCATCGTCACGATGGTTCCGACATCATCATCCCAGCCTACTGGGAAGGGCTTGTGGAGGGTCTGGGACTGGAGCTTGTGGAGGATGGGATACGCCAGAGGGCTGAAACGGCCCCTCACATCGACGAGATTCTCAGGAGGACCGGTACCGCTTTGACCGAGGTTGGTGAAGAAGATAAGAGGGGCGAGGGGCATACCGCTGAGTATTGGCGTGCTAGAGGCACGCTGGATGACTACGAGGTCGAGCGTTCCCTCATGGTGGTCAGGAAGGTGTCCGGACTCCGCTGGGAAGACGCTGTTCCCTGTAGGATTGGCGCGCGCATGGGACGGCCCGAGAAATCTGGTGTCAGGGAGATGAAGCCGCTCGTTCACTGCATCTACCCCATTGGGGAGAGCGGAGGGCCCCAGCGCCTACTCTCTCAAGCCTCGTCCAGAGGGCCGATCAGAGTTGAGATGGGGCCGCGAGTCTGCTCTAGGTGCGGACGTGAAACACCGCATCTCATCTGCCACAACCGACCAGACTCCGATCAACCTGTCGAATGCGGTGGGAGGACGAGTCCGAGGAGAGCGCGAAGGCCGAATGCCCGCCGGAGGGGGGAGCGGACCACGGTGAGTTTGAGTGCGATTCTCGAAGTCAAAAGAAGAGCTTTGGGGCTTGAGAAGATTCCTGAGAAGATCAAGGCCGTAAAGGGGCTGATTTCGACTGCTCAAACGCCTGAGCCCATAGAGAAGGGGATCCTTCGCGCCAAACACGGCGTCTCCGTGTTCCGAGACGGGACCTCTCGTTACGATATGAGCGATGTTCCTGTAACCCACTTCCGTCCTTGCGAGATTGGCACATCGTGGAAAGAATTGGTGAAGCTGGGGTACACGCATGACACCCACGGGAACGTGCTAAAGTCCAACGAGCAGATGATCGAGCTGCTTCCTCAAGACTTCATTCCTTCTATTTCTGCCGTAGAGCACCTGCTCTCGACTTGTGCATTCGTGGACGACCTTCTCGTCAGGTTCTATGGGATGGAGGCGTTCTACCGGGTGAAGAGCGCTCAGGACATCGTAGGCCATATCGCCATCGGCCTAGCTCCGCACACCTCTGGTGGAGTCGCATGCCGCATCATAGGGTGGACGAAGGCCTCGGCGGGCTACGCCCACCCGCTCTTCCACGCAGCGAAGAGGAGGAACTGCGATGGTGATGAGGATAGCATCATGATGCTCTTGGATGGCTTGCTGAATTTCACTAGGGAGATACTGCCCGATGGCAGAGGGGGGAGGATGGATGCACCACTGGTCCTCACCACCAGGTTGAACCCGAGCGAGATCGACAAGGAGGCCCTGAATGTCGACTGCTCTTGGGGTTACACAAGGGCATTCTACGAGGCGACGCTATCGCAGCCTCACTCGCGTGATGTCAGAGGCATGGTGGATCTGGTTGAGGACAGGCTCGGGACCATCGGTGACCTGCGCGGATACGGCTGGACACATGATTCCGGACCCTTGGATGCCGGCCCGCAGAACTCGGCGTACAAGACGCTGGTCACGATGAAGGACAAGCTTTCCAGTCAGCTTGATCTTGGGAGTGTGCTGCGATCGGTCAATGTTGACGGGGTGGCCAAGCAGGTCATTGAGTCTCACTTCCTACCCGACCTGCGGGGGAACATGATGGCCTTCACGAGGCAGAAGGTCCGGTGCGTCAAGTGCGGTGAGTCGTATCGCAGGATGCCGCTAGCCGGCAAGTGCATCAAGGAGTCTTCACAGGAATCCGGCGGATTCTCGATTGGTGGGGGTGCTGAGAGTTCGATGTGCGGGGGCAATGTGGTACTCACAGTCTCGCAAGGGGCGGTTAGAAAGTACATCGAGGTCACTCAGGAGATCATGGATGAATATGGAGTCGACGACTACACGAGGCATCGGGTGAACTGGATGACATCGAGTGTGGACTCCCTGTTCACCAACGACCGCGTCACCGTCATGACGCTAGAGGACTTCATCTGACTAGGCCATGGCTGCTACTATTCCCATGGGGTCCCCGAACAGCAGCAACGGTGCTATTGCGAAGAAGAGGTAGACGATGAAAGGGTGCTTCGTGGCAATCCATGCGCTTTCAACGCCGTGAGACCTGAGTTCCTCCAGCCTCTGTGCCAACTCCTCCACAGTCGGAGTGGTGGAAGCCGGGAGGAAGCGGTTGACGATGTGCAAGCCAGCCTCATCATCACTTGGAGTAATCTCCGTCAGCAACCATACCGGCCTCTCTCCGATTTCCTCGACGGGCCTCTTGATGGCATGCCATGCCATCTTGAGGTCGGACCTCGACTCTATGTTACCCCTCATCGCGTTCTGGAAGATGAGGATTGGCGGGGCTAGGAGGAAGACGGCAGAGGCCCAAAGGAACATCACCATCGATGGGGGGAGCTTGAACAGCGTGTCCTCTGGTGCGAGGATGGGGTCGGGCAGGAAGGCCCATGAGGGCATGAGGACGGTCAGCAGAATCAGTGCCTTCGCATCAGCCCCCCCCTGGATCAACCCGAGGCGCCAAGCGGAGAGGTATACCAATACGGTGAGGAGGCCGCCGAGCATCGTCCACCAGAGCATCGTCTCTGGTGATTCCTCGCCGAGGACGAGCAGGATGAAGTCCGGGCTCGCATGCTGCACAGCGCCACCAAACAGCCCAACGATGCCGATAAGGTACAACCCCGCTAGAGCGATTTGACTCTGGTCCCATCTGGGAATTTCCCTGGGATCGGGGGCATCGAACATCGCTAGGGAGGATAAGGAAAGCAGAGCGGCGGCCATGTAGAAGTTAGCGGCCCCTGCCTCTAGAATGACCATCTCACAGACCAGAAGTATGGCAATCGGGACGGACCAGGTCATCCAATGTCGGTCTCTCACAGCAAGCGAGTCGTAGTCAGAACGGGCAGCGATTCCAAGGCAGCAGACCAAGACAGAGACCCTGAGCCAAGCCAACACAGAGATCGCATCCATGCCCTGAGGTCCTGATGCTATGACATCAAGGCTTCCGTCATCGTTATCAGGTTCTGAAGAGGCCGACGGACTGCTCCAAAATCCACGCGCTGAAGCCGTTGGCTATCCCGGCGATCCACATCATCTGGATCATCTGGCCCAGGACTAGGGTCGTGCCCCCGCCTCGGATCCTAGCCGTGATCAGACCTAGGACGATGATGGTGATGATCACGAGCCCCGATCCCATGAACTGGAAGATCATGATGTTCTGCTCGACGCCCCCGGTATCGGCAAGAACCGGCAGCGCGACGTCGACGCCCCCGGCTGCAGTACCCATCTCGCCGGAGCTGTCGACAAGCCCTTGGGCGACTGCTGCGATCGTCTCACCCAGCCCGGAGATGATCGAGGTCGTGATGTTGATGGCGATGATCATGGCGATGAGCAACCCGTATGAGACGCTGCGCATGACCTGGGCGGAAATCTGGCGCCTCTGGCGCAGGCCGAGGAGGTTTGTCGTGCTCTGAGAGACGAGGTCGCCCACTAGGCCGGCCTCGCCAGTCGAGGAGGAGCCCTCGATGAACACCCTCGTGAACCTCGAGACGAGCATGGAGTTGTTGTCGGCGGCGAACCAGTCCCAGGAGTAGTCGCTGTCGATCCGCATCGAGAGGCGCTTCTCCAGATTGGCAATCGAGTCGTCCAACGCCCCGAAGTCGATGCCGGCTAGGGCCTTGACCATGGCGCTTGGCTCCTGTGCCCTGGCCTGTGCGGTGCCACCGAAAGCGCGGATGAACTCCGGGAAGGCATCGTCCCGCCTTCGTACGCGAGTCTCCTCCTGGAGTGTGAGCAAGGCCGGGGCCATCAGGGGCGACATCAATGCCGCGATAACGAGCAATCCGATGTAGTTCCAATTGCCAAATAGCCACGCGGTTCCGACGAAGATGAACGTCCCGATCAGCAACAGGAACTCGACGCCCCCCAGTATTGCGGCGAATATCCAAGCCCTGCGCGTGTCTATGGCCTGCTCGGTGTTGAAGCCGTGCCTGGCGAACAGGTCCTCGTCGGGGATGACTAGGGTGAACAGGTACCAAGCCCCGATCTGGAGCATGGCAAACAGCGCCCCCGCCCCCAAGACCCACTTGGACCGGACTAGCATACCCAAGATGCCTGAGTCCCCGCCGCCGACCTGGAAGAGGATGAGGTGCAGCCCGGCGACCACGAGAAGGAGCAGCCCAGTGGTGGTCAGTGAGACGAAGGTCTCCCTGAGCGTGTCCAGCTGCTCGATCCTAGCATCGTAGATCGTGTTGTAGTTCTGCGAGAAGGTGTCGTTCTCGCTCTTGAAGAACTCGCCTATCGGCTGGCCGACCTCGACGGAGAAGGCCATCCTGTCGAGGAAGTCGCTCCATATCTCCGATGGGCTCTGGCGCCCTACGATCCTCGCTGCCTCGGGCAGGTTGGTGTGCCACTTGGTCACGAGCGTCTCTATGGCTTGGATCTCGTGGGCGAGAGCCCCGTAGTCCCCCATTTCCTTCAGGACGTCGAACATCCCCTTCTCAGCTGACTCGCCCATGGAGAGAATGCCCATCCTAGTCATGAACATGTGCATGTCCTGCTCGATCTGTATGGCCTCGGCCGAGACCTGCGTGATTGGGTAGATGATGGTGATGGAGAAACCCATCAGGGTGAAGAGCAGAATGAGAGCAAGGCCGCTGATAGTCGACAGGGCACTGCCGGTCGCGAGCCAGACGGTCAGCCCGGCAACCAGGCCGGCCAAGGTTGCTGGCAGGGTGAAGTACAGGAGGTACCTACGCAGAGGCATCCCCAGACGAAGGACGGCAATCTCCCAAGTGGTTGCCTTGTCCTCCAAGCCAACACCCCCTGACTAGTGGTTGATCCCCGTCCAGGTGTCTACGGCCGATGTGAACCGGTCCCACCCCTCCTTGTAGTAGACGTCGAGCAAGTCGAAGACGTCGTCGAAGTGCGTTAGGTCCCTGTCCACCATCCTCTGGAGGGCATCGGTCCTGCGTGCCAGCTCGTCGTAGATGTCCCTCTTGCTGCGGAAGCCCATCCTAGGCGCGATCTTGTTCTCGAGCATGTCCGACTGGAACATTCCGCGGAAGTACACTTCGTCGTTTACTGGGTCCCACTCGAACATGTTCCTAGTCAGGATTCCGTCAGCGGTCTTGTCGAAGCCGATGACCTCGCTGACCCCGGTGATGCGCCTGGCGATTCCGCCACCGGGCGCCTCGACGACCTCTTGGAATATGGCGAAGTTCAGGTTGTCGAAGAAGCGGGCGGGGACGTTGATCGGATCGCCGGTGAACCTCTGGATCAGCTTGACGATGTTGGAAGCGTGGAAGGTCCCGACCACGGGGTGGCCGGTCTGCATGGCTTGGAAGGCGATTGCCCCCTCGACCCCCCTGATCTCTCCGATGATGATGTAGCGTGGACGTGACCTCAGTGCGGCCTTGAGCAAATCGAACATCTCGACCCTGGAGTCCTCGTTCTTGGAGTCGCGCGTGATGAGCCTCTGCCAGATGGTGTGGGAGACCTTGACCTCAGGCGTGTCCTCTGCAGTGTAGATCTTCACGTTGTGATCGACGAAGGGGAGGACCGCATTCAGGGTGGTCGTCTTTCCCGAGGCCGTCTCCCCGGAAACCAGCATGGACATGCCGCTCTCCAGGCCGAGCCAGATGTAGGCGGCCATCTGGCTGGAGAGGGTCTTCCACTGGATGAGTTGGATGATCGAGATTGTCTCCTCGGCGAACTTCCTGATAGTGAAGGACGAGCCTTGGATCGAGACATCGTCGCTGTAGATGATATTGATCCTAGAGCCGTCGAGCAGGGCCCCATCCACTATCGGCTTGCTGTCGGAGACGGGTCTGCCTATGCGCTCGGACATCGATCTGAGGTACTTCGTCAGGACCTCCTGATCCTTGAAGGCGATGTTCGAGGTGAGCATCGGGAATACCTTGTGGTCCATGTTGATCCTCGAGAGCCCTATCGAGTGGATGTCCTCCAGCATCTCGTCTGCGAGCAGCGTCTCCAGTGGGCCGTTGTTCACGAGGTCCCTGACGACCACGTACTTCAGCCGCTCGAGCTGCTCCGTGGTGACCTTGATGGGCGCCTCGCCGAAGCCAAGCAGCTCACGAGTCTGATTGATGACCGGATTGGAGAGCAGGGAGGTAGTGGTGGTGGTCATCTCGTCCATCATCTCGTGAATCATCGCGATGAACTCCGCATCGTTGTCGAACCTCTCCTTCTGCGGCGCGTCCCTTAGGAGGCGTTCGACTATGTTGTCCCTGATCTCCTCCTCGTCATGGGTGATGGCCGGCTCCAAGCCGTACCAGAAGGTGTTACCAGCGCCCACCTGGCCCTCGGGGGGCGAGTAGACGTGTGCGAAGCACGGGGGTCTGGTCGCGTAGATCAGGTTGCGTGGGGAGACGGCTCTGGCATCCCTGTCCAGGGGCCCGTAGTAGATCGGCCTAGAGCCGTGCTTGGCCTCGAAGTCCTCGACCCATTGGCGGATGTGCGGGTACTCGGCCATGAGGCCGCCGAGGTCCCCGGGCTGGACGGTGAGCTCGTGTTTCGTCGTCGTTTCCTCTTCGGGTTCCTGCTCGGTGACCATTCTGCCTCACCGCCTCCAATCATGCCACTGCCGTGATGTCAACGATGAATCCCATCTCGGGCATCACCTTCCAACCTATCCGTTCGGTAACCGGGCCGGCCGCCCTCAGGAACCGGGTCACGCACAGGGTCCTGACGAGCTGTCCGCCGACGACCGAGGTCATCATGTCAAGCACGACCTCGGCGGATGCCTTCAGCTCCCTGAGGAGCCGTGGGTCCATCTCCTCGGGGTCGATCATCAGGAAGAGCGCTCGGCCTTGGGCCGTGTACTGCCTCAGCGAGGAGAGCAGGGCTGGCCCCTCGGTGTCAGCGGGAATCATCTGGGACGCCCTGTCGATGATGATGACCTCGGCCTCCTTCAGCGCGGGTGAGTCCAGAAGCCCGAGCAGATCGACTGGTTCCTCGGCCTTGTCGGCGATGACGCCGAAGCTCGACATCAGGTGGAACTCCCCGTTGTCGATCCTCTTCTCCATGAAGTAGCCGATGCTCGAGACCTGCTCGAGCCAGCCCCTGGTGGTCAGTTCGGTGGTCACCAATGAAACCCGGATGTCGTTGGCGGTCATTCCGAAGGACATCCTCTGCCCGATGATGCTCTTGCCGGTTCCGATGCCACCGCAGACCAGCACGAGCGCGCGGTTGGGGATAGCCGTCCCGAGGCTCTGGGCGAGGCTGTCCTGTATGACGCCGAACTCGAAGTTGTCCACGTTATCAGGATCCGCCGGCGGCAATTCTAACCTCCTCCCTCAGTACGTCCACACCAGCGTAGCTGCCTGATGTCGATGAGACGGTGACTGTCATGAACACGTCGTATGTGGAACCCTGGTAATAATCCGGTGGCGACTGCCCCAGATTCCCTAGTGTCGATCCTTGAATCGAGAACTCAACGATCTCTCCGGGCAGCCACTCTGTGATGCCATCCCATTTTGTCACTGTCATGGTACTCCCGTTCAGCACTACGCCCACCCTGTCAGGGTCCAAGAATGTCTCCCCCGAGTTCTGCAGGAATATCGTTGCCGAATCGTTGCCGTCACCTCCATCGACGTCAGCGTGGCTCGAGTACCATTCAATGTTGATTGGGTCGTTGGCCAGGGAGACCCGTGTCTTCACGTCCTCCGCACCCTGCTTTCCTCGCTCGTCCAAGACCCCGGACATGTCGTCCCAACTCTGCAGCAGGACGCCGGAGACGAGGGCAGCGACGATCAGCCCCGCGATTAGCAGGATTATTTCCGATGGCCCGTCACCCATTCCAGCACCTCATGAATCTGTCACCGGAATTGCAGAGCTGTAGTCGTACACAGAGAGGAATGCGCGATCCGGGTCAGCATCGACAGCGAGGCCGTGCGTGGTGTTTTCGAGTCCAAACGGGGTGCTTTCAATATACTCGCCTGGGAATATGAACAGGTTGGACCCGTAATAATGGGACGAGAATTGGAATGGGATGCCTTGGTTGTAATCGCCCGTATCAGATAGTGTGATGTATATTCGGTTTAATTCGACGGCCTCTGAACCCGTGTTGGTGATGTTGATGGTGATCTGTTCATGCAATGAGTCGATGTCGAGGGTGGCTAAGCCGTCCTCACTACCTCCGCAGGAGCTAATTCGCACAGTGCCGGTCCCGGTTTCATAGCCATCCCCAGCGTCAACGATGGTGGCGTCGGTGACTTGGCCAGCTACCGCAGTGACGGATACCGTCAAACCCGTGCCAGATGCGTGTGTGGTGGTGCATGTGGTGGGGCCATTGGGGTAGTCGGCACCAAGGACCACGCCTAGGCTGATTGCTTGGACCGGGCCTGTCGAGCCCAAAAGGTCGGTGACGGTGGTAAGGTCGACCTCTGGGTTCGGGAGCTTGAACTCCGCTACCTTGACGGAGTCGTCTATGCTCTCGATCATGGAGACGGTGGCCATGCCGAAAATCATGATGAAGATGGTGCCGACCACCATCGCTGCGACGCTTGAGCCAGACACATCCCATCCCTCCCCCTAGGA
>Ga0066827_10001196_pt1 | contig 12057 bp, 12 predicted proteins | sample ETNtaG_34_FD_65609 | JGI IMG/M metagenome (GOLD analysis project Ga0066827, IMG submission 65609) | Marine microbial and viral communities from oxygen minimum zone, Eastern Pacific Ocean - ETNP201306SV51 | ecosystem: Environmental > Aquatic > Marine > Oceanic | place: Pacific Ocean: Eastern... | reverse complement strand
TGGATGATTTCAAAAATGGAACATGTTAATTTAAAGCTTATGAACCTTGAGGAGAGCATCAATATCTCTACCTAGATCCCTGAAGCCCCTCATCATGAGCGAGCCGTCATGGAACTTCAAACCCTGAAGATGATGAATAGATAAGCTGATTTAGGGACTACGTTCAGATTTCCCTTGTGATGTCTTTTCTGGACTTGTCGGAAATCACCGGTTTGTTGTTTCCTCGGTGACAGGTTTGGGTTGATTGAGGTATCCCCCCCTGGCCAGATAAACCGCCATGACGACAAAATAGAATAGTGTGAGTCCCAATCCTCCAAAGAGTTTATAGCTGACCCAGAAATCGAGGCTGAACTGAAAAGCAACGATCAGGTTGAGCAAACCGGCCAGAAAAAACCCCATGGCCCAGCCCAGAGAAAGATTGATCCAGACATGTTCCGGAAGCTGAATTTTACTTCCAAGCATCCTCCTGAGCAGATTTTCTTTGCTGAAGAAATGAAATCCCAACAACGCCAGGGAAAAGATCCAGTTGACAATGGTGGGCTTCCAAAACAGGAATTCCTCATTGCGGAAGATCACGGTCGCCCCGCCAAGCAGGATGGCAGACCAGAAGATGATCTGGGTCTGTCTGGAAACCTTTCTCGTTGTCCAATATTCAAATGCCAGCTGGAGACAGATCCCGCCCATCAAGAAAAAGGTTGCAGCAAAAATATCACGCGTCCAAAAATAAACTCCTCCAAACAAGGCAATCGGAATGAATTCAATCAGTTGTTTCATTAAGTCCTACTAGGTCTATACTTGAAAATGTTGTGGAAAAGAAGAATGACATGAATTTCCTGAAACAGCTATCCTTGCCCCGACGGACCTGAAAATTCATACCGAACAACTTTGAACTCCATCTCCATCAAATCCAATTTTCTCCTCCAGGGAAGAATCGGAGCCGGAATGTTTCTGATTTCTTCGGCGGCATTGATGTATGAAATCAGCCTTTCACGGTTGCTCGCGATCCAGATGTGGCATCATTATGCGTTTCTGATCATCAGCGGAGCCCTGCTCGGTTACGGAGCCGCGGGAGCTTTTCGTCTTTCATGCTCCCTGGAGATTCCCCCGTTTCTGCCGGCATTCGGTTTTTCGCTGGTTCTGATCCCGCTTTTCTTACTGGCGGGTCTTCTGCCCTTCGACCCGGCCCTGCTGGCCCTGGATCCCTGGCACGGCGGTTGGCTGCTGCTTTATTTTCTGCTGCTCTCTGTACCATTTTTCCTGGCGGGTCTGAGCCTGAACCTGCTGTTGGAACGTCACACCGAACACTCGTATTTTCTTTATGCAGGGGACCTGCTGGGAGCGGCATTCGGCTGCACCATTTTTTTCATGGTGGCTCCAAACCTGAAAGAAATCGAATGGCTGGCTGTCCCATGCCTGTTGGCCCTGGCCGGAGGACTCTGCCTGGCCAAGGGTTATAAACTGCGGCTGACGATTTCAGCTTCCGTGGTCTTGATGCTCTATGCCTGTCTCGGTCCCTGGAATGCAGAAATCCAGTTCAGTCCCTACAAAGACCTCCCCCTTGCATTGCAGCATCCGCAGAGCAAACTGCTGGAAACACGCCACGATGCTTCACTGCGGATCGACCGGCTGGAAACCCCGCTTGCACGCTTTGCACCCGGAATGAGTCTAGAATTCCAGGGCCACCTCCCGCATCAGAAGGGGTTGACGCTGGACGGCGACCGTCTCACCGGATTCGCCGTTTGGAAGGGGGAATCGCTTGGTGATTATCTGCATTACCTTCCCGAATGGGGGCTTTATTATGAGCAGTCTCCACCAGACAAGGTGCTTGTCCTGGAAACCCTTTCCGGACAGCAGGCTTTGCTCGCCAAAGAAGCTGGGACCGCTTCGGTTATGGTGCAAACAGCTCACCCTCTGGTTGCCGAAGCCCTCAGCGAAGACGCTGCTTTTCCAAACATCCGCATTGAAGCCGTAGGCTCAAGAACACTGCTGGCGAGAACCGATCAGCGGTTTGACCGGATCCTGGTCTCGATTGAAAACTCTGCTCCGGTCGGCAGCACTGGCATGAATCCGTTGAATACCGATCCGTTGATGACGGAAGAGGGGATCAAGGCCCTAATCGATCATCTGGCACCGGAAGGTTGGCTTTCCTTGCATCGCTTCCTGCTGCCTCCTCCGCGCGGGGAATTGAGAATGCTGGCCACGGTCATCAAGGCCTTGCAATCAAGAGGATGGAATCCGGAAACCCGAATCGGTCTGTTCCGGACCCTGAGCACACTGATGCTCTTTGTTTCAGAAAAACCCTGGAGCATGGAAGATCGCCATCGGTTCCAGAGTTTTTGTAACCTACGCGGATATGCTCCTGTTTTTTATCCGGGTATGACTGAATCTGAAAGAAACACCAACATCCGCCTGCCTGAACCGGTCTATGCCCTGGCCTTTCAGCCGCTGCTCCGGAACCCGGATCTGTTTCATGCAGAGACTCCTTTCGACCTCAAACCCGTTTTGGACGACCGGCCTTATTTCGACCTGTTCCTGAAATGGCCGCGGTTGCAGGAAATCCGGCAAAGCCTTGGAGGTAAATGGGAAGGGCTTGCTGAAGCAGGCCTCCTGGTCCCCCTCCTTTTTTTGGCCCTTTGCCTGATCTCCATCGTGTTCATCGTCATTCCGATGCTTCCTCATCTTGGACAAATCAAAGACCAGGCTCCGTTGATGATTTATTTCTTCAGCATCGGCCTGGCCTTCATGATGGTGGAAATCGCTTTACTGGAAAAACTAACGCTGTTTCTGGGGCAGCCGGTCTATTCCTTTGCCCTGATCCTTGGAGGACTGCTAACCGCCTCGGGAATCGGATCCTTCCTCAGCCGTGAAAGCACGAGACGGAAAATCCGGTTTGTGTTCCTGATCCTGATGATCGTACTGTTTATTTTTTCCATGATGCTGCCTCAGTGGCTCGAGTTGTGGTCTGGAAATGCATGGGGATTCCGGCTTTTCCTGGCAACACTGCTGGTGACCCTTTCTGGAATGCTGATGGGGTCCCCCTTTCCTTCCGGACTTAAACATCTGGGATTGCAAAGTGAAGCCGTAGACCGGAGGATCCCGATTGCACTGGCCTGGGGCTGCAACGCATTCGCCTCGGTCACCGGGGCTGCAGGGGCCCTCTGGATCGCACAAGCGTTTGGGCAGTCATTTCTATTTCTGACCGGTGCGTTTTTTTATGGGATGGCGCTCTTGGTTTTTGAATACCAGCGTCGCTGAAACACTTCATTACTGCTGGGCCTTGCCGACCATCGGCACGAACCGGACCTGTCCATGCTGGGAAGTGATTGTCTTCCCCTTTGCCCCTTTTTCGATGAGGGTCATGTTCTGGTAGTATCGAACGTTCCCAAGGGGAAGGATCAGTTTTCCACCGGGTTTCAGCTGTTTCAGCAGCGGAGGGGGGACATGGTTTGCGGCAGCGGTGATGATAATGCGGTCAAACGGTGCTTGCTTCTTCCAGCCGTAATAACCATCCCCCTGACGGACCTGCACCCGATACCCCAGTTTGCGCAGACGGGTTTTCACTTCACGGGCCAGGTTGGGACGGATCTCCATGGAAAAGGTGCGTGCTCCCAGATCTGCCAGCACTGCCGCCTGGTAACCTGAGCCGGTCCCGATCTCCAGGATCTTCATCCCTTTTTTGATTTCCAGCAGTTGAGACATCCAGGCCACCACGTAGGGTTGACTGATCGTCTGCCCCTCGCCGATCGGAAGCGGACGGTCGGCATATGCCAGCTTACGGATGTGCTTCGGAACAAATTCATGACGTGGAACACGTTTCATCACCTTCAATACCGAAGGAGTCCAGATCCCCCTCGGCATCAGATCCATCAACACCATCTGGGTCCGTTTCGCCTCCCAGTCGACTGCCTCAACCTCCTTCCAGGGATTGAGCAGTTGCAGTCCGAAAAAAAAGAGGATCAGGATACGTTTCAAAACGTTTTTACTCCAGATTGCCATTTTTCCCCTTCCAGGATTTCTGAGGACTCGGTTCCATGCAACAAACCAAGGACTAAATGGACACATTCATCTCAATCGGAAAATTCTTGCACTCAGGTCAATCTTATAAAGAGTCGGAAATTTCATTACTTGACCAAGAGCAGAATCCATTTTAAAAAACACCACAATCTTCATCCTTAATTCAAAACCTCCTGAATCTCAAGTTGCTAACTCAGGTTGTAAATCTCAAAACCAAACTCAACCTTGGATCTTTGACAGGACCAAATCACAACTTGACTTTCCTTCAGTTCATGCCTAGGTTCGGCAGACCATATGATTTTCTGATATTTAAATATAATAAGTGATGTTCGCCTGGAGCGAAAAAAACTAGCCCAAGACGAGGGAACTGGTTAATTTACAAAAAACTTTAGTCACCATCATGGTTTTGAATTCAGACGGGAGCGCCCATGAAAGACCAGAAAATGGACAACATCCATCATTTTGCACACGAATTTGCCTTTGAAGACCTCAAGGACAAAACCGGGGTGGACCGTGCTCATCACTCCAGACCACACCGTACCCGGGACGGACAAAACGCGCAGATGAAAAAGCAGATTGCAGACCTGGCAAAGCGGGTGTCACGGCTCGAAAAACTCCTTGAATCCAAAACCTGAATTCCTAAACGGGTTTCTCAAGATCGAGTCAGTTGGAATAGTATGCCCTTTTTACAGCGTATTTTCATTTAAACCCTCCGAGCTCAAATAAGTATCTCCAATGGCTGAAGCTTCCCTGCAAAACACTTCCGGGCTGAATCCCCAAAGGCCTGGGTTTTTGGAAACTTCAAGAAACGATGCCTGGTGGGTGGGTCCCCTGTTCACCGCATTGGGCCTGTTGGCTTTCGTCGTCTATTCGACCTGGGCCGCATTTCAGAACGAACATTATCAATGGGGTCCTTATCTTTCCCCCTTCTATTCACCTCTTTTGGAATTCGACTGGTGGCCTCTTTCCCCGGCATTTTTGATCCTTTGGGCTCCTGCAGGGTTCCGGCTCACCTGTTACTACTACCGTAAGGCCTACTACAGGGCTTTGTTTCTGACTCCCTCTGCATGTGCCGTGGGGGGAAAACAACAGAACTACCGGGGGGAGCGTTTTTTTTTGCTGTTTCAAAACCTGCACCGTTATTTCCTCTACCTGGCACTCGTCTTCTGCGTGATTCTGGGCTATGACGCCGTGATTTCCTTTTCCTTTGAAGACGGGCCAGGAATTGGAATCGGGAGCATCGTGATGACCCTTAACGTTATTTTTTTGACGGGTTTCACTTCTGGCTGCAACTCGCTTAGGCATCTGGTGGGAGGAAACGTCAATTGCTACTCCTGTACCAGTTTTGGCAAAGAACGCCACCAGGCCTGGAAATTCGTGAGTTTCTTCAACCTTCACCACATGCAGTGGGCCTGGATCAGCCTCTTCTGGGTAGGCTTCACCGATGTATACGTCCGCCTCGTTTCGATGGGCATCATCACCGATTACCGGATCCTCTGAATGGACTCCTTTGAAATCAAGGAACACGACGTCCTCGTCATCGGGGCCGGTGGTGCTGGGCTACGTGCCTCGATCGAGGCTTCGGCCCAGGGGGTTTCGGTAGGACTTGTCTGCAAATCACTTTTGGGAAAGGCCCACACGGTAATGGCAGAAGGCGGAATGGCCGCTTCACTGCGCAATGCAGATCCCCGTGATAATTGGGAAGTCCACTTCCGCGATACCATCCGGGGCGGAAAGCATCTCAACAACTGGCGCATGGTTGAAATTTTCTGCCAGGAAGCTCCGGAACGCGTCGCAGAACTTGAGGAATGGGGCGCCCTCTTTGACCGGACCAAGGAAGGCCTGATTGCCCAGAGAAATTTCGGCGGTCATCGATATCCCCGTCTTGCCCACGTCGGAGACCGGACTGGTTTGGAACTGATTCGCACCCTCCAGAATCACGGCATTCATCAGGGCCTGGATATCTACATGGAATGCTGCATTGTGGATCTGATTCTGGAAGATGGAAAAGTCACCGGAGCCTTCGGGTTCTGGAGGGAAAGCGGGAACTTCATCGTCTTCCGCGCCAAATCGGTGATTCTCGCCACAGGAGGCCTGGGCAAAGTCTATCGCGTCACCAGCAATTCCTGGGAAGGAACCGGTGATGGACATGCCCTGGCTTATCGGGCCGGGGCAGAGTTGATCGACATGGAGTTTGTCCAGTTCCATCCCACCGGCATGGTCTGGCCGCCCAGCGTTCAAGGAATCTTGGTCACCGAAGGTGTCCGTGGTGAGGGCGGTGTGCTTAAGAACAGCGAAGGCCAGAGATTCATGTACGATTACATCCCCGACGCCTTTGCCCCTGAAACCTCGGACACTGAGGAAGAAGCCGAACGCTGGCTTGCAGGAGATCCCGAAGCCCGGAGGCCGCCGGAACTGTTGACCCGGGACGTGGTGGCACGAGCCATCCGCAGTGAACGCCTGGCGGGAAGAGGAAGCCCCCACGGAGGTGCTTTTCTCGACATCGCCAGCCGCCGGGATGCCGAATACATCAAGAAAAAACTGCCGAGCATGTACCATCAGTTCATGAAACTTGGCAATCTCGACATCACCACCACTCCCATGGAAGTAGGACCGACCTGCCATTATGTGATGGGAGGAGTCCGGGTCGATCCCGAAACCGCGATGACAACGGTGGAAGGGCTTTTTGCCGCAGGAGAAGCTGCCGGTGGAATGCATGGGGCGAATCGTTTGGGAGGTAATTCCCTCACCGACCTCCTTGTATTTGGAGCCCGGGCCGGACTACATGCTGCCAAACACGCCAGGGAAGTGAAGATCTCCAGCAGTGCCCCTAGAGAACAGTTGGAAAACCTGGAACAACTTTGCCTCGATCCTTTTAATCCGGATCGCAGTGAAAATCCCTATGCTCTGATGTCCGACCTGCAAGAGACCATGGAATTGCATGCCGGCATTGTCCGGGCACGTGATGAAATGGAGAAAGGCCTGGAACTGCTCGGTGAACTCAAGCAGAGGGCTGAGAAGGTCCGGGTCGAAGGACACCGTCAGTACAACCCTGCCTGGCACTATGCCCTGGACTTGAGGAACCTGCTCTGCGTCGCAGAGGCGATCGCGTTGGCCGCACTCAAACGTGAAGAAAGCCGAGGAGGTCATACACGGGAGGATTTTCCGGAAAGCAGCAGCGATCTCCAGAAAGTGAACGCCATCATCCGTGAGGAAAACGGAATCATGGTCCATGAACACCGTGAACGGGAAGCGATGCCCTCACACCTCGAAAAACTTTTGAACTGATTCATTTGAAAAAAGGAAGCATGGGTGAAACGCTATTTCAGGTCTACCGTGGCAAAGGGGCGAAAGGAGAATTGCGGGAGTACCCTGTCGAGGTGAGCGAAGGAATGGTGGTCCTCGACGCGGTTCACCAGATCCAGGCCCGTCATGCAAACGACCTGGCGGTTCGCTGGAACTGTAAAGCCGGAAAATGCGGATCATGCAGCGCCGAGGTGAATGGAAAACCGAAATTGATGTGCATGACACGTATGGATGAGCTGCCCCTTGATGAACCTGTGCGCATCGAACCGATGAAGCGTTTTCCCCATATGAGGGACCTTGTCACCGATGTTTCCTGGAACTATGAAATCAATGAACGTGTCCGCCCACTCACCCCAAAACCTCGAGAATCCGACGGTACCTATCGGATGCAGCAGGAGGACATCGACCGCATCCAGGAATTTCACAAATGCATCGAATGTTTCCTCTGCCAGAATGTGTGCCATGTGATGCGCGACCAGCAAATCCAGGAATTTGCCGGCCCGCGTTTCCTCATCCGCATCGCATCACTCGCCATGCATCCCCTGGACACCCTCAACCGCTTGAAGGACCTCAAAGATATTTTCGGCATCGGCTTCTGCAATATCACCAAATGCTGTACTGAAGTCTGCCCGGAACACATCCGCATCACCGATAACGGCATCATCCCTCTCAAAGAACGTGTTGCCGGTGCTTTTTACGACCCCCTTGCCTGGATCTGGAGAAGCCTGACCGCCTCCTCTAAAAAATCTGAATAATCCGTCTACTGAATCCCTGAACAAACACCTTTTCCTTCCATCAACATTTCTGCATAACCCTTCCTCTTCCCGGTCACGCGCCACACTCAATCCTCTGGAGCCGGGATCTTGTTTTTCTTTCTAAGATATTCTCCTAATACGGCCCTAAGTACTTCTACCAATGGAAAATCAAACAAGGTTTGTTTATGCTTATGAGCAGCATTAGTTACTGATTTTTAAGGATTTTTTACTTTAGACACTGCAGGAACGCCCCCTTTGAAAAGGGCCGAACAAGGAGGAAAGAAAACACCATGTCAGCCACCACACAAGGATTCATGAGATCCGTCTCAGAACACCTTCTGCTCGAAAGAATTGGAACCCTTGAAACACGGTTGAGTCAACTGGAAAAACTGATCAAGGCTCTTCAGAAAACCACGGATTATGAAGTGGAATCCGCAAAAGAAGAGCCCAAACCCGTGGAAGATCCGAATGCCTGGGCTTTCAGTGCTTCAGGCCGGCAGCAGGGTCCAGAGGCCTGGGCCAAACCACGTTAAGCGTCCAATCCAAGACTTCCGGCATAGCCCCATCATTTCCTGAGGGACGAAGAGGTCTGAGTTACAAATCCTCTCACCTCGACCATCCAAGGTCGAACCCTTCCTTTTATAAAATATTAATTCCATATAGGTTTCAGGGTTATCCCTTCCTTGAAATCATCTAGGGTTCTGAACCTCTAGTGTGATTTGCCACACTTTTGTCATACATCCTTGCAGGAATCGGAATCAAAAAGGCACCTCCATTTCCCCATAAATGGAGGGTCGTTTCCATTGCGACTTGAAGATCGTTTTTCTCCTGATCTGAGAAGTATCTTAAGGACAAGATGGATGGTGAAGCTCTTCCTTAGTTTCCCAAGAATTCAAGAAATAAAAAAATCTCCCGATAACGAAGTTGGAATATTTCGTTCTTTGGCAATCTTTTGATCTCAAGTTATCAATACTTATGCCGATAACGTAAATGTATTAATGTTTGTTTCACATTGAGATTGATTGCAATGAATTAAATTAGAAAACAAATGTAAGAATTATTAATATCCTTAATAAGTATTTAAAAAGTAAACAATTGGAATTGCTTATGAAAATAATAAATATCAAGAAAGACTTAAACATCTATTTTTCAAGTAATACATTAATTTTAAAATTAATGAAGTTAATTTTTTGAGGAAAATAAATGAAAAAGAGAATTCATTTTCACAAACATTATTAGGGTAAGTATTAAAATATAATAAAAAAAATTAAAGTTTTAGTTTTATATGCCGATAATACTGTCTGAGGAATCAGATTTTTTTTTGAGGACTCGATTTCTTTTAAATTGAAAAAAAATATTGTGCTTACATTATTATTAAGACTTAGCAAATTAATCCTTATCATGTCATTGATGGGATTTTTCCCACTCGTGGCTTATAGTTCGGGGTTAAGAGTTGGATATGAGACAGGTAATGTAAGTGGGACATATAAAAAGAGTGCAACCTCTATTACAGCACTAACAGGCAACAACCAGGTCGTACATCTACAATATAGGTCACCATATACGATTGTTTTTGGATTGGAAGCTGGTCAGGCAGCATTATCAGGATCCAAGATTTCGGATGGTACAACAACGAAATACAATTTCAGCCATCAATTCATGGGATTAAATATAGGCCTTGAGTTAGAAAATAAATTTTTATCTCTAGTTATCGCACCTCAGTTTATTTACCCGATATTCTCAACAGGAACCTATTATTCTGAGAAATCTGGTACAACAAATTCTGTTTCAAAGAAATTAAGTGCTAAAACAGGTTTGGCTGGTGTTGAAGTTCCAGTATATATTGATTTTACTCATTTTTATATTGGTTTTAAAATACTCAATTATGTAACAAATGAAATGACTGTTGAGTATGCTACTGGAGAAACTGAAAAAATAGGTTATAAAAAAGGATATACTTTAATGATTGGGTGGAAAACAGGTAAAAAATCAAGTAGGAGAAGACGTTGAAAAGAAATAATTTATACATTATTTCTATTATATTATTATCTTCATGTGGTGATGGAGGATCTGCAAAAACAGATGAACCAACTCCCGACACTGCAATAGGCCTTACCCTTTCTAAAAAAACTGCAACCACATCATCCTCTGGCGAGGCAGACACTTTCACAGTAAAGCTTAAAACAAAAGAATCTGTATCAGTGAGTTTATCAAGTTCTAATACAGATGCTGGATCAATTTCCCATAGCACGTTAACTTTTAGTGAATCTAATTGGAATGTTGTTCAAACGGTTACAGTCACCGGATTATGTGATAAAGTTCATACTACTGGCACTTCTAAAGAAACTTACAATGTCATATTAACGCCATCTTCGGCAAATTATACGAATTCACATGCTCAAACAGTAGTTGTTACCGATACAGATAAAGCAGCATTCGAAATTAGTTTGATATCAGGAAATGTTTATGAAAAAGGAGACAACGCTACATTTAACATGAGACTCTGCAGTCAACCTTCATCTAATGTGAGTATTGGTGTTTCATCAGGAGATACAACTGAAGGAACTGTTGGTACTAGTAATCTTATTTTCTCAACCGATAATTGGACAACCTCACAAACTGTAAGCGTTTATAGTGTTGACGACAATTTGTCAGATGACGATGAAACATTTTCAATTATTCTCGCAGCAGCTTCTAGCAGTGACAGCAACTACAATTCATTGGATCCAAGTGATGTGACAGTGATCAATAAAGATAACGATACTGCTGATATTACAGTTTCTGAAACAACTCTTACCACCACAGAAGCAGGTGGAACTGACAACTTTACTGTAGAACTTGATACTGGCCCAGAATCAGATGTGATTGTTATTCCAACAAGTAATAATACTTCAAGAGCTACTATTTCTCCATTAAGTGCAACTTTTACTTCCTCTAACTGGGGTACAGCACAAGCATTTACAGTTACTGGTGTGGATGATAATGTTGATAATGTTGGGGATAATGAGACTTACAACATTACATTCTCAATAACCAGTTCAGTTATTGCATATAGTTCTCTATCATTGGATAATAAATCTATAACTGGGACAAACACAGACAATGATACTGCTGCAATTCTGATTGACACTTCATCACTTCAGACCGTAAGTGAATTCCTCAATTCATCGTTTATAACTGTCACTCTAGCTACCATTCCTACTGCTAACGTCATTTTACCTGTAAGTTCCGGAAATACTACTGAAGGTACAGTATCACCATCAGCACTGGTTATCACACCTGCTAATTGGAATACTCCTACTACTGTTACAGTCACGGGTGTGGATGATTCTGATAATATCACACAAGAATCTTTTAATATTATTTTTGATAACGCTACAAGTTCTGATGCAAATTATAATAATCTTGCTCCTAATAAAACATCTGTACCAGCAACAAATATTGATGACTTCAGAGATGGTTAATAATTTTCATATTATTTCAACAGCTAACTTCTACTCTTGCTTCCTTTGCCTCTTCGTCGTTTGCAAAATTCATCATTCCTTCCTGTGAAGCAAAATCAATGATTACAGTGAGACTATTATCATCTGCGACAGAGGTTCCGGCATAAATGACGGTCATCCCATGTTCCTTCAATTTATCTGAAGTTCCTTCAAGCATAGCTTTCCAAGGCGCAAATCCTCTCTCCAATTTACCTTCCAATTTTACGATCATTTTATCCTTTAGTTATGAATTTTGTGCCAATGAAAAGGGTAACTTATAACCATGGACTGGAGCAATCGTTTCACCCTTGGAGGGGTGGAGAAATTGAATAAATCTAACCTTAATAACTCTGGCATTTCTTTGATGGTACAAACACAACTAACTACTTTATGTAAAAGGGGTGAGGCCTAGGTTTGGGCGGATGGGGCCTACCCCTGCGCATCCAGCTCCTGCATCTCGATCAGGCCTGTGTAGAGTACTTCATCAGCAACCTGGCTGA
>Ga0066827_10001187_pt1 | contig 12088 bp, 8 predicted proteins | sample ETNtaG_34_FD_65609 | JGI IMG/M metagenome (GOLD analysis project Ga0066827, IMG submission 65609) | Marine microbial and viral communities from oxygen minimum zone, Eastern Pacific Ocean - ETNP201306SV51 | ecosystem: Environmental > Aquatic > Marine > Oceanic | place: Pacific Ocean: Eastern... | reverse complement strand
AAAGAATAGATATGATTTTGCAGTACACGCTTTGATCTATCTGTATCTTTAATAGGTTTCCGAATCATCCGTTTACAGAAATACTTCTGAGGTACAGTGGTGTTCGTCTTTGAATAAAGGATAAGGGCATAGCGGGAAAAGTCGCGGATCATAAAATCAAAAATTTGGTCCAAGATATCTGCATCAAAATTATCCAATTGAAATTTTTCAATAATCAATTGCCCAAACGCAACGAGGGTAAATAATTCTCCAAGGTTCAATAAAATATCAAAATCTTTTATTTGATCTTTTTTCGGTCTTGCCAATAAAAGTAATTTTTTTAATGTGCTGATCTGTTTTTTAAATATCCGAACATTAGGAAGGTTTACACTGTTATATGCTAATCGGTAATCATGAAATTTTATTTTCCCCAGACTCTTTGCATGCCCTTGATGAAACAGGAAATCATCATCCACAGGTTCATTGCAGAGTGGAATTTCAGGATATGACTTGGGATGAAAAAAATAATTCGCCATAAATTTAATAATCAGAGCCATGTTTACATGGACAGTTCCTTCTAATTTAGGAAGCGCTCGAATATCCCGGACTGCCATTTCAAAATACATATCTTTTTCAAAACCCTTAGCCGCAATAACATTCCAGAGAAGGTCCATGACCTCTTCTCCCTGACTGGTTACTTTCATTTTCACCATGGGGTTGTACAGCAAATAGCGGCGGTCGTCAATGGATGCTGACCGCATATAATCGGAAGCACGCAAAGCGAAGAGCTTCATAGCAGTCAAACGTGTAAATGCATCTATAAACAATTGTTTGATGTGTGTAAAATCTGTGACATAATGATCAAATAATCTGCGATGGGAGGCATGGTTCAGGGCTTCATAGAAAGCATGAGTGCAGATACCGATGGAAGCCCAGCCTAAATTGTACTTACCCACATTGACAGTATTCAGTGACATGTCCCAGGCATCCTTACCTTTGGCAAGAATATCTTTTTCCATGATGGGATAGTCATTCAACACATATTCAGCAACATAGGTTTGAGAATTCACCACATTACGAACACAATCAAACTTCTCATGGTTTGATTCCACTACAAAAAATACATAATCGTCTGTTTCAGATATTATCCCAAAAGTAGAAACCAATGCGGCTTCATTCGCGTTTCCTATATAATATTTATCTCCTTGAGCAAGAAACGTGCCGTCATCCTGAGGTTTTAACAGCATATCAGTAGAATAAATATCTGCACCATGTTCTTTCTCTGACAAACCGAAGGCAAATATTCCACCATTCTGCAACAGATCAGCTGTTTTCTCCTTTATGGATTTATTAGAACTCATCCAAATAGGTCCTAATCCAAGAATGGTGACCTGCCAGGTGTACCAGTAAGCAAGACCATAAAACCCCAATATTTCATTCAATGCGCAATTGCGATAAGTATCCCAGCGTGTCTCACCATCTCCTTCGGCAGCCGGCGTAAGAAAGGTGGCAAATAGTTTTTCCTTTTTAACAAATTCTATGAAATCACTGTACCAAACACGATGATGATCATCATGTTTTAATTTCTCTTTTCCCTTTGTCTCAAACCATTGAACAGTCTTTTTTAAAAGTTGCCTGGATTGAGGATCAAAATGCTCAAAATTTTCGGTTTTGGGATTAAGCAGTATCATTGTTTCATATCATATTTAACATCCTGAAAATACTGAAGTTGTGAAATAACGAGTAATTGTTCTTTTCTTTCATTCCAAACTGTTAACAGAGTTATTTTCCTTGAGATAATTTAGAGATATTCCATGGCAAGGTGGATGAAAATAACCACAAGCTAAACAGTGATTACTGAAGATTAATGTGGAAAAATTAGACCAACGAAAATCCATTTGGAGCTGGGCATTATACGATTGGGCAAACTCAGCCTTTGCAACAACAGTTATGGCAGGGTTCTTCCCTCTGTTTTTTAAAGAATATTGGGCTGATCCCGGCAACCCAAATGAGAGTACTTTTTATCTTGGAATGGCAAATTCCATCGCATCTATTATCATCGCTGCCCTGGCTCCATTTCTCGGTGCAATTGCTGATCGAGGAACAGCAAAAAAGAAACTACTGTTTCTATTTGCTTTTTTGGGAATTATTATGACAGGCGGGCTCTGGATTGTAGCCCAGGGCCATTGGCAAATGGCAGCTTTGTTTTACGTGTTAGCAGCTATGGGATTTGCAGGGGGAAATATTTTTTACGATTCACTTTTACCTCATATTGCTTCGGGGGAAAAAGTGGATTATACCTCATCCCTTGGCTTCGCTCTTGGATATATTGGGGGTGGACTATTATTCCTTCTGAACGTTATCATGTTCCAAAAACCTGAGTTGTTTGGCATACCTGATGGCGCAACAGCAATAAAATATTCATTTTTAACAGTTGCTGTGTGGTGGGCGGTTTTTTCCATTCCCATTGCGCTGTGGGTAAAAGAACCCAAGATATATGAACCAGTGGGAATTGGGAAAGCCATTGGCTTGGGCTGGAAACAGTTGAGTGACACCCTGAGAGATATTCGTCATCTAAAGGTTGTCGGGATGTTTCTTTTTGCCTACTGGCTCTATATAGATGGAGTGGATACAATCGTTAAAATGGCAGTGGATTATGGAATGTCATTAGGATTTCCAAGTGATTCACTAATCAAAGCCCTGCTTATGGTGCAATTCATTGCCTTTCCAGCAGCTTTAATGTACAACTGGTTTGCTGCAAAGATAGGAATCAAGAAGGCGATTCTCATTGCTATTTTAGGGTATAGTATTATCACTTTTCTTGGTTATTTCATGGCAGAAGAATGGCATTTTTATATCCTGGCGGTGCTGATTGGACTATTTCAGGGAGGCATTCAGGCCTTGAGCCGTAGTTTATATACCAGAATTATTCCTAAAAAGAAATCAGCTGAATTCTTCGGTTTTTATAACATGCTGGGGAAATTTGCTGCCGTAATTGGACCAGCGCTAATGGGGATCATAACCCTTTGGACCGGGAATGCCCGTTATGGTATCCTCTCCATTTTGTCCCTTTTTATACTTGGTGCTTATTTCCTGATGAAAGTGAATATTGAAGAGGGGAAACAAATGGCGGACGAATTCCTTTCAAAATGAGGAATCATCATTTCAAATAGGCTCTCCTTGGATTCTTGACTGAACTCATGTAATTTTTCCTCTTAGTTACAGTTCAAGAAAATGTCAAATCAACCTTTAAAACCTCTCAACAAAAGTACGACAACAAAGGTAAGATGGACAAAAGCTGCAGACGACCGACTCCTTCGGATTGAAAACCGACTTGAGAATATTGAAAAACGGTTGGAAAAGATCCTGACTAAAGCCAAAGCTCCTGACAAAAAGGCATCCAAAACTATTGTCTATACTATTCCGGGGAAAAAATGAAACGCCGGGTCACCCAGGTCACCAAAATTACCAAGACGGTGGATAACCGTTTAAAAGCCCTTGAGAAAAAACTGCAAAAAATCGAAGATTATATTATTTCACTCGAAAAACTTCTCCCAATGCCGTCTTCCTCAAAAGGTACCACCAAAACATCCACCATTACGTATACCATAAAGAAAAAGTCATAAGATCATTTCTAACAAGACTACCAGGATAATGTTGTGAGGCTCAAATATTATTACCAAAATAATCACCATTCTTCTGTTGAAAAATCGTTAGAAGAAATGCTCATACAGTTCAAAGAAGATGACACAAACTCTACCCTACTTCCTGATTTTATCGATCTGGTTACAGGATAAAAAAATGAAAGCATATACATTAACAAAGCACGGAAAACCTTCGGTTCTTAAAATAGCAGAAGTGCCTGAGCCGGAGCCAAATGCCGGGGAAATACGAATAAAGATCAAGAGAATCGGAATTAATTATGCTGAAATCTTATCCAGGAAAGGAATGTATGGCTGGGCTCCAAAACTTCCCTACATCCTGGGGATGGAAGCATTTGGGGAAGTTGATGCCTTAGGTGAAAATGTGTCCCATCGCCAAATTGGAGAGCACGTTATTGTTGGAACTCAGTTTGGATCTTATGCTGAAAAAATAATTGTAAAAGAACGGCAGGCATTGCCGGTTATTGAGTCATTTTCGCCTGAAGAGAATGCTGCCTATGCTGTAAACTATCTGACAGCCTGGGTAAGCCTGTTTGAAATGGCACGCCTCCGCTCCACCGACTCTGTTCTCATCCATGCGGCAGCAGGAGGTGTTGGAACAGCAGCAGTTCAACTGGCAAAACATTTCGGGTGTACCGTCTTTGGAACTGCAGGAAGTAATGAGAAAATCAAACTCCTTTCCGACTTAAACATCGATGGCGCAATTAACTATCGAACACAAGATTTCGAAAATGAAATTAAAAAATTGACCAATGGAAAAGGCGTTGACGTCATCCTGGAAGTAGTAGGCGGTGATGTTTATAAAAAGAGTCTCCGTCTTTTAAATCCATTGGGACGGATTGTAATAGCAGGATTTGCAAGTATGAATTTGCAAAAATGGAATCCCCTGAGTTGGCTCAGAACATGGCGTGACATGCCAAAGGCAACCATCATGAAAATGGCAGAAAAATCCTATGGCGTCATGGCAACTCATCTGGGTTACTTGTTACCTGATGAAAAGCAACTTCAAAAGACCTGGAACGAATTAAATACTTTTATGGAAAAAAATAATATAAAACCAGTGGTTGGGCATATTTTCAATTTTGAAGAATTAGCAAAAGCACATGAACTGATGGAATCAAGAAAAAGTCACGGGAAAATTGTTATCAACGTCTCATCATAAAAATAAAATTTTATGAAATTAACGGTTATTGGTTCAGGAGTGTTAATTCCACAGGAAGGAAGGGGAAACAGCGGATATTTTCTTGAAACAGAACACCATTCCATTTTGATAGACGGCGGATCCGGTACGCTGCGGAAATTTCCAGAATTCAATTTAGATTACCGGAAGATTGATACAATTTGCTATTCCCATCTCCATCCCGATCATACTATGGATTTAATTCCACTGCTATTTGCGTTTAAACATGATCCAAAAGTTCAAACACTGGATCGAACACTTCAGATAATCGGACCAAAAGGATTTCAATCATTTTTTAATCGAATGATGGACATTTTTGGGCAATGGGTTTTACCTGAAGATATGGATATCAAAATTAAAGAGGTAACCAGAGAAAAGATCGCTCTAACCGATTTAAATATAACTTGTAACCGAACCATCCATACAGATCACAGTATTACTTTTCGTTTTGATGATGGGAAAGGAAATGATATTTTTTATTCGGGAGATACAATTCTCTGTGAGGAGTTGATTGAAAGCGCTCGGGGCGTTAAAACCTTAATTCTTGAGTGTTCAGCGCCTGACGAAATGAAAAGCGAAAACCATTTAACACCAACTGAATGCGGAAAAATTGCTGCGGAATCTAAATGCGAAAAATTGGTGTTAACACATTTTTTTCCGGAAGTTCTAAAAACAAATATTCTCGGTACGATTTCAAGATACTATAATGGAAAAATTGAGATGGCTTACGACGGGATGGTAATTAATGTATAAATTTCAGAATAAACCAGAGCGGGCGATGAGAATCGAACTCACGTCACGAGCTTGGGAAGCTCGGGTAATAGCCATTATACGACGCCCGCATTAACTCTCGTGAAATTATCACTTTGACTGTCAGTTTGCAAGGAAGATAAGGCTGTTGTGTCTATCATCTGATGTCCGTTTTGCTCCCGATTGTGTCTTTTAGCAATATCTGTAAATATGATAGCAGAAAGCTTGCGGGTGGGTGTATCAGGTGATTGTATTAGATAGAATCACCCTAAATCCCTTGTGATCAATCCTCTGTATGAAACCCCGCTTTTTCTTTTGCCCAGTTTAACAGGCGCTTAATTGGCGGAAAATAGTTTGCCAATATAATGAGACCCGGTATACCGAACATCCAACCCTGAAATATGGGGATGAGACTGCCAATAAGTCCAATGATTACCAGAATGATGCCTAATGATATTTTAATAATATGGCGATTCATAACGAAGATAAAGCTGTTGTTCCCATCATCTGGTGTAGGTTGCGTTCCCGATTATGTATGTTCACAATATCCTTATCATGATTCACCCTTAGTAAAAATATCAATACATTTTCTTAATTCCAGAATGTGACCCGGAGTGGAGCCGCAGCAGGCTCCCACAACTTGAGATCCCATCTTAAGGAATCGACGCATTTCGGTCACAAATTGATTCATGGAGACTGTTGAAGAAATGTGTCCACCTTTGGATGGCATTTCCAATCCTGCATTGGGATAAACACCCCAGGCGTTCTTCCAATGTTCTTTGATAATTTCCAATCCCTCCCCGGTAACACGAAGCACATTACAGTTCAATAAAACCTTTTCAATGTCTTTATTCCGTAATTCAAAAAGTGTCTCCCTTAAGCCTGAACCATCCAAAAGTGTGTCTCCATTTTTTAAAATCAGACTTATCCAGCGTGGAATATTTATATCTGATGTTGCTCGCAGGGCCGCATTGATTTCTTTTCCGCATCCCATTGTCTCAAATAATAAAAAGTCTACTCCTGCGGAAGCAAGCCATTTCCCAAGTTCATAAAATTCCTCTAATGCTTCCTCATCTCCAGGAAAACGCTCAGGAGAATAACAATCTTCCAATGGAGCTATAGAGCCAGCTACATAACATTTTTCACCAGCAGCCTTTTTTGCCAGATCTACTGCAGAATTTAGACTTTTGCGGGCTCTTACCCTGGCTTCAATTTTTGAATAACCGGCATGAATATAGGTTCTGGGAGTAGTGCGGAATGTATTCGTTGTCACTATGTCTGCACCAGCCTGCACATATTCTTCATGGATCTTGGATACATACCCAGGGTGAGTGAGATTTATATCCCCGGACCAAAGTGGCAAAGAAAGATCAAGTCCCTCACGGATTAATTCTGTCCCCATGGCGCCATCCATCAGCAAAACCCTGTCGTTTTGTTTTTTAAACATATTGTTGAAAATTTGGTTTCCTTAAAAAAGTAAAAAAAGGGGATTTTGTAACATTAGATTATGGAACGACATAAAAACAAGTTTCATCATCTCCTATGCACTCCGTACCTCAATTTTATCATCTTCACAACAAAATATAACCAAAGATAAAATTAATATGGAGGGTAATAATCTATTTTTCACTGACTAATTATCTCATGTTAAATAATTGAACAAATCTCATCAAATTTTTTCTTTGTAATATTTGGGATGAGAGCCTTGTCAGCAGGATGCCCAACGACTAAAAGCAAATACGGTTTTTCATTTTTTGGCCTACTTAATATCTCATTTAAAAATCTCATTGGACTTGGTGTATGAGTTAAGGTGACCAACCCTGAAAAATGTAACGCAGTTATTAATAATCCTGTTGCAATCCCAACAGACTCATTCACATAGTAATTTTTCGTAATTCTGTTTTCCATATTTATTGCATACTTTTTCATAAAGATTGCAATAAGATGCGGAGCTGTTTCAAGAAAGGGTTTTTCTTCATTCGTTCCTAGTGGTTTTAATACTTCCAGCCACTCCTGTGGAGCCCAATCCTTATAAAAAGCTTCTTCTTCTTTTTCTGCAGCAATTCTAATTTCCTTTTTCACGTTTGGATCTGAAATAACAACGAATTGCCATGGCTGCAGATTTGCACCACTTGGCGCTGTACCTGCGGCTTTAATGCAATTTTTTATTATGGACAAGGGGACGGGTTTATCGGAAAAATGCCTTATGCTTCTCCTGAAACCGATTTTATTGAGAAAATCCAATGAATTGTTTTTCATTTCATCCTCAGAGATTACTTGAAGAGGTTTATAGGGTATAAAAGCAGGGTTACTCATAAGTACTCCATGTTACATTATTTCTATAAATTACTCCGAAAGGATAAGAACAGAAACAAAAATTTCCATATTGAGAACTTATCTTTCAACTTTCCGTTAGAGAGTTTTTTATTGGGAAAGAAGTTTAAACTATTGCCTAATAATTAATTTCCCATCAGAATTGAACCTGACCGCATCTCTTTTTCTATATGGTTTCCCTTCAATAATTTTCTTTTCTGAAAGTTCACAGTACCTAAGCTGTCCATTTTCATAGAAACTCGTTTGACCGGTTTTACCGTGAATATCCACAAATAAAGCGGAAAGGAATCGAAACTTTGAGCATGGGATACCTTGAATTACTTCATCTTCAGCTAGCCAGGCAGTTTTTAGTTGTCCACTCGGATGAAAAGCGGTCATGAAAGAATGGCCACCGCCTCTACATAGATGTCTTTGGATTCTTGTATCCTGCTCCAGGAAACACCAATTAAATACACCATCCTCTGTGAAGTGAACTTTTGTTCCCCCAGGAAGCGGTTGTCCAGAAAGAGTGTCTTCACGTGAAAGCGTACAAAACTCAATATTGCCATTTTGGTAATATTCTATTTTATTTGAGCAAGAAACATCCTGTGCCCATACAACAGACATAAACACTAAAATATTCAGCAGCTTCATGAAGTTTAATATACGATTGTTATTGTCTTGAAATAGTAACTCCAGATGACAAACGGTAGGCTGGATTATTTCTCCTTCTATGAAGTCGGGACCACAGATCAAAAGATTAGTCTGAAGTCGGTGGAGAAACACATGCCTTTGGAAGTATTAAATATTCCACCGCTTTGTCCAAATCCTGTATTCCACTGGAAGGCGCCCAAGTTCAGACGAAAACCAGTGCCCCATTTAAAACCATCCAAACCTCCAATTCCGATACCGCAATAAATGGGAAAAACCGGTGTCGGTTCGTATTCAACACCGATAGAGAGTTGTGGAGTAATACCTTCCAGATAATCATTATTCAGGTAATGCCTGAAGGACGCATGAACAATCAGATCCTGTAATATCCTGTAGGAACCTCCCAATATGAATTGAGAAGGATAGGCAGTTTTACCGGATCCAGCTGCATAGGAGGTATCAAGCTTGGTAAAACTTTGTTCGAGGGAATCCATTTGTTCATCGTTGTAATCTTGGATATCATCGATATCTTCAGCAGATAAACGAATGGAGAATTCATTTTCCGTAATATATCTCTCCGGCCACGTGGTTGTTCCAAAGAGATCCTTCAGGGAAAGACTAACACTGAGTTGAGGATTAATATCTGCAACAACACCCAAATCCAGGCTGAAACCAGTACCCAGCGCAGGTGCCGGCGAATCCAGATCAAAATTAGTGAGTATTGTTGTTTTTCCTTCAATGAGAACACTGTCAGGAGTGGTTATTACCTCCAACCGGTCTGCATCCACATGAATATCTGTAAAACCGACCAAAAGATTCAGGCCTGCACCGGCGTAAAACCGGTCAACAATATTTTTCAACTGAGGAAACTCTAGCTGCCGTCCGTAATCCATGGAAATCGGGGAAGCTGCCAGCAGGCTCAGATGTAAAGCTGAAAGATCCTTCGGCTGTTCAAATTTTACACCCCCAAAGAGTACATCCATTACAGCAGGGGGCAAATTACCACTGCCCAATACTTTTGGCTGTAAAATTGATAATCCAAAATTGCCCAATGTAAAGCTCATAAAATTAATCCCAGCCGCCATGTTAATATTCCAATTATCAGCCGGGAATACGGATAAAAAGTCATCTTTCTTTCCAGGGTCACGGAGATCAAGACCCCCAAACAGCTGATTGTTGATCCAGTCGGGATAGATGGCATTATTGCCGGCATATAACCCGGCACCCGCCAAGGTTAACGTAAAATATGGTATTTGCTCAGGCTCTTCCAGTGGGCGGTTTCTTGTCACGATCCAGGCATCTTTGAAACCTCTTCCAATCACTGTGTCTCGAAAAGCATCAACAGTATCCCTGTTATGAAAATCACCTACCTGTAATTTGTATAATGAATCAATCTTAGTAATAGCCCAGGGGATATTTTTGCCGAATTGGCGATAAAAGGTTTTTTTTGTCTCTTTCACGCGTTTCTTACTTGGGTTAGCAATGAGCTGAACTGAATAATAATTCTGAGTGGAATCTGCGGATGCAGAAACCGTATCTTTTTCCATCAGTCCTAAAGCGTCAAGCGTTCCGTCTTCCGCAGCACCAAAGATGATTGGTTTGCCATAATATCCAAGGCTAGCGGGATTTACATCCAGGGCATCATTACCTATTGTCCGGGTCAAATAAGCACCGGCAGTTGCTGTCTGGATCGGGTTGGTATCCGTCACTCCTCCCGCCAGGAGAGACCCGGTGATCAGCGCAGACAGGTAAATAGATCTCATTCGTCATCCCCGGCCAGTTCAGGGCCGTCCATTAAATATTGAATACGTCCGTAAATGTTCAGCTGCAGTGTGTCAGTACTTAAAAATTTTGATGGCACTGGATTACCATTCTCATCGGTTTGCCCCAATACATTTATTTTGGCCTGCACATACATGGAATCCTGGTTAAAGAGCCCCAGCCGTTCATCATTCAGAACCAGTGAATCCAGGCCGGTTTCACCAGCATAAATCAGCAGAGAATCCACCAGTACATCTGCTGTTCCCTCATCAAAGTGCAGCGTATCCTGACTCATGAGGACAGTGACTGCTGTACCAAATTCAAACTCATTGTCATAGCGGATAAATACCATAATCTCTTCGAGCTCCTCCGGAACTGTTTCTTCTGCATCCGCTTCTGTGGTTAGTTCAGGATCGGTCGTAATTTGCGCATTAGGGAGAATCTCCAGTTCCAGCGGTGCCTTGACGGAAAGCAGTCCTGCTATGGTTTGGTCAGACGTGACGGTTCCGGAAGTACCGTCACCTCCGACACGGGCAGATCCATAAGCCAAAATCATGTCCGGCTGAATGTTAATCAACTCATTGGCCTTGGGAATAATTACAATGGAACTGTCAGTTATATTCCAGTTGGTAATGGAAGAGGAATCCATTTCACCAGCGGAATTACTGGCCTTCATGGTCAGGTCCAGAAAAACAGGGATGCTGATATCAGATTCAAAATCAATACTAATCTCTACATTGGTAAACTCAAAACCGTCCATGTCATCCGGTAACGCAGAGATTTCCTGTTCCACAGTATCAATAGTCACTTCCACTGTATCAATAATACCTGTTACTGAGCTGAACCATAAGGTATCGATCAGCACATCAATGGCGATTGAATCATTCAGCGTCAGCATAAGTAATTCTTCACTGTCAATAGTTAGAGCGGATGTGTAATTCACCTGCTGATCAGCCATATTCAAATTCAGGCTGTATCCAGAGAGATCAATGATTTGCAACATTGGCTCTGTGGTTGATGTGATACCAAATGAGGATTCGAGACTGGATCCCTCAAGAGACAGCTCTTCAATTGTGAAAACAACTCCAGCTTCCAGTCCAATAAAATTCTGTATGGTTAACTGGATCTGACCGGAATCGATCAATGCTGTTTCTACCTTGGTGTCATTATCCAGTTCAATGACATCTTCGTCTACGATATTTCCCTGGCTGATGTAGCCCGTTACTGCATCGAAGGTCAATCCCGACAGGTTGATAGCCACATTGATGGAATCGTTGAGATAATAGGTATTGGAACCAGATTGTGTTATCGTTGTTGTACCATAAGTCAAACGCTGATCTACCAGACTTACTGGCAGTAATCCATAGCCAGACAAACTGATGGAGTGTACATTTTCTCCAGAGTTAATAATCAAAACAGTATCAAGCTCAATACCATTGCGAACCAGTTCCGGTACCGTCAGCTGTACCTCAGCTGCACCACCAATGCTATTATTGATTATCATATCCATCTGACCAGCCGAAATGGAAGCGCTCTGGATCTGGGATTCTGATACGATAGCAATATCCCCTTCTTCGGTGATTGTCTGAGATTCAATTTGCCCTGTGACCTCACTGAAGAATATATCTAAAATAGCCAGGTCCAGTTCTACATTGTCTGACGAATCTATGGGGACATTGTTGGGGTCTGTGTCATTGGTGGTGATCAGGTAATGATAATTCAGGCGCTGATCTGCATAATCCATGGCCATGGTCCAGCCAGACATATTCGCTGTTGGTACAGAAAATGTGCC
>Ga0066827_10001159_pt1 | contig 12207 bp, 8 predicted proteins | sample ETNtaG_34_FD_65609 | JGI IMG/M metagenome (GOLD analysis project Ga0066827, IMG submission 65609) | Marine microbial and viral communities from oxygen minimum zone, Eastern Pacific Ocean - ETNP201306SV51 | ecosystem: Environmental > Aquatic > Marine > Oceanic | place: Pacific Ocean: Eastern... | reverse complement strand
GCCAGTGCCGGTGTAGGTTGCCGGGCAGGAGGCATCGGATGAGGAAACTGCTACCAACAGTCGCATTGCTGCTTGGCGTGACGCCTAGCCAAGCAGAGCTGCTGCCGCGTCTCGATCAGTACACTTTGGCCAAAGGGCCGTTGGTCATCGCCGGCGTCAGCGAAAATGCATCCGGCCTAACCTACCACGCCGGACGCGACAGCCTGTTCGTCGTGCTCGACTCGCCGCAGCGGATCGTTGAGTTGGGCCTCGACGGTTCCTTCAAACGTAAAATCAACCTCAACAAGTTCGACGACACCGAGGGCATCACATGGTTGGGCGAAAACCAGTTCGCCTTGGTCGAGGAGGCGCGCGGCAACATCGTCCTTATCGAACTCGAGCCCAAGGACGGTGGCGTCAGCTGGAAAAAAGCAAGAAGGCTCACGACCGACATCAAGGTCAACCTCACCAATGGTCTCGAGGGCATCGCGTACGACCCCTTGGCCAAGCGCTACTTCGTCGCCCGCGAAAAACGCTCCCCGGCCGTCTTCAAAATCATCCCGCCCAAACCGGAAAGCGACGCGCCCCCGATCTCCATCCTGATGAGTCTCGCCGGCCGCGGCTTGCGCGACATCTCCGGCCTTCACTACGACGCCAAGCGTGAGCGGCTGCTCATCCTCAGCCACGAGTCGGCCTGCATCGTTGAGGCGAACAAGTACGGCATCGAGACAAGCCGCCTGCTGCTGCGCGGCGGCAAGTCCGGCCTCAGCCGCACCATCTTCAAGGCCGAGGGCGTCGCGCTCGACAAGCGCGACGCGCTATACGTCGTCAGTGAGCCGAACTTGCTGTATGTTTTCGAAAAGACGAAACCTCAGCCGCAGAGTTCAGGTGGCAAGGAGTCAAGGTGATCCTGTCCACTATTCATCACCAAGTGCGACTCCCGAATAAGGATTGAGTCTGATTTCGGTTGTTCGTTTGTTTTGCCGGAAACCGGCCACACTGCTTGGACTGGATTCCAAAAGAACCATGCTTTTCAGGCGTCCATCCGCAGTCAACCTGACCGTCTTGACCTGTCCCGAGAGATTGAATGCGATGATTGTTTCCCTGCCCGCGAGTTCCCGGCGGTAGACCAGGGTCATGTCGTTGTCGTTCGCTAGGACGAACTCCAGTCCACCTCCAACCAACTCGCGCCGTTTTTTTCGAAAGGCAATGAGTGTCTTGTAATAGTCTCGCAGCTCGGTGTCGGGCTTCACGGTAATTGGCTCGTGGCGCAGGCCGTCCGGCGTGAACACCTGCGGGCGATGCGGGATGTCGTCCCAGATGACCGGCTTGCGGCAGTCGGGATCGTCGGCACCCCACATGCCGAGTTCATCGCCGCTCCAGATGTGCGGCGCGCCGGTGTAGGTGAACTGGTGCAGCAACATCATCCGCATCTCGCGGACGACAGCTGTACCGGGCGGGCCGAGGTGGAGATCCGTGTTTTTGCGCGCACCCATCCGGAACTTGTACTTGTGCTTGTTTTGAAACGAGGTGCCGAACCGCGGACTGTCGTGGCTCGCGACGAGGTTCATCAGGTTTTGGGAGAGGGACTGACTGTATCCGGCGTACACCCGATTCATCTCTGCGACGAAGCCGCTCGGTTTGAAGCCTCCGTTGGCCTGAGCGAACAACCGCCGGGCCGGCTTGTACCATTGGTAGTGCATGACCGAGTCGAAAATATCGCCCTGCAGAAATGGCCGCGGATCCATCAACTGATCCGGCCACTTGGTCCACCACGCCTCGCCAAGCAGCAGCGCCTCGGGATTGATCCCGCGGACAAACTTGCGGTAGTCGCGCCAAAACCCGAGCGGCACATGCGTGGCAACATCGAGCCGGAACCCGTCCACTCCATCCCCGGGGTCACCGTCCCCGTTTGGATCCAGCCAGCGCCGGGTAACGTTGAAGATATGCGCCTTCACCCCCGGTTGCAGATCGCCCTCGAAGGTGTAACCTTTTCGTTTGTCCACCACGTTCACCTTTTTGAGTTCCGGCAGCGTCTTCACACCAAGCCAACCCTCGTAGTAGAACTCGTCCTCCGGCGTTTTGGGGTCGTCAAACGAAATGATGTCGTACCAATCCCGGAACCGGCTCTTGGCTTGGTTTTTCCTGAGATCCTCCCACGCCCAGAACGTGATGCCGGTGTGGTTCCACGAGTAGTCCACGATCAACCGCATGCCGCGGCGATGCACCTCGCGGATGAGTTTCAGGAACAACCGGTCGGCGGCCGTCCAGCGCCATGTTGCCGGGTCAACCGGCTCTTCCGCGTCGATGATGGCGGTATCGCCGTCTGGGTCCGGCCCGAAGGTGCGGTCGATGTGCCGATAATGACGCGCGTCGTACTTGTGGAGTGACGGGGAATCATTGAGCGGATTGAAATAGATGGCTGTGATCCCCAGATCCTGCAGATAATCCAGCTTGTCGAGCACGCCCTGTAGGTCGCCGCCGAAACGCCGGGCCGCTGCCAGTTTGTGAAAGTGCCCCTCCTCGCCCTTGGCCCAATCCTCCTGCTCGTACCAGTCCTGATTCCACGGCGTCACCTCCCAGTTGGCCGGCACATAACCGGGATAGGCGCCCTTCATGAACTCCGGCTTGGGATCATTGGAGGGATCGCCGTTCCGAAATCGCTCGACAAAAATCTGGTACCAGATCGCCTCCCGCGCCCAGCCCGGTGGCTCGTCGAACGGCGACGACGGCCGCGCTTGGCCAAGCGAAAACCAGGCGAAACAGCACGCCAACCAAGCTGCTGATTTCCACGAGACTGACGGCATCGTTTCGTCAGTCACTCATCCGCTCGATAAGGCCGGTGGTCGATTTCCCGGGAATAAATGGGATGATCACGATCTCGCCACCGCCAGACTCCACTGCAATGCGCTCGCCGGCGTCCAACGTTTCCGGCGTGTAGTCGCCGCCCTTCACGTAGACATCCGGCTTGGCCAAGCGCAGGAATTCCTCGGCGCGTTTCTCCGGGAAGATCGCCACTGCCCCGACGGATTCCAGTGCGGCGAGCACCAGTGCGCGGTCGACCTCGGGGTTGAGCGGCCTGCCTGGCCCCTTGAGCTGCCGGACGGAGTCGTCGCCGTTGCAGCCGACGAGCAGCATGTCGCCCTGCGCGGCAGCCTGCTCGAGGTAGGAGACATGTCCGACATGGAGTAAATCGAAGCAGCCATTCGTCACCACCAGCCTCTTGCCGGCCTCGCGCAACGACTCACGCCAGGCGGGCAATTGCTCCAGCGAAACGATTTTCTCACGTGCACTCATGCCAGGCGGAAGCTACACCCGGCCGGCTCAATAGCCAATCGCCGCGCCGTCCTTCCGAGCTTCCGAGCCGCCGTGGAGCAGGCCGGTCTTGTAGTCGATGCGGATCGCCTGATAGCCGCCACCGGCACCGCCGAGAGAGACGTTGTGGCCTCGCTTTTTCAGCTCGTTCACCACTTCGTCGCTGACCCCACTCTCGACGATCAACCGCCCGCCGTCGGACATAATATCGCCGGTGGGCGTGTCGGAGCCGTCGTGTCGGACGCGCGCGGCGTCCGAAGCAGCCTGTACGTTCATGCCGTGATCGATGATGTTGACGAGCACCTGCGCGTGACCCTGCGGTTGCATGTCGCCGCCCATCACACCGAACGACAAAAACGGTTTGCCGTCCTTCGTCACCATTGCCGGAATGATCGTGTGGAACGGCCGCTTGTTCGGCTCGAGCCGGTTGTGATGGTTTTCGTCCATCGCAAAAAGAGTCCCGCGATTCTGCATAGCGAACCCCACGTTGCCCGGCACATGGCCGGAGCCGAAGCCATAATAGTTACTCTGGATCAGCGACACGACGTTGCGATCCCTGTCCACGGCGGTCAGGTAAATCGTATCGCCCTTGGCCAGGCGAGGATCTCCCGCTGGCACACGCTGCGCCGCCTTGGCCATGTCGATGCGCTTGGCCTGCCGCTTGGCGTACTGCTTGGAGATCAGCTCGGCGATCGGCAGGTTTTTCTCCACCTGCGGGTCGGCGTAAAACTTGGCCCGGTCGGCGAACGCCAGTTTCTTCGCCTCAGTGTACAGGTGAATGAAGTCGGCTGAGTTGTGGCCCATCGCTGCGATATCATGCTGCTCGAAGATGTTCAGGATTTGCAGCGCGGCGATGCCCTGTCCGTTCGGCGGCAGTTCCCACACATCGTAGCCTCGATAGCTGGCGCTGACCGGCTCAACCCAGTCAGCAGTGTGCTGCTTTAGGTCACGCAGCGTGACCAGGCCGCCGACCGATTCGCTGTAGCGCGCGATCTCCTCGGCAATCCAGCCCTCGTAAAACGCCTTCGCCCCCTCCCTGCCGATGGCGCGATAGACCTTGGCCAAGTCACGATTCGTCATGCGCTCGCCTTCCCTCGGCGCCTTGCCATTTTTGAGAAATGCGCGGCTGGCGGTCGGCGTTTTGCTGAGGATCGCCTCGCTGCCTCTCCAGTAGCCGGCGATGATCTGTGTCACGGGGAAGCCGTCCCTCGCATAACGAATCGCCGGCGCGAGCGACTTTGCGAGCGGCTGTTTGCCAAAACGATCGCGCAACGCCTGCCAGCCGGAGACGCAGCCCGGCACCGACCAACTGAGCGGCCCCTTGATCGGGATGCGGTCGTGCCCGCGCTCACGGATCAATTCCCGTGAAATGCCGAGCGGTGACCGGCCACTGGCGTTCAGACCGTAAAGCTTCCGCAACTTGGCGTCCCACACGATGGCAAACAGGTCACCACCGATGCCGCAGCTCATCGGCTCCACCACGCCAAGCACGGCGTTGGCCGCAATGGCAGCGTCGATCGCATTGCCGCCGCGCTTGAGAATGTCCACCCCGGCCTGTGCAGCTAGCGTGTGGCTGGTGGCGACCATGCCGCTGGGCGCCATCACCACCGAGCGACTGAGCTTGGGATCGCCGTACGGCCGGTCGTAACCGGCACCCATCATTTGTGAATTGGCCATGACTGGAAAAAGCAACAGCAGGGCCAAGCGCTTGGCCAAGCGCCGGTGCGTGATGCCGGCTTGGCCCGTTTGGGGGTGATTCAAGTAACGCATGGATTCGACGCGCATTGTCGGCACATTCACTTGACCAAGGCAAGCCGGACGCGTTTTAGGATTGCCATTCGCCTAGCCAAGCGGGAGAAAACCGCGCGCCGATGACGCACTCCGAACAGCTCTGCCAGTTTGATGCCCTGCTGCAACGAGACGAGCCGATGCTCGCGCTCGCGCCGATGCAGGACGTCACCGATCTGCCGTTTTGGCGGGTGATCGCTGGGCGCGGTGGGGCGGATGTGTATTTCACGGAATACTTTCGTGTGCACGCAGACTCGCGGCTGGAAAAACCGATCCTGCGATCGATCACCGAGAACCCCACCGGCCGGCCGGTTGTCGCGCAGATGATCGGCAACAGCATTCCCGACCTCGTGCGTACCGCGCGCGAACTGCAGCAACATCCCATCGCGGGCGTCGACCTGAACCTCGGCTGCCCCGCGCCGATCGTTTACAAAAAGTGCGCCGGCGGCGGCCTGCTGCGCGAGCCGGAACGCATCGACCGCATCCTTGGCGCGCTGCGCGAGGCGATCGAGACACGCTTCACCGTCAAGACGCGCATCGGCTTCGACAACGCTACGGTGTTTGACGACTTGCTGCCCATCTTCGCGCGACACAATCTCGACCTGCTTACCGTCCACGGGCGCACGGTGAAGGAGATGTATCGCAGCGCTGTGCATTACGACTTCATCTCGCGAACGGTCAAGGCGATGGACTGCCCGGTCTTGGCCAACGGCAATGTGTACTCCGCGGCCAAGGCGGAGTCGGTGCTAAGCGAGACCGGCGCGCACGGCCTGATGATCGGGCGCGGCGTCATTCGCAACCCGTGGCTGTTCACGCATATTCGCCAGCACCTGCGGGGCCAAGCCCTCACGCTGCCAAGCGGCCGCGACGTCCTCGACTACATCACCGACTTGTTTGAGATGACTGCGCCGCCGAATTTCATCGAAAAAAGCCAAGTGCAAAAAATGAAGAAATACATGAACTACTTAGGCTTGGGCGTGGATGCCGATGGCCTGTTTTTGCACGACATCCGCCGCGCCCAAACCAAGGACGACTTTTTCGCCATCTGCCGCGAACACCTCGACCATGACGTGCCGATGTCACTTGAGCCCTTCTCGCCCGAGCTAAAAACCACCGATGTCGTCGCCGGTTGCCACACTTAAACCAAGCGCTTGGCCAATGGCCGGAATCCGCAATTGCGTGAGGGACGGCTAACGGATATTATATCCCGGCTGCAATGACTCTGACTGAAAAAATATTGGCCCGGGCAGCGGGCAAAACCGAGGTGAACGCCAATGACAATGTTTGGGTGAACGCCGACCTGTTGATGACGCACGACGTCTGCGGCCCCGGCACGATTGGAGTGTTCAAGCGCGAGTTTGGCGAGGATGCCAAGGTTTGGGATGCCAACAAGATCGTTATCATTCCCGACCACTACATTTTTACCTCCGACTCGCTGTCCAACCGCAACGTCGACATCCTGCGCGACTTCGCCAAGGCGCAGGGGCTGCCGTATTTCTATGACGTGATCGATGACGAGGACGACAAATGGAAGTTCGACGCATCGCAGGGGCTGCTCAAGCGCCAGTACGGGTCCCGCTACGCGGGGGTCTGCCACACGGCCCTGCCGCAGAAGGGGCACCTTCGGCCTGGCGAGATTCTGTTCGGCACCGACTCGCACACCTGCATGGCCGGCGCATTCAACCAGTTCGCCACCGGCATCGGCAACACCGACGCCGGCTTCGTGATGGGCACCGGCAAACTGCTCATCAAGGTGCCGGAGACAATGCACTTCCGGCTCGAGGGCGAACTGCAGCCAGGCGTCATGGCCAAGGACATCATCCTGCACGCGATCGGCGAGATCGGCTTCGACGGGGCGACCTACCGCGCGATGCAGTTCGACGGCGAAGGCGCGTCCGGCTTGTCGATGGACGACCGCATGACCGTGGCCAACATGGCGATCGAAGCCGGCGGCAAGAACGGGATTTTTGAGTACGACGAAAAAACCGGCGCAATGGTCGACGAGCGAACCCAGCTCAACGGCACCAAGAGCGACTACGAGTCGGTCGAGCGCGATGCCGAAGAGACGTTTGTTTACGACTCGACGATCGACCTGGATGCACTCGAGCCGACCGTGGCGTGCCACCCCGATCCCGGCCAGCGCAGGCTCGCCCGGGAGATGACCGACATGAAGCTCGACCGCGCCTACATTGGATCCTGCACCGGCGGCAAGACGAGTGACTTTCTGGCATTCGCCGAGGTAGTTCGCGGCCAGGAGGTTAGTATCGACACCTTTGGCGTGCCGGCCACGCCAGAAATCGTCAACGACCTGCAAACAACCGAGTGGGACGACAAAAATGTTTGGAGCATCCTCACCGACGCTGGTGTATGCATGACCGAGAATGCCGGCTGCTCCGCCTGCCTCGGCGGGCCGGTCGACACATTTGGCCGGATGAACGAGGGCGGCCTGAAGTGCATCAGCGCCACGAACCGCAACTTCCCCGGCCGCATGGGCAGCAAGGAGAGCGAGGTGTACCTGGCCAGCCCGGCCACGGTCGCCGCCAGCGCCCTCGCCGGCCACGTCGCCGACCCGCGAGATTACCTGAATTAATACAGCCAATTTTTCCCTCATCCGCTTGGCCAAGGGCTAGGCGGTTTTTTTTTTGCCTTGGCCAGGGCGAATGTGCTAGAACTCAGCCAACCCCCAATGAAAACGATCCCCCTGGGAGAGACCGGTATGGAATGCAGCCGTCTGGCCTATGGCTGTTGGCGCGTGACGGGTGTGATCAACCATCCGCCAATCGACGACGAGCATAAAAAAAAGGGGGAAGAAGCCATCGCAGCCGCCTACGAGGCCGGCTACACGCTGTTTGACCTGGCTGACATTTACAGCGACGGACTCGTTGAGGAGGTGTTCGGTCACACGCTCAAGGAAATTCCGGACATGCGAGAAAATATTCTCATCACGACCAAGTGCGGCATTCTCAAAAAGGGCAACCCGGAGAAGGAGGCGCCCTACCGCTACGATCTTTCCAGCAAACACATCCTGCGCTCCTGCGAGGCATCTCTAAAGCGCATGGGAATTGACTGCATCGATCTGTATCAGCTCCACCGCCCGGATTACCTGATGGAGCCGGAGGAAATTGCCTCGGCCTTTGAGGAACTGAAAAAGGGGGGCAAGGCGCGCGAGTTCGGCGTGAGCAACTTTACCGTGGACCAGCTTGACCATCTGCAGTCCGCCTGCCCGATGAAGCTGGTCTGCAACCAGATAGAAATCAGCCTCATCCACCACGATGCGCTTAATAACGGGTCACTCGACCACCACCGGCGAAACAACATCACGCCTCTGGCTTGGAGCCCGCTGGCCCAGGGCAAGCTCGGCAGCACATACCCGATTTCGCTTCGCAAACCCAACCATTCCCAGGAACAGGCGCTGCGCGACGCGCTCCAAATCGCGGCACGCCTTGAGGAATGCAGCCGAACCGCCGTGGCGCTCGCCTGGTTGTTGCGACACCCGGCCGGCATCGTGCCGATCGTTGGGAGCACCAACCCCGAGCATATTCGAGATGCCACAAAAGCGGTCGACCTGCAGTTGTCGCGCGAGGAATGGTACCGCCTGATGGAAGCCGCCGCCGGAGAACCTCTGCCCTGATTTGGGCGCCGCCGACGGGCATGTTGCCGATACCGCGGCGAATCGAGTGGGACGGCCAGCGGCTCCCGGCCAGTTACGCGAACTTTTACATCAGCAACGCGCACGTCATTGTGCCAACCTACCGCGACGCCAACGACGAGAGTGCGCTGGGCATCCTGCGGGAATGCTTCCCCGACCGGTCGGTTATCGGCCTCGACTCGACCGACCTGATCTGGGGCTTGGGTTCGTCCCACTGCCTCACCCAGCAGGAGCCAGCAGCGGAGTGACCCACACCCGGCATGTTGCGCCCCGGTCCAATCGCGTTGACCATGCGAGCGAATCTGGCCATTCCACCCGCTGGCAGGCACAATCCCGCCCTGCCGGGTGCGGGAGCCACGCAGCGATGTGCCAATTGCCCACGCGAGCGGAGGGCAACAGGATGAAAACACCTGATTATGCGGAACAAGCCCCCGTGGCATCCGGGTTGCTTAGAATGCGTTTACCAGTGACCAACCGCCTGTATTTTTTGACCGCGCTGTTTTCCCTTGCTGCCTTGGTCAAGGGCTCAGTGGTGATCAATGAGATTTATTACAAACCGGCTGACAAGACATCTCCGGAGGAGTTTGTTGAAATCTGTAACCGCAATCCTTCGCCGGTGAACCTGTCGGGTTGGGGCTTCACGCAGGGCATTGACTACACGTTCCCGGAGGGAACCGTGCTGGAGGCGGGCGAGTATCTGGTCTTGGCCGAGCATCCCGCGACACTGCAGTCGGTGTTTTCAGCCGCGGCGCTTGGCCCGTACAGCGGCCGCTTGGCCAACGACGGGGAGAGGCTGGTCCTGCGGGACCGGCAGGACGGAGTGGTTGATGAGGTGGAGTACGGCGGCGAGTTTCCGTGGCCGGTGGGAAGCGAAGACGGCGGCTCGATTGAGCTGATCCACCCCGCCCTCGACAACGACCTCGGAGGAAGTTGGAGACTCTCGACCGCTGGAGCAGGACAGGATGGAGCGCCTTGGGAAGAGACGGTCTTCATCGACCGCAACGACCGCAATTGGCGCTACAAAAAAGGCACCTCGCCGCCGGCCGGGGGCGCCGCGTGGCGAGAGGTCGGCTACAGCGAAAACGGCGACTGGAAGATCGGCCGCACCAGTATCGGCTACGGCGACAACGACGACCAAACGCTCCTCGCCGACATGAGGAACAATTATTCCACCGTATACCTACGTCATCTATTTCTCGTGCCTGACCCCGATGCAGTTCCGGCATTGCAGCTGAAGCTCTATGTGGATGACGGCTGCATTGTCTGGATCAACGGCCGGGAATTGGTCCGGCGGCATGTTGCCGAAGGCGCAATGTCACACGACTCAACGAGCGGCGTCGCCTCCCACGAGTGGGAATGGGAACTCATCGACCTGCCTGACCCCGGTTCCTTCCTGGAAAAGGGCGACAACGTCGTTGCCATTCACGTGATTAACGCGACGCTAGGCAGCAGCGATCTGTCGATCGACGCAGTGCTGCTCGTCCCGCCCCGACCCCCGACAACGGCTAGCCCGACGCCGGGTGAACGCAACTCCGTCTTCGCGATCAATGCCTCTCCGCAGATCCGGCAGGTCACCACTACCCCTCGGCAGCCTGCCGCAGGACAGCCGTTCCAAGTCACCGCGAAAATCACGGATCCCAACGGAGTGGAGGCAGTGCAACTCCATTATCAAGCGGTGGAACCAGGCAGCTACCTTCCCGCCTATCTGCCACTGTCCCACTCGAAACTGCTCTCGGATGCCGACCAGTCGCTACCCTTCAACCCGGAGTTTGAGGCTGCGGAAAATTGGCGAACACTCCCCATGCGCGACGACGGACGGGAGGGGGACACCACGGCGAGGGATGGAGTCTATTCGGTGCGCGTTCCCGGGCAGGAAAACCGCACACTGTTCCGGTACCGAATCACCGCCTCCGACGGGGCGGCATCGGTGCGCGTTCCCCACCCGAACAACCCGTCGCTGAACTTTGCGGCCTTCGTGTATGACGGCGTGCCGTCCTACAAGCCGACAAAGCGTACCGTTCATTCGGACGGCCTGAGTCATGTCTATCCGACGGATTTGATGAACTCGCTGCCGGTTTATACGCTGATCACACGCGAGCGGGATCTCGACCAGTGCAATGCCTACAACTCCGCCTACCAGATTCCTAAAGCTAAAGCCGATGCACGCAGCAAGTTCAACTGGGAGGGAGCTTTTGTTTACGACGGAGTAGTTTACGATCATATCCGCTATCGCTTGCGCCAAGCCAATGACCGTTACGGGGGAGGAGGCAAACGCTCAATGCGTTTTCGATTCAACCGGGGACATTACCTACAGGCGAAAGACAATTACGGCCAAAACTATCCGGTCAAGTGGCGCACACTCAATACGGGGAAAATGTTCGACAACAAGCGTGTTGGCAACTTTGGGCTGACTGAGGGGGTTAACTCGCTTCTCTGGAACCTGCTGGGTGTGCCCTCGCCTTACACGCACTTCTTTCATTTTCGCGCCATGACCGGACCGACAGAGGCTCCGTCGAATCCGAACGGCCAGTATACCGGCGACTTCTGGGGCATGCACCTTGCCATGGAGGATTATGACGCGCGGTTTTTGGAGACGCACCAGTTACTGGACGGAAATCTGTACAAACTGAAGGACGGGATTTTCGACGGGAACAGGATCAAGCGCAACCAAGGGCGCCACGCCGTACCCGACGACCGGGACTTCCAAAACATCCGACAGCAACTTCGGCCCGCGCGATCCGCAGACTGGCTGCGCTCGCACGTGAACTGGGATCTCTGGTATCGCTACCACACCGTCTGCGAGGCCATCCGGCATTACGACTACTGGCCACGCGACTCGCATTCCAAAAATCGGGCCTGGTATTTCGAGCCTAGCACGGAGACGCCGCTTGGCCGCCTGGCCGTGCTGCCGTGGGATGCCGATGCGTCCTGGGGGCCGAACTGGGGTGAGGGCATCGACTACCCGAAAAACGCCATCACCTCCGGCAGGGCCACCGCGGCTTTCCGGCAGGAGTACCGCAATGTCATCCGCGAATTTCGTGACCTGGTCTGGAGGGAGGACGTCCTCAGCCCCGTGATCGACCACATGGCCGGTCTCATCAGTGAATTCTCGATGGCGGACCGGGATCGCTGGCGCTCCGCCCCGAATGGCCGTGATTTCGGCCCCATGAAAACAAAAGTCAGGGACATGAAAAACTTTGCCTTCAGGAGCTGGTCCGGCAGCACGGGTCCCACCGTGCCGAGCGGCGGCCGGGCGGCCTATCTGGATCAACTGGCCAACGCCGAGGTTAGTCCCTTGGCGGCCCCCTTCCCCCACACGCCGGTGATCGCTTACAAGGGGCCCGACGGGCATCCGGTCAACGCCCTGTTTTTTGAATCGAGCCCCTTTGCCGACCGGCAGGGTGCCGACACGTTTGCCTCGTTGCGCTGGCGCATCGCCGAGATAGATGCCAACTACGATCCCGCCGCACGGCCGG
>Ga0066827_10001151_pt1 | contig 12233 bp, 14 predicted proteins | sample ETNtaG_34_FD_65609 | JGI IMG/M metagenome (GOLD analysis project Ga0066827, IMG submission 65609) | Marine microbial and viral communities from oxygen minimum zone, Eastern Pacific Ocean - ETNP201306SV51 | ecosystem: Environmental > Aquatic > Marine > Oceanic | place: Pacific Ocean: Eastern... | reverse complement strand
TTTTAAATCTGGTAAGTATTCAGAAATACATGCAATTTATGAACATGCTCCTACAGAAGAATCTGAATCTGGATTAGAATTTATATCTGAAAGGGTTCCATATTTATTAGAAAATATTGATACTCTTAGTATTAATGATAAATTTGGTTCTCCTCATTCTAGTTCATTTTTTAAATGGAACCATGAAGGTAAAAATTATTCTGTATCAAATTCTACTATTAGATACATATGGAATCTTGCATATCTTGGAATGTTATTTGAAGATCTTGATGGTATGGATATTATTGAGGTTGGACCTGGATATGGAGGTTTATTCTTAACACTAAATTCTTATTGGAATAATATTAAATCTTATACGTTTGTTGATGTTCCAGAGGCTGTTGAATTACAGAAGAAATATATTGAAAGTACTGGAATAGATTTTGGTGATACTAAAATTAATTATGTTTCTGTAGTTGATATTGAAAGTATCTATAATAATAAGTATGATATTTTTATTAGTAATTGGGCTTTCTCAGAATTGATGAAAGATACTCAGGACATTTATCTCAATAATATTATGCCAAATTGTAAGAGGGGTATGTGTATATGTAATTTATCTGCAGATCGTGGAGTTGGCCAGAGAGGATTTGAATACCAGAATAGTTATGAAGATATTATGAAAATATTATCTCCTCTTAATCCACATATGGGACAAACTCATTTACCTCCAGATGCTCCTCTTCTTTATTGGGGGCAATCTGATTTGAATAAAGAATGGATGTTAGAGATGGTGAAATTATATAAACATAATATTTTAGTAATTCAAAAAAATAATTGGGGAGTTCCCATTAATCAAATAGGTACGACTACTGGATGGGAAGATGAATAGTATGAAAAAATTTTTAATTACTGGTATTACTGGATTTGCTGGACCACACTTGGCAAACCTTCTTCATAGTGAAGGGCATCAAGTATATGGATTAATCAGACGTACTAATGGTATGGAGAGTGATATTAGAGATATAGTTTTAGATGAAGTATATAATTCTATTACTTTTCTTTATAGTGATTTAACAAATTATCGTTCAATGAGAAAAGTATTTGAAGAAAATACTTTTGATGGTGTATTTCATTTAGCAGCACAGTCACATCCTCCTACTAGTTTTATTGATCCTATAGGAACAATGGACAGTAATGTCATGGGTAGTGCTAATCTAATACAAGTCATTCAAGATCATCAACCAGAATGTAAATTGATGTTTTGTTCTACTTCTGAGGTTTATGGTAATGTTGGAAAGGATCAAAGAAAGATTAGATGTAATGATGCTATTATTCCTGCCAATCCTTATGGTGCATCAAAAGCAGCAACGGATGTATATCTTCAAGAAAGAATGAATAATGGGTATATTAAAGGATTTATTACTCGTGCTTTTTCTCATACTGGACCTAGAAGAGGGAAGATATTTTCAATCTCATCAGATGCTTATCAAATTGTTAGGATGATGAAAGGATTTCAAGAACCTATTTTAAAGATTGGTAACTTGAATACTACCAGAGTTGTAATGGATGTTAGGGATACTGTTCGTGCTTATTATCTTGCAATGATTCATTCTGAGGTTACTAATAATATATTTAATATTTGTGGAAGTATTCCTCGTAAAATGCAGTTCTTTACTGATAAGTTAATTGAATTATCTGGTCTTGGACATGTGGAACAGAAAATTCATAAACCTTTTTGGAGACCACATGAGATTTATTATCAGCAAGGTGATTCTTCTAATCTGGTTGAACTTACTGGATTTAAAGAAGAATATGATATTGAAACTACTTTAGATGACCTTTTAAAGTATTGGTATAATAAAATTTAGGAGGTAGTTTAAAATGGAAAATAGAAAATATTTACCAACCATGGCAGAGTTAATTGATAGACTTGCAATTGTACAATTAAAGGAAGTATTTCTTCCTGATCATAAGGAAGAATATGCTAAAGAGATATCAGATATTGTTCATGATATTCAAGTATGTTTGGATGGAGGAACGGAACCAATTAATGCAGAAACTATCAGAGCAATAGTTGTATTATCTCAGATGAATTTGCATATATGGCATAATGAATCTGATGCTAGGAAGGGAATAAACAGTGGAGAAAATTTGAGATTAACTCATGGCATTAATGGTATAAGAAATGCTGCTAAGAATAAAATACAAGAAATTCGGGGTGGTAGAAAAGATTATAAAATTGATTGCTTATCTGCTGAATTTAAAGATTGGGATATTAGTTGGAATGGATAAGATAGTTTTTAATATTACATTTCATTGGCAACTTGATCAATTGAAATGGCATTTGGAAAATATTTTTTCTTGGGAATCTTCTGATAATCATGAGTACCTTCTTGTGTCTGCACATAAAGATAATCTATCAGAAATTAATGATTGGGTTGATCAGAATTATTCAGAGAAAAAAGTAGAAACTTTGTTTATTGATGGTGATTATGAAAATCATTTAGGGTGTACTGTAAATGTTATTGAGGGATTAAAATATATAAAAGATAATAAGGAATATGATTATATTGCTAATGTAGAAGCAGATAATATGTTTAGAGATGAAAGAAAATTTTTAAAGTTGGTTGATAAGTTAAAAGAAAATAATAAACATATGTTATTGGTTGATCATGATTCTGTTTATGGAAAATTATTTAATAAACATCCTCAACAACAAAGTAGAAATTATTTTCATATGACTACTTTAAATATATACTCAAAGTATTATGTTGATACTCATTTATTTTTAGATTATGATGAAGAATTTATGGATTATGGATGGTATGGTGCTTCAGGAACTCCATTTGAATCATATTTTGTATTAGCATTACTAAAGAAAAATAATATTAATAGTGATAAAGAACTTTTAGATTATCTAGAAAAGTATACTTATCGTTTAAGTTATAGTAGAAATGCTAATCCATGTAACTTTGCTGAACCTGATGATCTTACACCTGATAGATATATGAAATATGGTATAATGAATTGTCCAAATGCAAGAGATGGTCGTGGAGCATCTCAACCTGATATTTGGAGAAGTGCTTTAAGATTTATACAATTACACAATCCTTTAAAATACGATTTTTAATAATGAAACAACAAATATTTTCTTTATCTGAGAATAAATTAACAACAGACTATGAGGTTGTTTTAGATTTGGGTGAACAACCTTGGGGAAATAATTTTTTAACTGAAGATCAAGTTGGGAAAGAACCTTTCTATCCTTTAAAATTAGTTTATTGTAATAAATCAGAACTATTACAATTATCTTATTTTGTTCCAAAAGAAGTGATGTTTTCAAATCATACATATCTTTCTGGAATGACAAAATCATTACAATCTCATTTTTATAATATAGCAAAGGAAAATTTTGAAGATCTTAATCTTTCATTTGATGATATAGTTGTTGATATTGGTGGTAATGATGGTACTCAATTATTGCAGTATAAAAAATTAGGATTTAATAATGTAATTAATATTGAATCTGCTGGCAATATTTGTAAGTTATCAGAAGAATCTGGTATCAAATCACATCATATGTTCTTTAATGAGGAGAATGTTAAAGGTGTTATTGATAAAGGATCAGTAAAACTTATTAATGCTTCTGGAGTATTTTTTCATTTAGAAGAACTTCATAGTGTTATTAGAGGTATGGATTATATTCTATCCGATGATGGTGTTTTTGTAGTTCAATTTATGTACTCAGGTGCAATGGTAGAGAATGGAAATTTTGATACCATATATCATGAACACTTATGTTACTATACAATCAATAGTATTTGTAAGTTACTTTCTAAGTATGGATTAAAAATATTTGATGCACAATTTGTAGAAATTCATAGTGGAACTATCATTGCTAAATTCTGTAAGGAATCTTGTGATAAGTATCCTGTTACTAAGAGATGTTTAGAACAGATTGAGAGGGATAAGAAATATGATTTGCAATCTTTTCTTGAATTGGGTGAATATATAAAGGGTAGGAGAGATAACTTAAGATCTTTTTTGAAGGGTCTTAAGGATAATAATAAAACCATATATGCATATGGCGCACCAGTAAAAGGTAATACTCTTTTAAATTATATGAGAATTGATAATACTATTATTGATAAAGTAGTTGAAGTTAATCCTCTTAAAATAGGTAAGTATACACCTGGTACTAATATTTTAGTTACTGAAGAATCTGTAGATGATCTTCCAGATTATTATTTGCTTTTAAGTCATAATTTTAAGGATGAAATTCTGAAAAAAAATAAAGACCTTTTAGATAAAGGTGTAAAATTTATTGTACCATTTCCAAAAGTTGAGGTTATTGAATCATGAAGAAGGTATTAGTTACAGGTGGTGCAGGTTATATTGGATCTGTTTTGGCTCCGTATCTTTTAGAACTTGGATATGATGTTACTGTATTTGATAATATTAGATATGGTCAGAATTCTTTGTTTGGGTTATGTTATCATCCAAGGTTTAATTTTATAAAAGGTGATGTTAGAAATAAGGATCTTTTGTCTTCTGCTATAAAGGATGCTGATGTTATAATCCCTCTTGCTGCCTCTGTAGGGGCTCCAGAATGCTCTGTTGATCCAATCTATGCACAACAGGTTAATGTCGATGCAATGAGGACTCTTGCTAGTTTGGTGAGTGATGATCAGCAGGTTTTATATCCTAATACAAATAGTGGGTATGGTATCGGTGAGAAAACAGATTTTTGTACAGAAGAATCAGCACTGAATCCTATTTCTCTTTATGGTAGAACTAAAGTAGAGTCTGAAAGAATTCTTCTCTCAGAAACTAATGCCATTTCATTTAGACTTGCCACAGTATTTGGTACAAGTTCTAAAATGAGAGTCGATCTTCTTGTAAATAATTTTACTTACAAGGCAATTAATGATGGGGTTTTGGTTTTATTTGAACAAAACTTTAGAAGAAATTATATTCATATTTTGGATGTTGCTAAAGGGTTTGTGCATGGAATGAATAACTTTGATTCTATGAAGGGTCAAGCATATAATATGGGACTTAGTTCAGCAAACCTTACTAAGAGACAGTTAGCTGAAAAAATTAAAGAACATATTCCTAATTTAGAAATAATTTCTGCTGACTTTTCACAAGATCCGGACAAGAGAGATTATATTGTGAGTAATGAAAAACTTGAATCGACTGGTTGGCAACCAACACAAACATTAGATGATGGTATTGAGCAATTAATTAAGTTGTATAGTATGATAAAATCTAATGATGGATATATTTCTTCTACATCTACAATATGATAAAGATACTTGTTACAGGATCTACAGGGTTTCTTGGTAGGCATCTTATTAAAAAATTAACTTCTGAAAATTCTGAATTATTCATAAGCAATACTAAGAAAGGAAATCTTCATAACTATGAGGATTTTTCTCAGTGTTTTGGAGATATAAAATTTGATTATATTTATCATCTAGCTGCTAAGACCAAAGCTGGTGATTATTGTTTAACACATAAAGGTGAGCAGTGGATTGATAATCAAATTTTAAATACAAATATTCTTAAGTATTGGTTAGAGAAACAATCTCAGGCAAAGATAATTGCCATGGGAACAAGTTGTATGTTTGAACCTTCCGATAAACCATTAGAGGAAGAAGATTGTTTGATGGGTGATCCGGATGAAGGTCTTGCAACATATGCTTATACTAAAAGGATGTTGTTAATAGGATTACAATCTATAGCAGAACAATATGGTTTAGAATATACTTATTTTATTCCATCAACTTTATATGGAACTGACTTTGATTTGGATGATAGTCATTTTATATTTGATTTGGTTAAGAAAATTTATAATGGAAAACATTATGGTGATGATGTTATTTTATGGGGTGATGGGCATCAGAGAAGGGAGTTGATTTTTATTGATGATGTTGTTAAAATGATGTGGGATCTTCGTGATGAAAAAAATGAAATTATCAACTTAGGATCTGGTGTAGATAATAGTATTCGTGAATTTGCATCTTATGTATGTAAATATATAGAGTATGATGAATCTAAAATTCATTATGATACAACAAAATATGTTGGTGCTAATGTTAAAATAATGAGTCCCAACAAATTAAAATCATATGGATTTGATTTTACTTCATTGGACTGTGGTATTGAAAAAATTGTTAAATATTATTCTGATATGAGAGATTTGTTATGAGTGATAAGATTTTAGTCATTGGAGATGGGTGTATAGATGAATTTGTATATGGTAAATGCACTAGATTATGTCCTGATGCTCCTGTTCCTGTATTCATTCCATTAAAGACAACTGAAAATGGTGGGATGGCTAAGAATGTTCGGGCAAATGTTGAAGCATTAGGGTTTGAATGTGACCTTATGTGTCAAGATAAGTTGGTTAGAAAAACTAGGTATCTTGATGACCATACAAACCATGTGTTTATTCGTGTTGATAGTGGAGAAAATGGTATTCAGAGAGGTAATTTTACTAATGTAAGGAAGGAGTTTTTAGAAAAATATAAGGTGATAATAATATCAGATTATAATAAGGGTTATTTAAATGAAGAAGATATTCAATTTATATGTGAGAATCATCCTTTAGTTTTTATAGACACCAAGAAACATATTGGTGATTATTGTAAGAAAGCATTCATAATTAAAATTAATGAGATTGAATATGAAAATTCTAAAGACATTCTTGATACTGGAAGATATGATAGTAATTTGATAGTAACTCTGGGTGATAATGGATGTAGATACAAAGGTGAAATGTTTTCAGTGAAGAAAGTAGAAGTAAAAGATATGTCTGGTGCTGGTGATACTTTTATGGCATCATTGGTTTGTAAGTTTTTAAAAACAAAAGACATTTATCAAAGTATTTTATTTGCAAACCAATGTGCTTCTGAAGTTGTACAAAGAAAGGGGGTGGTGACAGTTGAAAAGAGTATGGACTAATGGGTGTTTTGACATACTTCATCCTGGACATGTAGAACTTTTTAAAGTTGCTAAGTCTCTTGGTGATATGGTTATTGTTGGTATTGATAGTGATGAAAAGGTAGAGAAGGATAAGGGTAAAGGACGACCTATAAACCCTTTGCTTTTTAGAAAAAGTATGTTAGAATCAATAAGATATATTGATCTTGTTCTCTCCTTTAATAGTCGTGAGGAGTTAGAACAACTTATTGAACTTTATAATCCTGATATTCTTTTAATTGGTGGTGATTGGAGAGATGGGGATGTTGTTGGAAGACAATATGCCAAAGAAGTAAAGTTTTTTAATAGAGTTGATAAGTATTCATCTACTAAAATCATAAAAAAAATTAATGAAAACATATGTGATTGATATTGATGGAACCATATGTGATTGGGAAGCGGGGAGAGATTATATTCTTGCTAATCCATTTGAGGAAAGGATTGCTGATATTAATGACCTTTATGATAAGGGGCATACTGTAATCTATTTTACTGCCAGAGGAATGGGTAGGTTTGGTGGTAATGTAGATAAGGCAGTTGAGGCATTCTATGCTATTACCGAAAGTCAACTAGATAGGTGGGGATGTAAGTATCATAAATTGATTCTTGGAAAACCCTCTGCTGATTATTACATAGATGACAAGGGGATTGAAGCGAATGAGTTCTTCGGAAATTAAAATTGTTCCTAAGGGATGGGGATATGAGAAGTGGATTGTAAATACAGATCTTTATTGTGGTAAACTCTTATATATAAGAGCAGGAAAGAGATGTTCGTGGCACTATCACACTAATAAAGATGAAACATTCTATATACAAAGCGGTGAAGTTCTGCTAATATATGGAGACTGTGATGACATGGAAAAGGGAAAGATGAAAGTTCTAGGACCAGGAGATAAATTCTATGTTTATCCTGGACTAAGGCATCAGATGCAAGCAAGAGAGGATACGGAATTATTTGAATTCTCTACTCAGCATTTTGATGAAGATAGTAATCGTATTGAGGCTGGAGATTGATTATGAATAGGATAGAAGACTATAATGTTTTGAAGAATAGGATTGTTAAGTGGATTAAAGGGTATGCTGATACCAATAATCTTCAAGCTTTGGTTGTGGGTGTATCAGGTGGAATTGATTCTGCTGTGGTATCTACTCTCTGTGCTGAAACTAAGTTACCTACTTTTGTTTTAGGGATGCCTATCCATCAGGATGCTAGTCAAGAAAGTCTGTCTGATAATCATCTTGCTGGATTGGATAAGAAGTATAATAATGTTAAATCTTTAAAGTTTGACCTTACTAAAACTTTTGAAACATTCAAGAAGACTTTAAATGAGTATTCCCATGATGAACATGTTCTTGCCAACACCCGTTCCAGATTAAGAATGGTAACTCTCTATCAGATTGCTGGAAAGTATAATGGTATTGTAGTTGGTACTGGTAATAAAGTAGAAGATTATGGAGTTGGTTTTTATACTAAGTATGGTGACGGTGGCGTTGATATTGCTCCGATTGCTGACCTTTATAAAACAGAAGTCAGAGAACTTGGAGGATACTTAGGAGTAATGCCTGAGATTATTGATGCCACTCCCACTGATGGTCTTTGGGATGACAAGAGAACTGATGAGGATCAACTTGGAGTTTCTTATACTGTCTTAGAAGAAGCAATGCAGAGTGGTATCGGACCTGGTGTAGATACTCTCTACAGGTTCAATAAGATGAACCAACATAAAATGGAACCTATCCCTACATTTAAGTTATGAAAATTGGAGTAATTGGAGCAGGCAGACTTGGGATATGTTTTGCTTTGTTGTGTGAACGGGCAGGATATGATGTATTAGTTTCTGATATTAGGAAGGATTATGTTGATAACCTTAATGAGAAACAGATAAAGACTAATGAACCAGAGGTAGAGTATCTTTTAGGACAGTCTAAGAATCTTAGGGCTACAGTTGATAATAGGCAGGTAATAAGAGAGTGTGATTTGATTTACACTTTGGTTCCTACTCCTTCTCTTCCTCATGGAGCTTATGATGTATCTGCTGTTTGGAAAGTGGTGGAAGATATTAAGTTGGAGATGGGGACTTTTGCAAACCACCCAAAGAATTTTGTGATTGGATGTACTACTAATCCTGGTGATTGTGATGAGTTTAGAAAGGCCTTACCTAGAAGTGTAAATGTCTTTTACAATCCAGAGTTTATTGCTCAGGGTTCTATCATCAATGATTTGCAACATGCGGATATGGTGTTACTAGGACACCATGTTGAATATGGATCTAATATTGATAGTGTATTGCGGGATATAGTTAAACTTTATGAGAATATACAAGTAACTAGAGTTATTCCTTGTGTGGTTTCTCTTAAAGGAGCAGAAATTACTAAGATTGCTGTCAATTGTTTTTTGACTATGAAAATAAGTTATGCCAATATGTTGGGTGATACTTTACATCTTGCTGGATGTGGCAGTGAGATCTCAGCAGTCTTGAATGCAATTGGAAGTGATAGTAGGATTGGTAGAAAGTATCTTAATTGGGGTGTGGGATATGGAGGCCCTTGTCTTCCCCGAGATAACAGAGCCTTTGGTTCTTTTGTAGAGGACTTAGGCATGAAGCACAATTTAGGATATACTACAGATGGGATTAATAATGAACATGCTCTTTTCATATGTGAGTATTGGGAAAATATAAACAGTGATAAGAGAGCATTTTATTTTGATTACATCTCTTATAAGAAAGGAACTGATATTCTCGAAGAGAGTCAACAGTTCCGTCTCTGCAATAATTTATTGGCCAGGGGACATAAAGTTTATATTCATGACAATAAATTGATTACCGATCAAGTTTATGATAAAATGATTAAAAAATATGGTGATAGGGTAAGATTTGTGGATAAGAAAGAGAATATTACTGAACCTATTTGTATGGTGACTTTATGATTGGGTATGATAGATTGGGAACTAATGGACGTTTGGGAAATCAAATGTTCCAGTATGCATCTCTTAGGGGAATTGCTGCCAATAATAATTTGGAGTTTTGTATTCCTTCAGAAGATACTCCAACTCTTGCTAGTTATGGATTATTTGAGTGCTTTAAACTTCCTAATGTAAAACATACTGGTTTGGTGGGGGAATTGGCTAAAGGATTTTCTGTTTCTCCTATAAGTATTGATGAACCTGGGTTTGAGTTTGATGAGGAGTTGTTTAATAATTGTCCTGATAATGTAAACATTGATGGGTATCGTCAGACAGAGAAATACTTTAAGCATATCGAAGATTCTATTCGTGAGGACTATCAATTCAAGGATGAGATTTACCAACCATGTAAAGAATACATGGATCAGTTTAATGGAGAGATTGCTTTCCTTCATTTACGGAGAGGTGACAATGTAGGTCGTTCTCATCTGTATCCTATTCCTACAGTAGACCATTATGAATATCTTTTAGAGAAGTATTTTCCAGATCAACCTATCTTAATTTGTTCTGATGATTTGGAGTGGGTAAAGAACCAACCATTGTTTTGTGATGATAGGTTCCATCTATCAGAGACAAGGGTATATTATCCAGATCAAGTTCTTAATGGAGCTGGTCAAATGGAAACATCTTTGGTTCCATACTATGATTTGTGTATGATGACTCTATGTAATGGTGGTATCATTGCTAATAGTTCTTTGTCTTGGTGGGGTGCATGGTTGCAGAAGGATAGAACTAATCCCGTAGTCGCACAGGACCCGTGGTTTGGCCAACAACTCGATTCAAATAATATATCAGATCTTGTTCCAGACTCATGGATAATTGAAAAAATTCCTGAGGAGAAGATTCAATGATAGGATTCAATGCTCTGGGTAGAATGGGAAGATTGTGTAATCAGATGTTTCAGTATGCCTCATTGAAAGGTATTGCTAGGAATGTTGGTGTAGATATTATTATTCCATACCATGAGAATGCAGTAGATGATGGAATAGGTAATATGTTGAGGACTGAATTGTTTGATTCTTTTGATCTTAATGTTAGGACAGGATTTTTAGATAATGTTCCTACGGTACACGAAAGGTTCTTTCATTTTGATGAAGAACTCTTTAATAGTTGTACTGATAATGTAAATCTACAGGGATTTTTTCAGACAGAAAAGTATTTTAAGCATATTGAGGATGAAATTCGAGATGATTTTTCATTTCACTCAGATATTTCTGTTCCTTGTAAAGAGATGGTTGAGGATGTAGAAAGTCCTATAGCACTTCATGTTCGTCGTACTGACTATGTAAGGAATGATTGTAATCATAATGTTCTTTCTTTAGAATATTATGATGAAGCATTAAAACATTTTGATGATGATCGTAATGTAATTGTATTTTCTGATGAACCTGCTTGGTGTAAGCAACAGGATTTGTTTTCTAATGATAGGTTTATTGTTTCTGAATCTGATGATAATAGAGTTGATTTGTGTTTGATGGCTTTGTGTGATGATTATATTATTGCCAATTCATCCTACTCTTGGTGGGGTGCATGGCTAAGTAAAAATCCAGATCCAAAAGTGATAGTGCCAGAGAATTGGTTTGGTTCAGAAGGATATACAAAGAATCATAATACCCAAGACATTATTCCAGATCGTTGGATTAAGATTTAATGCCTGAAGTTTCTATTGCTATTCCTACTTATGAGATGAAGGGTGCTGGTGCATCTTATCTTGGGGAATTGTTTGAGACAATTTTAATGCAGGACTTTTCTGATTTTGAGGTATGTGTATCTGACCATTCTCAAGATGAAGAGGTTCTTGATCTGTGTGGTGAATATGCAAATCATTTTACCATTCAATACTATAAGAATGAAGAGGGTCGTGGTAATGGTCCTGCCAATACAAACTCTGCTATTGAGATGTGTAGTGGTAGAATTACTAAGTTAATCTTTCAAGATGATCTATTCATAGATAAGTCTGCTCTTTCACTTATTAAATCTGAGTTTGATAGTAGTGAATGTAATTGGTGTTTTAATGGCTTTGGACATACTACAGATGGTGTTTCTCACTTCAGAAAAAAGATTCCTGAGTGGACAGATATGGTTTTGGAGGGAAGAAATCTTTTAGGAAGTCCCTCATGTGTTTCTTTTTTAACTGATAAGTTTGTTGGATTTGATGAGGAGTTAGTGCTCTTGATGGATACTGACTTTTATCATAGAATGCGGTATAATTACGGTATGCCATCCATTATTAGTCATTATCTAATTTCTAATAGAGAGCATGATAATAGAATCAGTTCTTCGGGGATTCAATATAATG
>Ga0066827_10001143_pt1 | contig 12269 bp, 9 predicted proteins | sample ETNtaG_34_FD_65609 | JGI IMG/M metagenome (GOLD analysis project Ga0066827, IMG submission 65609) | Marine microbial and viral communities from oxygen minimum zone, Eastern Pacific Ocean - ETNP201306SV51 | ecosystem: Environmental > Aquatic > Marine > Oceanic | place: Pacific Ocean: Eastern... | reverse complement strand
TGAAGGCGCCTGAGCTCGCGAGATTTAACAGCGTCAAGCGGTTGGTGACCATCTCGTCGCGATTGACGAAGCGATCGTCGAGGGCGAGCCAGGCGATGTAGTCTATAGCCTCGGGCCGATCGGGCGGACCGGTACGCACGCGCCGCGCCAACTCGCGGTCGCCGACCACCATGCCCGGCGCCAGCTCGACACCCCAGGCCTTGAACAATTCCGGTAGGTTGGAGTTGTGCATGGGAATGGGATTGGACGGATCCGGCGCCCCTGCCGCCACTTCCGAATGCGGGTCAACGAAGATCATCGCCTTACCACCGCCGAGCACGTACTGGTCGATGGCATAGCGCGTCGTCTCTGGCAGATCTTGCGGATGGACGACCAACAGCACGTCGACCCCCTCAGGCACCGCGATGACTTCGGTCCCGAGATCATTGAGCTTGAACAGCTGGCTGATTTGTTGGGCCACAGCCCAGGGCTGTGTGAAGCTGCCAGTTTGAGGATCCACGCTACCATTCACGGGCAGCTTGCTGATCAGACCAACTACCTTCTGCTTCGGGTTAGCGAGATTGTAGAAGGCGCGCGTCAGGTCGTATTCGAGGAACGGCTCGCGCTGATCCTGGAAAAAGGGGATGATCTCCGCGTCATCGGTAGTGTTTGTCGCCGCCATGCCGAAATACAGGCGATCGCCGGAGGTATTCAACGGTACACCCTGCAGGCCGAAGGCCACAGCCTCGTCTTCCGTATCGGAAAACGGCTCCGGGTCGATCACCTGCAAGGTGATGGCACCATTCGAGACCGCAGCATAGGTCTCCAGAAGCTCCTGTACCCGCCGCGCATATTGGCTAATGGTCGGTACCGCGCTCGCCAGGCCATCGCTGAAGAAGAAGCGCACCGTGATCGGCTCATCGACAGCACCGATCACTGAGCGTGTTCCGTCGGACAGCGTATAGAGCCCCTCAGCGGTAAGATCCAGCCGAGCACCGCGCAGGACCGTCTGGCTAAGCACGTTAAGCGTCACAAACAGAACTGCCGCAACGACCACGGCTCCCCAAGCGCTAAGTCGGCGCGCCGAAGTCATGAGCTGATACCTTTCTCAGTCCGCGCAACCATGCCCTCACACCCCCTTCGTGTTATTGACGACAATTACATTGACGAACAGCCAGACAGCGATCAGGGAAACGAAATAAGTGATGTGACGAAGATCGATCACGCCGCGCATCATGTCGTTGAAATTGCCCAGAAAACTGAACGAGGCAATGGTCTCGACGAGCGCCTGCGGCGCCCAGCCAGCGAAGAAGTCCAACACGAAGGGCAGGCCGCTGACGGTGAACAGGAAACAGACCACAACGGAAACCACGAAAGCGATGACCTGGTTCTTAGTCATGGCCGAGATGCAGGATGAGATGGCCAGGAAGCCGCCCGCCATGAGCAGGCTGGCAAAATAACCAGCAACAATCAGGCCGTTATCCGGCTGGCCGAGATAATTCACCGTGATCCATATCGGGAAGGTGAGTGCCAACGCGATTGCCGCGAAGGCCCAGGCCGCCAAAAACTTACCGAGCACGGCTTGGGTCACCGAGATCGGTAGGGTCATGAGCAGTTCCAGCGTGCCGGTACGCCTCTCCTCGGCCCAAAGCCGCATGCCCAATGCCGGCACCAGAAACAGGTACAACCAGGGATGCCAGCTAAAGAAGGGCTGCAAATCCGCCTGGCCTCGATCGTAAAAATTACCCATGTAAAAGGTGAACATGCCGTTTAGCAGTAGGAAGATGACGATGAAGACGTAAGCGACGGGGGTCGCGAAATAGCCCCCAAGCTCGCGCCGAAAAATGCTCATAACCGTGCTCATCTGGCCGGCTCCCGCCTATTTGGCACCGGCGGACGCGCCGGTAGTGATGTTGCGGAACACCTCTTCGAGACGACCGCTCTCGACCCACATCTGATCGACCTCCCAGCCAACACTGCTGACGTGGGCGCTGACCTCGGCGATGATGGCGGCCGAGGCTTTCGGAAACAGCGTGCACCGCGTCACGCCCGTCTCGTTGTCGCTGAAGGCCACTTCCGCGACGCCGGAGATCGACGCCAAGCTGCTCTGCGCCTCTAGCGCCCCGATGCCGCGCAGAGTCAAAGTTACCGCATTGTGATAGCGCGACCGCGCCGCCAGCTCGATGGGTGTGCCGTCGGCGACCAGCTTGCCGCGGCTGATGATGACAGCGCGCGAGCAGACCGCGTCCACTTCCTCTAGGATATGGGTCGAGATGATGATGGCCTTGTCCTGTGCCATATCGGCTATCAGGCTGCGCACTTCGTGTTTTTGGTTGGGATCAAGACCGTCGGTGGGTTCATCGAGGATCAGCACTTCCGGATCGTGCAGCAAAGCCTGCGCCAAGCCGACGCGGCGTTTATAACCTTTTGACAGCGTATCCATAGGCTGGTCGAAAACGCTTTCGATACCGAGACGCGATACTGCCCAGTCCGTCCGCTCGCGCGCTCGAGATGCGCTCATGCCACGCACCGAGGCGACAAAGGCGAGTAGCGCCCGCGGCGTCATATCGCCATAGAGCGGCGCACCCTCGGGCAAATAGCCGATGGCAGTCTTAGCTGCGATGTCCTCGCTGGTCACGTCGTGCCCACAAACGGAGATTCGACCACCGTCATGGTTCAAAAAGCCAGTGATCATGCGCATGGTGGTGGTCTTGCCGGCTCCATTTGGGCCAAGGAAACCCAGCACGTCACCCCGGTCGACAGCAAAACTCACATCGTCAACGGCGAGCAAATCGCCGAAGCGCTTGCTGAGACCCTCGATTTCGATCAGAGCCGCCATGGTCTCCTCCTCAGGCATGCCACAAATTAACCCGCACCGCCGCTGTCGTGATCCGTGCAGGCCCAACACGAGGTGATAGGTAGAAAAACATCCCTAAGGATTCAAGAGGATTGCCTATAGATTTCACAAAGCGCACGAATTTGATACATGTCGTAGGATTGAGATTGCTACAATTGGCGGCCCCGCAAAGCTGGCAAATAGATAAAATTTAGTCAAAGTCCAATCCTTATTCCATTTTCGGTGACAACAGTGTTGTGGATGGTTGCCGACAAGGCTCACCCTGACATCAACACTTTGTAGGCTGCACTGGACCAGATTTGGTGATCGTGGTCTTGTTGGTGCCACTCAGAGGCAAAAGGATAGCAAACTCGACCGCACTGGCGTCGCGGCGCTAGCTGCAAAACCTATTTTCCCAAGTGGCACACTCAACGCCTCGTCCATTGCTCCAACCAGATCGACATTTTTACCACAGCCCCCTCAACCTGCACTGTCGTCCTTGCCGAGCTCGACAAGCCATCGGTGTGCCAGAGCTTACTAGAGACGATTCGATAGTAACTCATATATTCACATCTTATATTTTATAAAACTCATAATAGATTCGTATAATAAGTACATTACTTAATTCATAATTTTTATGACCATACGTTTCATTCTGTCGAGAAAGACCTCGTGGCACCTCAGGTTCCATCAGACAGATTACGGGAATATTGATGCCTGACCTCTAACCGATTAATATCACAACATAATCTTAACAAAGCTTTCAAGCAGTGCAAGCTGCATCCATAGGTGATATCACTTCGTATACTATTGTAAAACCGCAACGATAGTGCAGATACGTCGTACTTACCGAAATTAACCACCGATCAGAACCGCCATGACTGGAGAGCGTGGCAGTGAAACAACCGTTCCCGTGGCAATCGCCACGCCGTATGGCACCGGCTCGGTTGGCCGATGCAACGCGCCGACCCAGTCCACCCTGGCCAGCCGGGAGCCCAGCGGCAGGTGTCGGAACAGCAATAAAATTAGAGACAGAATGCCGCCAGCAACTGCAACCGCCATTACATATGGCGCAAATGCCGACCAACCAGTCCAAACGGCGCCCGCGGCGAAAAGCTTTATGTCGCCGCCGCCAAACACCCCGAGCGCGAAGGCTGCGATTCCGACCGTCAGGCAAGACAGCCCTATACCCAACGACACGGCAATCTGCTGAACATCGAGACCCGCCGCCCACGCCGCCACGAAGAACGCGGCCACCGCCAACAACGGAACCCAGTTGGGAATCGTAAAGCGGCCGAGATCGCTCACTGCGCCATAAATCATGGCCATGACCAGGACAACGGCCGATATGCCAAGCGCAAGGCTAGAAAAGACGCTCATGGCTCATGCGGCCGATTCGGAAGCCATGACGCGACTATCACTATTTCGGCAGCACTAAAACGCAACGCACTGGCCACATAGATGCCACCATGCGCAGATGCGAATGTCCCGCACAACGACGCACCACGAGTGATTGCCGATGCTGTTGTGTTCACCACCATAGCGGCACCGACACTTCGGCCAAGCGATCCAGTTATAGGGGACAGACTATCTCGCCCCCACCATGATGTGGTTGATCACCAGTTTGACATTGTCGGTCCCACCTGCAATGGCCAAGGCGCGCTGCCGCTCACCCTGGTTCGCGGCACGGCCGATCACGTAGACAACTCCCTCAGCCACGCGTACGCGATAATGCGCCGCACGAATGGATTGCTCGAGGGCATAATTGTCGGCGATAGACTTCTCGATCACCACGTCATTGAGGAAGGTTCCAACACCACTCTCGCTACCGACGTAGATCTCGTCGATGACCTCTTTGACGGTCTCCACGCGCGTCGCCACAGCAACAGCCACTTGCCGGTCGTCAGGCTCAGTGACGCGCCCCAGCAGCAGCGCTCGCCCCTCGAACACGACCGTCCTAATATCCTTGAACAGCCCCGCGCCATATTCGATCAGGCGCTTGTTCAGCTCTAATGTGATCATGTTATCGTCAGCCAATGTCGTCGCGTCGCTGTCTGCGACGACCACGCGCTCGCCGCTACCCGCACCCCCGATCGGCAAAGTGCTTGGCGCGCAGGCGGCAACCAACATTATGGCCGACAATAGCCATCCGAAAGCCGATGCCCCAGTCCTGTGATGGACGTTCCCGCGCAATCCAACCTCCCTGCGACCACCCAGTCGCCACACCATTAACAAACTATTGCACTCCCCGCATTTCCAACCTCTTCTCCCCTCGACCAAAACGGTCACACTACATAGAGTGCGTAAATCCGAATGTTATTAGGAAGTCATGGTGCTACACGGAACCAGCGGACGACATCGAATCTACCTTATGCGCCATGGCGAAGTACGCTATTTCGACGACGGCGGCCAGCCGCTGGAGCCGGATGGCGTTTTGCTGACCGCCGATGGCAGGGCCCAGGCTGAGGCGGCCGCGCAAGTGTTGGCGAGTGTCGATATCGATAAAGTGGTCTGTTCCGGCCTGGCGCGCACGCGCCAAACCGCAGAGTTGGTCATGGGTCTGCGAGCCGACGGCATCGAAGAGCGCCCCGCCCTCGCCGAGATGCGTCTCGGCAAGCTCTCCAATATTCCCCGCGACCGTATCGAGGCGGAACTGATCTACGGGCTGGAATCAGCCCATCTACCCGGCGCCCGCATGGCCGGCGGCGAGGTCTTTACCGAGTTCGAGGCGCGGGTAGTCGGTGGCTTTCTGGAGCTACTCAAGGAGCCAGTCTGGACCACCATGCTGGTGGTCGCGCACGATGGCGTGAACCGCGCCCTACTCGGCTGGGCCTGCGGCGCGGGGCTTGCCACCCTCGGCAGCTTCGAGCAGGACATGGGCTGCATAAACATCATCGACGTTGACCTAGCCGACGGCGAGATCGTGCGGCGCCTGATCAAGGCGGTAAATCTCACACCCTATAACCTCTCCAAGTTGGGCCTCAACTGCACCAGCATGGAAACCGTCTGCGCTGCGCTCATTACGCGACCATAGTAGCGCTCCCAGCTAGGCCGTGGAAGATGTCGCCCTCGCGCCAAATGGTAACTTCGACCGCTTCGAGTGCCAGCGTCAATTCAGCGACGTATAACGTCTGCACACCACCAAAAATATCGAACTTGAGCTGGGCTGCCACTGGTAGATACAAGGGCACGTGCAACTTAATGGCACCGAGAGCTTAGACCCCCAGAGTCGGCGCCAGGCCGTTCAAGAACTGAGCTGGATGGAAGACCGCATTGAGCACCGCATGGGCGTTGCCGCATGCAATTCGCTATAAACACCGACCGAACGGTCCATGGGTTCGCGCCGTAATGGGGCGGGTGATGGCAGAAAGTACTGGTCGGTCATGTCCTCTAAGGTGAGCGTCACCAGCACCATGCGGGAGAGAAAACCATCGCCGTTACAGCGCAACCACTCCAGAATATGGTCGATACCTAGCATCAACCAGCAATGCCACGTGCCCCAGTGTCGGGCATCTAGGCTAAGGCCGCAGGTTATGTTGTCGTACCAGAAAACCGTGGGAATTGTTAGGCATGAGACAAAGCCTGCGCTAGAACGACCGCGACGTGCTCAGCTTGGCGCCTGGCACCGTCAGCGATTTGGCAGCGGCAGCTGGTGCCGTCGGTAACAACGAGGGCGTCGACGGGCGCAACATCGAGTGCTGGGAACAGGTCGAGAGCGCCTACGGCCATGGAGATCTCGTAGGTCTCTGTCTGATAGCCGAAGGCGCCGGCCATGCCACAGCATGTCGACTCGATTGGCTCGGCCATAAGACCGGGGACGCGCCTGAGCATCTCGGTTGTATCACCCGCCGCCGCGAAGACCTTCTGGTGGCAATGGTCGTGCACCATCACCCTCGTTCCCGATTGCTCAGCGAATGGCAATGCGACGTCGGTCTCGACAAGATAGCTCTCGAACAGTTGCGCCTGTGCTGCGACAGCATCGGTCTTGGGACCGGGCAACAGCGCCGGCCATTCATCGCGCAAGGTATAGAGACAACACGGCTCGAGACCGAGAATGGGAACACCACGCTGCGCCAGCGGTGCCAGCACTGCCAACGACCGCTCTATCTCCTTGCGCGCTACCGCGATATCGCCGACGGCGAGCGCTGTGCGACCGCAGCAAAGGGGTCGACCCGTCGGGGCGCGCACGACAGTGACGCGGCAGCCGGCGGCGTTGAGCACGACAAGTGCGGCGCGCGGCACCTTCGGCTCGAACCAGGTGTTGAAGGTGTCTGCGAAGAGGGCAACTTCTGGCCCCTCGCGCTCCGCTCGTGGCGTCTCCAGGAAGGGGCGTGCATGCCATTCTGGCAGATCGCGACGAGCGCTGAAGCCGATACGCTCACCTAGGTGGCGTAAAAGATTAGAGCGGTTACGCAGATTTGTTAACCAACGAAAACGTGATGCCCATGGTGCATAGCGTGGCAAGTATGAAATCAGATGATCACGTAGTCGCTTCTGGGACCTCGCCAGCACTTCGATCTTAAGCTTCGCCATATCGACGCCGGTCGGGCATTCGCGCTTGCAACCCTTGCACGAGAGACAGAGCGACATCGCCTCTGCCATGGCGTCCGAGCCGAGCGCATCGGCACCCAGCTGGCCCGACAAAGCCAATCGTAAGCTGTTGGCGCGGCCTCGCGTCACATGCCGCTCGTCACCGGTGGCGCGATAGCTCGGACACATGATGCCGCGCGAGGCCTTGCGGCAGGCGCCGTTGTTGTTGCACATCTCTACCGCCGGCAGCAGCCCACCCCAGGCCGACCAATCGAACACCGGCTTGTGGGACAGCGATGCATAGCCGGGCGCATAGCGGAACAATGTGCGGTCGTCCATGCGCAGTGGGCGCACGATCTTACCTGGGTTGAAGGTGCCCACAGGGTCGAAACGGTCTTTTACCGCCTCGAAAGCCTCGACAATGCGCGGGCCAAACATGGCCTCGTGAAACTCGGAGCGTACCAAGCCGTCACCATGCTCTCCGGAATGCGAACCTTTGTATTCACGCACCATCTCGAAGGCCTCTTCCGCAATGGCGCGCATCTTTTTAGCCCCACCTTCCTCCTTCATGTTGAGTACCGGACGCACATGCAGGCAGCCCACCGAGGCGTGCGCATACCAAGTGCCGCGCGTGCCGTGCTTGGCGAAGATCGCTGTCAGGCGGTCAGTATATTCCGCCAGGTCTTCGAGCGGCACTGCACAGTCCTCGACGAAGGATACGGGCTTGCCCTCGCCTTTCATCGACATGACGATGTTGAGGCCCGCCTTGCGCATATCCCAGATTTGCGACTGCTCGGCACCGTCGATAACCTCGGCCACCGCATCGCTGTGGCCGAGATCGCCGAGCAGCTCACCAAGTTGTGTAAGTAACCGTTGCTGCAGCTCAAAATTGTCACCGGCGAACTCAACCAGGAGAACCGCCTCGGGTTGTCCCTTGATGAAGCGCTCGATGGTCGCCGCAAAAAGCGGCACGTCGCGGGCGAGATCCATCAGCGCCCGGTCGGCAAGCTCCACCGCACTGGGGCCAAGCGCAACGATATGTCGGGTCGCCGCCATGGCATCGTGCAAGGAAGCAAAATGGCAGATACCGAGCACCTTGTGCACCGGTAGCGGCTGCAGGTCGAGTTCCAACCTGGTGAAGAAGCCAAGCGTGCCTTCCGAGCCGACCAGCAGGTTCGCCATGTTGTGGCCGTCGGCTGCGATGGTTTCGATGTTGTAGCCGCCGACGCGGCGTAGCAGCTTTGGAAATCGCGCCGCGATCTCGTCCGCCTCGCGTGCGGCCAGTGCCCGCATGTCCTGCACAAGCGCGGCATAGGCGGACGTACCGTCGAGGCCGTCAAAATTACCCGGCGCCGGGGCGAAGCGGTGACGGGCGCCGTTGACCAACGCTTCGATGGCGTGCACGTTGTGCACCATGTTGCCGTAGCGGATCGAGCGCGCGCCGCAGGAGTTGTTGCCAGCCATACCACCGAGCGTCGCTCGGTTGCCGGTCGAGATATCGACGGGAAAAAACAGGCCGTGTTGCTCGAGTTGGCCATTGAGCTGATCGAGAACCAGACCCGGCTCGACCGTCGCACGCCGTGCCCCAGCATCGATGTCATGAATGCCGTTGAGATATTTCGACGTATCGACGATCAGCGCCTCGCCGACGGTCTGGCCACATTGCGAGGTGCCGCCGCCGCGCGGCAATACGGCCACGCCTTCCTCCACCGCGATGCTCACCGCTGCCTCGATATCGGTGACACTTTTCGGCACCACCACCCCGAGCGGCGTGATCTGGTAGATTGAGGCATCGGTGGCATAGCGCCCGCGGCTGAAAGCGTCGAACAGCACCTCGCCTTCGAGCGCGCGCGCGAGCCGCCGTGCCAAAACGCTGTCTGATGCCGAGTTAATCATCATTCCACCATCGTCTCCATTGCCACCCAGTTTGGCTCGGCCGCTGTCGCGAAACCGCAACAAACGAGCGAGCCAAGCGTCACCTTCCCCTTTCCTATCGTCAGGCGTGCCACCCCTTCGGCGCGATGATAGACGCCAAGGTGGGCGTCGAGAAGGGCCGCGGCCTTGCTCTCAGGCACGCCGGCGAGGCCGTCGGCGTAATGATAGCCGTTACACTGCATGTGGGTAACGCCGATCAGCGCAGACGATCTAGGTGTCGGGCGGGTTAAAATGTCCGCATATAGACTACCAACACCTCGCGCCATCCTCGCTCTGGACCCGCACACACGCGAAGCCCCTCAGTGCCTCGGCCTCAGCGATGAAGCCGAAACAAAACGTCAGGTGCGACCGAACTGGGCGCTCGTACAGACGCACGTCATGCGGTCTTGCTGTCTCTAACACTCAGCCCTCCCCGGAACGACGGCGCCGCCAAAGTAGGCCGTGGATACACGGGCAAAAAGCGGTAGCGGATTACGCCGATGCCGGGTAGCGCACCGCCGCCTGAGTGATCCTTCCTTGTTCCGCGCCGCTCAGTTAGGGTGCGCGCCCGTCAATGAGGCGGGAGAAAAGGCTGACAGATGACCGAGCGCAAGGCCGCCGCAGCCCGGGGCCGGCAGTTCCTGCATACGCCGGGACCGACCATGATGCCACCACGCATTCTGCGCGCCATGGACCGAGCGGCGGTCGATCATCGCGGGCCCGAGTTCCGGGCTCTGGCAATGCGCTGTCTGACGGGGCTCAAGGATGTCTATTGCACGAAATCACCCGTGGTAATTTTCCCATCCGCCGGGCATGGCGCATGGGAGGCAGCGCTGGTCAACACCGTCGCACCCGGCGAGCGCGTGCTGATGGCCGAAACCGGCGCCTTCTCGCACATGTGGAAAGCAATGGCGGAGAGCTACGGCATCGCCGTCGACTCCCTGCCGGGCGACTGGCTCCACGGCGCCAACCCTGACGCCATCTGCACGGCACTGACGGACGACCGAGCGCATGCCATCAAAGCGGTTGCCATCGTGCACAACGAGACTTCCACGGGAATCACCAGCCGGCTTGCCGAGATCCGCCAAGCCATGGACGCGGCACAGCACCCCGCCCTGCTGCTAGCCGACACCATCTCGTCAGCCGCGTCGATCGATTTCCGCATGGACGACTGGGGCGTCGATGTGACGATCGGCGGCTCGCAAAAGGGTCTGATGCTCCCGCCCGGCCTGAGCTTCAATGCCATCGGTCCAAAGGCGTGGCACGCCTCGCAGGTTGTCGAGCGGCCACGCAATTATTTCGACTGGCGCCAGGTGCTGCCCGACGGTACCAATCCGGCTTTTCCCTGCACCCCCGCCATGAGCCTGATGTTCGGTCTGACGGAAGCGCTCGACATGCTGGAAGAAGAAGGGCTTGAGGTCTGCTTCGCCCGCCATGCGCGCCTTGCCGACGCCGTACGTGCAGCCGTTACAGGCTGGGGCTATACGCTGGTTCCACAGGACGCGCGCGAGCATTCCAACTCGGTCACGGCATTCTTCCTACCGGAAAACGTAGACGCCGACGCGTTCCGCAAGCATTGTCTAAACAGCTATAATCTAGTGCTTGCCGGCGGCTTGATGAAGCTGGCCGGACGTGTGATTCGCATCGGCCATCTTGGTGACCTCAACGAGGCAATGATCCTCGGCACCCTGGCTACGGTCGAGCTGGCGCTCGGCACTGCGGGTGTACCTCATGAGTCAGGTGGTGTTGCCGCCGCAATCGATTTTCTTGCAGGAAAGAGCGATGGATGAGCTGATAGGCCTGAGCGCATGTGAGGCTGTCGAAAAACTACGCCTAGGCGAGGTCTCGTCGCTCGAGCTGATCGACGCGGCGGAAGCCCGTATTGCCAAGACCGACGGCACGCTCAACGCACTCCCGACACTATGCCTTGAGCGCGCACGCGAGCACGCCAAGCGCATCATGGCCAAGGCACCGAGTGACGCGGCACCACACTACCTACACGGCCTGCCCATCGCCGTGAAGGACCTGGTCGAAGTCGAGAGCGTACGCACCACCCACGGGTCGCCGATCTTTGCCGAGAATATCTCGGCCTTTTCCGACTACCTTGTCCAGCGCCTGGAAGCCAACGGCGCGGTGGTCCTCGCCAAGTCCAACACGCCGGAGCTTGGCGCCGGCTCGCAGACCTTCAACGAGGTCTTCGGGCAAACGCAGAACCCTTGGAATGGCACCTTGACGCCGGGCGGCTCATCGGGCGGCTCAGCAGCAGCGCTGACGGCGGGCCAGGTCTGGCTCGCCACAGGCAGCGATCTCGGCGGCAGCTTGCGCAATCCGGCCAGCTTCTGCTCGGTCATCGGCTTGCGCCCGAGCCCCGGCCGTATCGCCCACGGCCCGGCTAACCTACCTTTCGCGGACATGGCAGTGCAGGGCCCAATGGCGCGCAACGTCGCCGATACGGCGCTGATGCTCGACGCCATGGTCGGACAACATGCGGACGATCCACAGTCCCTACCCGTACCAGCAAGCCCATATGCCGATATCAAGGCCGTGGTGCCGAAGCGCGTCGCCTTCAGTCCAGATCTCGGCGGCATCGTGCCCGTGACGGCGGAAGTGCGCAGCGCCATCGCGCGAGCAGCAGAGGCCTTCGCCAATCTTGGCGCCGAAGTCGTGGAGGCCTGTCCAGATCTATCGCAAGCGCGCGATACCTTTCATGTGCTGCGCGCGCTGGGCTTCGCCTCAGGCCACGGCGCCCTGCTCGATAATCACCGCGATCTGCTCAAGGAGGAGGTGGTGTGGAACATCGAGGCGGGCCGCGCACTGACTAGCAGCGAGATTAGCCGGGCCCAGCTCGCCCGTGGCCAGATCTTCCACAATGCCACGGAGTTTTTCACAGACCATGACCTGCTGCTATGCCCGGCTGCGGTGACGCCGCCGTTCGATAGCAGCATACGCTGGCTCGAGGAGGTCGAGGGCATCTGCTTAGAGACCTATATCGACTGGCTGTTGATTTGCT
>Ga0066827_10001129_pt1 | contig 12374 bp, 10 predicted proteins | sample ETNtaG_34_FD_65609 | JGI IMG/M metagenome (GOLD analysis project Ga0066827, IMG submission 65609) | Marine microbial and viral communities from oxygen minimum zone, Eastern Pacific Ocean - ETNP201306SV51 | ecosystem: Environmental > Aquatic > Marine > Oceanic | place: Pacific Ocean: Eastern... | reverse complement strand
GAATTTCAGATGCACTTTCTACCCCACCCCCATTAAGCAATTGATTGATTTTCCTTTTTTCTGAATTATAAAATTTTTCTATTAACCCAGTAGAGATAGACACATTGTTGTTTTTTTCTAGGTCATCTGAGATATATTCTGCCACCAACATCCCGGCGACCACAGTTTCGGCAACCGAATTACCCCCTAAGCGATTAAACCCGTGCATGTCCCAGCATGCCGCCTCACCAGCAGACCAGAGCCCCCTTAGCGTTGGACTTTCTCCGGTATAACATGTTTTTATTCCACCCATAGAGTAGTGCTGTGTCGGCCTTACAGGAATCCAGTCTTTAGCAGCATCTATACCAAGAAAATACTTACAAATCTCAAACACCTCCCTTAGATTTTTCTCCACATGATTGCGCCCTAAAATGGTTATATCTAGCCACAAGTGATCACCATATTTGGACTTAACGCCCCTGCCCTTGCGAATATGCTCAGTCATGCGTCGCGACACAACATCCCTTGATGCTAATTCTTTTTTTTCTGGTTCATAGTCAGGCATAAATCTATATCCGTCCACATCACGAAGAACCCCACCGTCACCACGACAGCCCTCTGTTGCGAGAATTCCTGCGGGCACTATTGCCGTGGGGTGAAACTGCACAGCTTCCATGTTTCCCAGTGCCGCTATTCCAGTTTCTAGCGCAAGGGCCGTTCCTATACCTTCGCTGATAATAGCATTGGTAGACACCTTATATATTCTCCCGTATCCTCCAGTAGCTATCGTTGTTGCTTTTGCTATATATGCGACTAGTTCTCCGGTAATCAGGTCACGAGCAATACAGCCACTACACCTCTCCCCGTCGTGAATTAGGGCCAGTGCCTCAATTCGCTCATGAATTTCTATTTCCTGTTTGATACTTCTATCGCTCATTACATATAGCATTGAGTGACCAGTGCCATCACTAACGTAACAGGTTCTCCATTTTTTAGTGCCACCAAAGTCTCGTGAGGTTATAAGACCATGGGCCTCTTTTTTTTCTGTAATTATTACCTTCTCCGCATTGATTATTGCTTCTCGATTTCCTTTGCGCACCCTGTTCCACGGCACCCCCCAACTGGCGAGCTCCCTGATAGCCTTTGGAGCAGTATTAACGAACATCCGGGCAACGCCCTGGTCGCACCCCCAATCACTGCCCTTTACGGTGTCTGCAAAATGAACATCTTCATTGTCCCCCACCCCCTTCATTGAGTTTGCAAGAGAGGCCTGCATTCCACCCTGTGCTGCGGCCGAGTGTGAGCGCTTTGGCGGGATAAGAGAAAGAACAATTACATTGTGTCCTCTATCCTTAAGCCCTGTTGCAATCCTAAGACCCGCCAGGCCGGCACCAACAACCAATGCATCTGTATAAACTACCTTCATCTCTAAATATAATTTCCCTTGGTATCTAACAAGGATGAGACCTTATAGCGTTCCCCAACCCTATCTTTGTGGGCGATCCCTATCCGAATGTAGGCCGCTAGGCTCAGCAAACCGAGAGCAAGAAAAACTACAGTCACAACCCACTTTGCCTTTTTTAACCTCTTTCTGCTTGCCCGGGGGTTTTTGCCGTCAAACCATCCCCACTTTACTGCTAAACGATACAACCCAATAGACCCATGGAACTCAACGGCCAATAAAAGTAAAAGATAGAGGGGCCACATATACTCACTCCACACCCTATCAGAGGAAGCATATGGACCAATTTCTGCGGGGTGGGTCATAATAACGTATAGATGAATAGAACCAAGAAAAAACAACGCAAACCCTGTAAATATCTGCCAAAACCACAGATTAGTATCACCATGGTTCATCATTTTCATGTGGGCCCGGTATTCCCTATACTGGTCCAAGCTATTGGGGAACTTTCTCACCGCGATTACCGCGTGGACAATAAAAACAATAAAAACACCTATTGCTACCAGGGAAACAAGGATGGGATAGCTTTTTCCAAAAAGGAACTTTCCCTCCAAAAACTTTGTCACATAAAACATTACCTCTTCACCAAAGAGTATAGATGAAACAAGTAACATATGTGCCCACATGAACAGAGCTAAAAACAAACCGGACGCGCTTTGGATAAAATCTAATTTAGCATATTTCCTGCTCTTTTTTACCTCAAAAGCCCTTCCAGCCTGTTTTGTTATATCAACAGAGATTTTCATATAAACTTCTTTAATGTTGTCACTATTTATCTAAAAGTTAACAATATAAGCTAATTATTAAAACCTACCAGAAGAGATTGCGCCAAGGTGCGAACCATAAAAGAGAAAACCGACAGCCATTCCTAGTCCCACTAAATATATAAGAGAAGCCCTTGAGCCCAAGGAGAGAGGTTTTTGTAGTTTTATTCTCCACACCAAAAGCAATAAAAGAATAAAAACAACAACCAGCTGTAAAGACGAATGGTTTTTGTGCAAAGGAAATGGACGAAGAATCATTTCCGTTTGATGTAAATCAGAAATCACCCCAGTTATAAGAGCGACGACCGATGAAATAAGGCCAAAAATAAGGTTCCACCATCCAGCGATCCCTAGGCCTTTCTTTTTAAAAAAACAACTCAAGGTGTCACACAAAAACCCCACAGAAAAAAGGGCGATTGGAAAATGAATCACCAAGGGATGTATTTCTGTAAGGTCCATTTATTTATACCGTGTTAATTGCATAGAGCCATACATGCTAACCAATAACAGAAAAACAAGACCATGGGTTACCCATAAAAATGGCGTTTTGGGGATAAATTTCAATATAATACAGTATATACCTATAAGAACAATTGCGGTTGAGAAATAAAGACAATTTCGTGCCATCGATGTCCCCATTTTTGTTACACAAACATAAAACAGTATAAGCATTCCGATTGACGATAACCACCAACCGAAAAATCGATACATTAACGTTAAATATCTAGGAAGATATTGGTTTACGCCTTGAGAGAACAGTTCATCGTATGTTGCCATCAGAAGGGCTTCATTTGCTTTTTTATCCAGGAGCCACGGATCTTGAATTGTTACATAAACAATGCCAAGAACTAGAGCGATAAGCCCAACAGCGAACATAGGGACCCAGGTTAGATTATGAAAGCCTTTACTATCCATCGATTGAAATTAATAAAGTATTTTAATGGAGACAAAAGCGAAACAACACAACTATTATTTCTGATTCCTTATTTATTAAAGAGTTTTTTGTGTTTAACGAACACCCTAAGCGGCCCTTTGGCATACCCAACGAAAGAGCTTTAGCTGGTCCTTATCGCCCACCATAACTTCAGGGTGCCATTGAACAGCAATAAAAGAATCTGGACGGTCGGCGTCCTCTATTCCTTCTGGGAGGCCATCAGGGGCGACCGCAGAAATAGAAAGCCCCACCCCCAGGTCTCGTATGCCCTGATGGTGTGCGCTGGCAACCCCGATAGAACTTTTTCCAATTATTGAATATAAAAGACTGTTTTTTTTCAATTCAACATTATGATAAGAGATTTCACCATTAAACTCACCGTGATCAACTGTTGTTTTTGTGAGGGTTTTTAGGTCTTCATATAAAGTCCCTCCATAAATGATATTAACATGTTGTATGCCAACACAAATACTGATAATAGGCTTATGTAAACGCTTCATAGCTAAAAACATATTTCGGTCAAACGCTTCTCTCTCTGGCCTCATTACATCTTCATCTAAAAGACCAGCATTTTTTCCTCTATACACGCCACAGGGAATATCTGGACCACCAACCATTATTAGTCCATCAATATTGGCTGCCGTTTCATCTATAGACCCATCGCCCACAGGATGATGAAGGGTTACAGGAATTCCTCCCGCATTCCAAATAGCGCAATAGTATTTTTCTCTTGTTGCATTCCAAAAAGAGTCTCTATAGTAAAAATAATATGGATTTATTCCAATTACCGGTTTTTTCAAAAAGCAAGATCTCCTTTATTTTATATATTTTTTTTGTAAATAATTTATAAGACCACCACCGTGTTCTTTGAGTGAACTTTGAACTCTTAGGGTCCAGGGTTTCTCTAGGGTCTTATCCAAAAAGGGTTCGAGAAATTTTCTCTCTGAGGCTATTTTAAACAAAGCAGCTCGCTCATCTAACCCCTGTAACGCAAGGCCGGAGACTGTTTTTAGCCACGCTCCAAAAGGAAGCCCTTCGGGCCCAGCGCGAGAGATGTCCAGTGTTTCTGCAGCCCTACTAAGCGAAAGCCTTTCCCTTTTTGACCACCCGCTCACCATTTTAAGAAGTTTACCCTGAACCCCTTCTGTTGTTAAAAGCCCACACCAGAAAGCAGCTGGCGCCAATTCATATCCAAAAGGAGGGCGGTCAGCACCGCGTACCTCTAGAACGTTTTTGAACCTTACATGGGTAAAAACCTGATGTAGGGCCAACTGAATATGTTCCGATGTTAACTTGTTTTTTTTATTCAACACCTGCAACCATTTTCCCAAACTTCCTTCGTGTTTTGTGATTTTAGATTCTTTATTAAAGATAAAAAGAGAGGGGACACCCAACAGGTAATTAATAAAAGATTCAATTAAGTTATTGTTTTGATTAATTCCATGATCAAACAAATGTCCACAGCGGGACATATCCGTATTGTTCCAAACATGCAGCCGATAGTTTTTGTTTTTCACACACCCTTTTTGTTTAAACGGAACATGAGAAAAAAGAAAAGAACAAAACGGCTGAAGACAGTCGGCGATAAAGGCCATATTTTCACCATCACGCTTGGAGACCATGTCTATGTTTATTTGAACACTTGTTGAATTTCTCATCATCCACTGCCCGTGGGTGCCTGCAGACCTAAACGCTTCATTCATAAAATGATATTTTTTCATATTAATTAATTTAATTTCTTCAGGGGAATAAAGCGGGTCAATCGCAAAATCAATCGGGAATGTTTTATTATCACAACACAGTTTTTCTAGTTGGTTTATATGGTCATCCCACTGAGAGCTGATGTCATGTAGAGACACAAACGGAGACGACGCCCACTCTAGCTGCCCTCCGGGCTCTAAAGAGTAAGTGCATGGGTTCTTTTTGTTTTTTTGAAAAAGGAGAAGCCCCTCCATTAAATCATAAGAAGAAAACCTATTCCCAGAACTAACAGGAAGACGTCCTAGGGTCTTATCATAAAAAATTGTTTCAATTTCAACACCAATTCGCCTTTCTTTTTGAGGGCGAACATTAGACAAAATTGTGTCGAGAACCTTTGTTTTTAGTGTATCAGCAACAAACTTCATTTTAACAGGGTCTTGGTTTTTTCTATCATTCTACGAATGGACGTTTCTGGATTTAATCTCAACACACCTTCAATAGGGATCCACGCAACGTCGTAAGACTCATCGCTAACCACAATTGACTCTTTGTTCGGGTCAGCCTCTAGTAAAAAGCGCACATCATAATGAGAGTGAGATGTTTCAGAGTCGGTTTTTGGAATTTTATGAATATCCAAATCGAAAATAGTTTCGCTTAAAACCTTAAAATTCCGAAAGCCAGACTCTTCTGTTGACTCGCGCATGGCTACCTTAAGCAGGTCTCCCTCCCCATCGGCATGTCCGCCTAATTGAAGCCATTTATTAATAACTTTATGATGAGTCATAAGTATTTTACGCTTATCAGGGCTCACAATCCATCCAGAACCTGTAAAGTGACCTTTTTTATTGCTTTTTGAAAACACTGCACGTTCCGTTTTATAAAAACTTAACATATCATAGGGAGCCCTTTCACGAGGATAGGTATAAATATAGGTTTCGATTAACAGTTCTAGATTAGGTGTCATTATTTAAGGTTCATTTTTGGGTCTAGATGGTCCCTTATGCTATCACCAACAAGATTAAAACCTAATACGGTAATTGCAATTACAGCTCCCGGGGCAACAGAAATCCAGGGAGCTGTTCGAATAAAATCTTTACCAAGGTTTATCATGGATCCCCAGCTCGCAGTCGGAGGTTGGGCACCCAAACCAAGAAAAGACAGGCTTGCCTCTGCCAATATTGCGGACCCAATCCCAAGCGCGTAGGTCACGATAATTGGAGAGATACAATTAGGAAAAACATGTTTCCACAAAATGTCTCCAGAGCCCAAGCCCATAGCTCGGGCTGCCAAAACATACTCTTGTGATTTTATCGATAAAACCTGCCCCCGAACAAGGCGAGCCATCCCGGGCCAAGTAACAACCCCAATTGCAACAAAAACAACCATGAGGCTTGGCTCAAAAACAGTGGTAATTGCAATTAAAAAAAGAAGAACAGGAAACCCAAACATAATATCAGTGAGACGCATAATAAAAATTTCTATATATCTCCCAAAAAAACCAGCCACACCACCCAACAATACACCAATTAACAGGGAAAGGGTGCTAGCGCAAATTCCGACCGCCAGAGAAACCCTTGCGCCAAAAATTATTCTAGATAAAACATCTCTTCCAAATTGATCTGACCCTAAAACAAATGTAAACGACTTAACCCAATCTTTCTCTAGTTTTTTATTTTCAAGAAAAAAATATCTACCAATAAAATCTGTATAATAAACACCGTTTTCCGTTTTTTTGTAGGACCGCACAGCAACAGACTGCACGGGAAGGTCTTTTCTATACCTAAAGCATAGAACTGTTCCAGAAAACCCAGGCGGCTTGTTTCTATATTCTAAAATTTGAGTGTTTGGTGAAACGGGAGATACATAGGGAGCAAACAGCCCTAATATAATAAACAAACAAACAAGGCCACTTCCCAAAACAACAGGAAAAGATAAAAGACATTTTGACATCTTTTCTCTAAAGGTTAGATACACTAATTATGCCTTTCGGCCCGGAGCCTTGGGTCAATGACACCATATAGAATATCAACAATTAGATTAACACAGATAAACATCATTGCCATAAACAAGACCGTTCCCTGGACAACAGGAAAGTCCCTACTCATAATAGCCCCCAGCGCCAACCTTCCTACTCCAGGCCAACCAAATATAGACTCAGTGAGAACCGCGCCAGACAAATAACTTCCAAAATCTGTTCCAATAACTGTCAAAACAGGAATCATGGAGTTTGGCAGAGCATGTTTTATTAAAATTTTCCACCAGGGCAGTCCCTTTGATTGCGCTGTACGAATATAGTCCTGCCCTAAGGTTTCCAACATTGCAGAGCGGGTAAGCCTTGTAATTTGAGCCGCAGAACGCAGCCCAAGGGTAAAAGCGGGGAGAACCAGATGCTCTATTCCCCCATACCCTGTGGGGGGAAGCCAGCCTAAGTAAACTCCAAATAACAAGATAAAAACCAAACCGGTCCAAAAAACAGGCGCAGAAACCCCTGTTAAAGCTAACACCAATATTGTTTTATCAAACCAGGAACCAGGAAAAAGAGATGTGACCATCCCAAGAAAAACGCCAACCAAAACAGCAACAACCATCGCCCCAACAGCAAGAACAAATGTGTTGGGGAGTTTTTCTAAAATTTCTTTAACGACAGGCCTACCAGAAATAAAGGAATTTCCCAAATCTCCTTTAATGATGTTCTCAAAAAACATCCCCATTCTAATCATTAACGGTTTATCCAAGTTGAGTTTTTTTCTCATAATTTCCACGGTGTTTTCATCGTATCTTTCTCCAACCATAGATAAAACCGGGTCCCCCGGAAGGACGACCATAAGTACAAACGAAATAATCAACACACCCGCAATAACAGGTAAAACCTGAAGAACTCTATTGAAAACATATTTACCCATTTTTTTTCTCTAAAGATAAAAACCTTTCAGCATTAAAGACGAGCTTATTGCGATATCCCGTAACAGAGCTATGAGTAACATTGTAATTTCCCTTATGCCAGAGAAAAACCCAAGGCACTTCATCGAGTAAAATTTTATTTGCTTTTTGAACTAAAGAGGTTCTTTCTGTTCCATATGATAAAGATTGAATTTGAAGAATGATATCATCTAACAAAGGATTTGCATAACGGTTTCTTTTTGTCATGGACTCCGCAGAATAAAACAATGGATAAAGAAAATTCTCAGCATCGGGATAGTCAGCTGTCCAGTTTAAATAATACATTGGGGGCTGACCATTACGAACAGCGGACTTAAACACATTCCAATCACTTTGAACAATCTTAACATTTATTCCTATGGCAGACCAGTCTGATTGAAAGGCCTCTATAACATGAAACATTTCTGAACCACCGCCAACCCACAGCTCAGTTTCTAGCCCATCAGGATAGCCACACTCTTCCAGTAAGCGAAGTGCTTTTTTAGGGCTATATGGTAAGGTCTCAACATTATGGCGTTTCAACAAAACAGGAGGAACGGGCCCTGAGGCTAGCTTTCCACCTGGAACCAAAAGGCGAAGATGTTTTTCTCTATCTAAAGATAGGTTCATTGCTTTTCGAACACGGACATCATCAAAAGGCGGGACCAGGCAGTTTAAACCAATGTACCATATATTTAATTCCTCAACATAGACAACACTTTTCCCGTGTTCGGGATGTTTTTTCCAGCGCTGAACTTCTGTTGAGGGAATCGTTAATAGATCAAGGGCCCCCGCCTCAAACTCTGCGGACCGGGTCATGGCTTCTGGAATAATTCGAAAAACCAATCGAGGTTCTCTTGGCCCTTCCCCCCAGTAGTTTTCGTTTCGTATGAATTGAATTTTTCCTCCCCGCTCCCATTTGACCAACTTCCAAGGGCCGCCCCCGGAAGGAATTTCATTTATAGAGTCAACACCTCTATAATTAATAATTGCCGAAGAAGGCATAGCTAAATATTGAATAAATGGAGAAAACGGAGCACTTAGACTTATAATTAACGAACTATCATTTTTTACGACCAATCCTGCGATAAAACTAGACAAACCATCCATAAACTCTAAAGCACCATCAATTCGTGTAAACATCCAGCGCTGTGGAGACAGGGTTTTAGGATCTAAAACACGTTCAAATGAACGAACAACGTCATGCGCAGTGACAGGGCTCCCATCATGAAAAAAAACACCTTTTCTTATGGTAAACTCATATTTTTTACCATCAAGAGAAAGACTCCAGCGAGAGGCAATTTCAGGGACCAACTCAGTGCTATCTCCAAAACGAACCAGGTTGTCATAAACGAGGGACATAATTTTTCCTGACCGGACATCTACCGCATGAGCGGGGTCAAAACCCCTGATATCAGCTGAAAGTGATAACCTTAATCCCAATTCGGGAGGATTATTTCTGCACCCTGCGATGAAACAAAAAACAAAAACCATAAAAATTTTAAGGAAATAGAATAACATGGGAAAGCGAAAATACGATAACCTAATAATTTATTGTTAGTTATAAACCGTATCTGTTCCTAAATAAAATCAAAAAATCAAATACTATACATACACATCTTTATATTTCACCCATATTATTGTTTATTTTCTATTTTATAGGACGAGATTAATGAAAAACTATGTTTATTCTTTTGGTGGAGGAACGGCAGACGGGTCTGCCAACATGAAGAACCTATTAGGGGGAAAGGGGGCCAACTTAGCCGAAATGAATCATTTAGATATTCCTGTTCCACCGGGATTTACCATAACAACAGATGTTTGCCAACATTATTATAATTACAACCAAAGCCTTCCTGGTGAACTAGAAACACAGGTTGATAGGGCCATTGTAAATATAGAAGAAATTATGGGAGCAGAGTTCGGAGACACAAAAAACCCTCTTTTGGTTTCTGTTCGATCTGGAGCAAGGCAATCTATGCCAGGAATGATGGAAACAGTATTAAATGTTGGGCTCACCACCCACACAATACCAGGGTTGATACACAGAACAAACAATAAGAGATTTGTATATGATACCTATCGCCGGTTAATTATGATGTATTCTGATGTGGTTATGGAAAAGGCTGCTGGAAAGGAACCGGATGAGGGCCAGGGGATACGCCAAAGACTGGAAGAAAGATTGGAAGAATATAAAAAAGAAAAAAACTATTTAACCGACACAGACCTGACCAGCGGTGATTTGGAAACGCTAGTCAGTGTTTTTAAAAAAGAGATCAAAAGCATTTTGGGTGAAGAATTTCCTGATAATCCAAACGAACAACTCTGGGGCGGAATTAAAGCGGTTTTCCAAAGCTGGAACGGAACCCGGGCACAGAGCTATCGCCGTTTTGAAAACATCCCAAGTGAGTGGGGAACGGCGGTCAACATACAGAGCATGGTGTTTGGAAATATGGGAGAAGATAGCGCCACAGGGGTGGCTTTTACCCGAAATCCCGCTACAGGTGAAAATAAATTTTATGGTGAGTGGCTTTCAAACGCACAGGGAGAAGACGTTGTTGCGGGGACCAGGACCCCAGGCCCACTAAATGAGGACACTAAAACTAAAGAAACAAGAAACCTGACCTCCCTAGAAACAGCCATGCCAAACCTTTATAAAAAACTGGCTAATATTCGCCTTAAGCTAGAAAAACACTATACTGACATGCAGGATATAGAATTTACCATTCAGAAAGGCCACCTGTGGATGCTTCAAACGAGAGCCGGAAAGAGAAACGGTGCGGCAGCAATCAAAATGGCAGTTGACATGGTTGATGAAAGGTTAATTAACAAACAAACAGCCCTAAAGCGCGTAAAACCGGAACAGCTGGATGAGCTTTTACACCCAATGTTAGACTCGGAAAGCGAAAAAGGGGCTAGGTTAATAGCAAGGGGGCTTCCCGCCGGACCAGGAGGTGCCGTGGGAAAAGCTGTTTTCACAGCGGACGATGCTGAGTTATGGCAAAAGAGAGGAGAAAAAGTCGTTTTAATAAGGGAAGAAACATCACCTGAAGATGTACATGGGATGCATGCCGCGGAAGCAATCCTTACTGCCAAAGGGGGAATGACATCTCACGCTGCGTTGGTTGCAAGGGGCTGGGGAAAATGTTGTATTGTAGGCTGTGGAGATCTCCATATAAACACGAAAAAGAGAGAGGTCTCCATTGACAAAACAACCCTTAAAGAGGGGGATTGGATTACCATGAATGGTACAACTGGAAAAGTTTACGCAGGAAAGGTTGGACTAATTCCTGCAGACCCCGATACACACATTGAGTATAGAACACTAATGAAATGGTCGGACGAAATTAGACAATTAAAGATTAGAGCCAATGCCGATACGCCTGAAGATGCGGCACAAGCAATAAGGTTTGGGGCTGAAGGGATTGGGCTATGCCGAACAGAGCATATGTTTTTTGATGAGCTGAGAATTATGGCTATACGAAAAATGATTTTGGCAGAAAATAAATCAGACAGACGATCGGCTGTAATGGAATTACTTCCTTTCCAGAAAAATGATTTCAGAGGGATTTTGAAGGAAATAGGAGAGAAACCCGTAACCATACGCCTTTTGGACCCCCCACTACATGAATTTATAACACTAACAGAAGACCAAATAAGCGACCTTGCAGAACACGTAGGCCAAAACAGGGCAAACATTAAAAAACGAATTTCAAACCTACATGAATTAAATCCCATGTTAGGACATCGTGGATGTCGCCTTGGGATTGCATATCCAGAAATTACACAAATGCAATCAAGAGCCATCTTGGAGGCGACAGCGGAACTTACAAAAGAGGGCACCTCTGTTTTTCCGGAAATTATGATTCCACTGGTAGGGACCGTAACAGAGTTTTTAGATCAAGAAAAAATTATAAGAGAGGTGGCAAAAGACATATTAAAGGAAACAGGGGTTAAATTTAATTTTACCGTTGGCACAATGATTGAACTACCAAGGGCCTGTCTTACGGCCGATGAAATTGCAGAGAGCGCTGAGTTTTTCAGCTTTGGGACAAATGATTTAACTCAAACAACATACGGTTTTAGTCGGGACGATATTGGCTCCTTCTTGCCAGACTATTTAGACCGAAAAATTCTTTCTCACGACCCCTTTCAGTCTCTAGATATAGCTGGCGTTGGAAAGTTGGTGTCCATGGCGGTTAAGCTAGGCAGGGCGGTTAATCCAGAATTAAAGATTGGTATTTGTGGGGAGCACGGCGGAGATCCTAATTCCATTAAGTTTTGCAAAGACAGCGGTTTAGATTATGTAAGCTGCTCTCCGTTTCGGGTGCCCATTGCGCGGCTAGCAGCCGCTCAGGCAGAACTATAAAATTAAACTGTATTTTACGACCATACTGTTTCTAAGGTAAAACAAAAAAGCCTCATTATTTATGAGGCTTAAAATTTTATTAAACTAAAAAATATATTATTCTGCGTTTGCAGTTTCTGTTACAACCTCTTCTTGAACCTTGGGACCCATTTGATCTTTTGTAGTTCTCTTCGGAAAGAGTATTTCTACCCGCCTATTTTTTGATCTACCCTCAGGGCTATTGTTTTGTTCAGCAATCCAGGGCTG
>Ga0066827_10001080_pt1 | contig 12721 bp, 12 predicted proteins | sample ETNtaG_34_FD_65609 | JGI IMG/M metagenome (GOLD analysis project Ga0066827, IMG submission 65609) | Marine microbial and viral communities from oxygen minimum zone, Eastern Pacific Ocean - ETNP201306SV51 | ecosystem: Environmental > Aquatic > Marine > Oceanic | place: Pacific Ocean: Eastern... | reverse complement strand
CGGGCGACCGTTCCGCCTGGCCAAGCCGATGTCAAGTTGCTGTCGGTGACGTTGGCTTGTTGCGGCAGCCGGTTTTCTGCATCCTCCCCGACCAAGGCGGCGCGTCCGTCTGGCCAAACGCATGGATTCCACCGTTGCCACATTTTATCAGTTCGCCGATCTGCCGGACTTCGAGGCCAAGCGGGCGCCGTTGAAGGCGAAGTGCGAGCGCCACTCCGTGGTGGGCACGCTCATCCTTGCGCACGAGGGCATCAACGGCACCATCGCCGGGCCAAGCGCGGGGGTGCAATCGGTGCTTGGGTACATCCGCAGCGATAAGCGACTGGCCAAGACGCCCGCCCGGCTCTGCGACACGGAGCGGACCACCTTTCACCAGAAGGTGCTGCTGCGCCGGGAGATCGTAACGCTAGGCGCGCATCACATCGGCCAGCAGCCCAAACGCGAAGTGCGCCCAGCCAAGAATGACTGAAGCCGACCCGGAAGTTTTCAAGTGGACGTGGTTGCTGCTGCCGGTGATCGCTGCCGCGATCGGCTGGGGCACGAACCACCTCGCCGTGCGGATGCTGTTCCACCCGCGCAAGGAGCGGCGCATCCTCGGGCTGCGCGTGCAGGGCGTGTTCCCCAAGCGGCAGCAGGCGCTGGCGGAGAAGCTTGGCCAACTGGTCGCGCGCGAACTGTTCTCGATGGAGGACGTTCGCAAAGAACTTCAAAGCGAGGAGTTCGTCGCGCACGCCGCGAAGTCGATTGAGGCGAAGCTGGATGAGTTCCTGCAGACCTACCTGATGGAGACCCTCCCGATGGTGTCCAAGTTCCTCGGCTCCGACACGGTGGCCAAGGTGAAGCACGCACTGGGCGAGTGCCTGGCCAAGGCGGTGCCGGAACTGGGCGAGATGTTTATGAGCCACCTCGAGAAAAACATGGACGTCGAGACAGTGGTTCGCGAGAAGGTGGCGGCATTCTCCAGCGACAAGCTGGAGGAAATGCTGCTCGGCATCATGAAACGCGAGTTCCGGTTCATCGAAGGAGTTGGCGCCGTGCTTGGTTTTGTGATTGGCTTGGTGCAGTTGGGAATTTTATGGCTGATGTAGGCAAACAACCGTGGTACGGCGTGGCGGCCATCCTGTCGCTTGGCCTCATCGTGTCGGCACTCATCGGCGGACGAGCACTGGAGAAAATGCGCTCATCGGCGGATGGCGTCACGGTCAAAGGCGTCGCCGAAAAAGAGATCACCTCCAACCTCGGCACGTGGCGAGGACAGATTTCTGTGCGAGCCAGTGACCCAGTCGATGGCTACGACAAAATACAGCTGAATTTCACCGCCACCATGAATTTCCTCCTCAATCAAGGTATCACTGAAGAGGCCATTGAGGAAGGCACCATCAACGTGAGCACCCATTTCAAGCGTGATGCCAAGGGAAATACCACCACCGAAATCGAAAGCTACACACTGACCCAGATATTCACCGTCACGACGACCGATGTCGCCTTGGCCAAGCGCTTGGCCAAGGAGTCCACCCAACTCCTCCGGCAGGGCATCGCGTTCCGATCCTTCCCGCCGAGTTTTTACTACACCAAGCTCGAGGATCTGAAATTGGACCTCCTTGAGCGGGCCGCCGACAACGCCAAGCTCCGGGCCGAGCGCCTGGCCAAGAGTAGCGGCAACCGCGTCGCCAACATCATTTCCGCCTCGCAGGGCATCTTCCAAATCACCCAGCCCAACTCCACCGAGACATCGAGCTGGGGCATGTACGACACGGATACCATCGAGAAGAAAGTGCGCGCCGTCGTCACCATGCGCTACCGCACGGAGTAGCATTCTCCCTCCCTTATTGAACACAAAAAACCCCCGCACGCGGCGGGGCTTCGGAAATCTGTTTTTACTGTGTTTGGCTTACGCAGCGGCGTTGGCGCGGCCGGCCAGGCGCGACTTTTTGCGGTCGGCCTTGGCGGATTGAATGACGCCGAGCTTGGCGGCCTTGTCAAACGCGGACGAGGCGGCATTCAACGCGGCCTGCGTCCCTTCCTTGCTACCCTCCTTGATGGCGTCATTGAGACGTCGCTCGGCCGTCTTGAGGGTGCTCTTCACGGAGCGGTTTCGGGCCTGCTTGGTCGCGTCACTACGCATCCGGCGCTTGGCTGACTTGATATTCGGCATCGTTCAAAAAGTTCGCTGAACCTGCGAAAAGGCCGCGCAAATTACTAAATCTCGACAGCTTGTCAACTGGTTAAATCAGTAATTTGGTTAAAAAATCAATCTGGCGAACCGGCCAGTTGTTCCTGCAGCTGTTCGGCGATTTGGTCGAACACCCCGGCGGGGGGTGAGCCGGACTGGCTGACGACCACCGGCACGCCATCGTCGCCACCTTTGCGGATCTCGGTGAAAAGCGGCATCTCGCCGAGAAACGGCACGCCCTGCCGCGCCGCCTCGTCCCGCCCGCCGCCGTGGCCGAATATCTCGACCCGCTCGCCGCCGGGCGCGGTGAAGTAGCTCATGTTCTCGACGATGCCCAGGATCGGCACGTTGACCTTGCGGAACATCTCGATGCCCTTGCGCACGACGCCGAGCGACGCCTCCTGCGGTGTGGTCACGATCACCCCGCCGTCGAGCGGCACGGTCTGGCAGAGGGACAACTGCGCGTCGCCGGTGCCGGGCGGCAGATCGACGAGCAGGTAATCCAGTTCGCCCCAGTCCACCTGCATGACAAACTGCTGGACGGTTTTCATGATCATCGGCCCGCGCCAGATGATCGGCTGGTCGTCCTGCAATAGAAAGCCCATGCTCATAAGCTTGACGCCGTGGTTCTCAAGCGGCACCAGTTTCTCGTCGCCCTGAGTGACGGCAGGTCGCTCGTTGACGCCCATCATCAGCGGGATGCTTGGCCCGTAAATGTCGCAGTCAAGCAGGCCGATGTTTGCGCCGCGCTTGGCCAGGGCGCAGGCCAGGTTTACCGAGACGGTGGACTTGCCGACGCCGCCCTTGCCGCTGGCCACGGCGATGACGCGCGCGATGCCGGACGCCCTTTGCGGCGCTTGGCCAGGCGCCTGGCCACCGGGCTGCGCTTGGCCGCCTCCCGACGGTTGTTGCACCTGCACGTGGGCTAGGCGAACACCCTCGACCGTCTTGATGGCCGCCTCGCAGTCGGACTTGATCTGCCCGGCGGCCTCGGCGTTGGCACTCGTCAGATGGATGGCGACGCTGACAGCGCCGTTGGCCACGGCAACATCCTTCACGATGCCGAAGGAGACAATGTCCCGCGAGTAGCCGGGGTACTTGACCGCCTTGAGTGCATTCAGAATATCGTCTTCGCTTGGCATAAAAAGTGGCGGGACTGTTGCCCAATCCCCGCCGGTTGGCAAGCAGCGGCCGCACTTGGCCAAGCGGGGGTGTAACTTTTGGGCAACCATGGGCGTCTGGAGGTGTTATTGTTCGAGCGGGATCGATCCGCTGACTCCGATGCAGGCAACCGAAACGGCTCCCGAGACCGATGTGCGAACCGACGAGGAACTCGTCGGTCTCGTGGTCGGCGGCGAGGTGGACTGCTTTGAGGAACTGATCATCCGCTACCAGCCGCGCGTGTTCGGCATGGCGCGGAAATATTTTCGCAACGAGTCGGATGTCGAGGACGTCGTGCAGACGATTTTCACCAAGACATTTCAAAAACTCGGCAGCTACAGGGGCACGGCACCGTTTGAGCACTGGTTCATGCGGCTCTCGGTCAACACCTGCTACGACGCCCTTCGCCGGCGGCGCAACCGACCCGAGCACACGATCAGTGACATGCTCTTCGAGGACGAGAACTGGCAGAACCGCCTCGGCAACATCCCCTCCGACGACAATCCCGAGGGGCTGGAACAGGCTCGCGAGTTGGTGCACACAGTGCTTGACCAGGTCTCCGACCGTGCTCGCATCGTCCTTACATTGCAGGAGCTCGAGGGGCGCTCGATTCGGGAAATCGCCGGAATCACCGGCTGGTCCGAGTCGCTCGTCAAGGTGCAGGCGTTTCGCGCCCGCAAGGAAATGCGGACCGCCGTGGAGCGATTTCTCATGAAGGAAAAAAGGTTGTAACCCCGTGAAACCTAATGACGTCAACAAATACCGGCACATGAAGGCCAACGAGACAGAGCAGCAGTTCCTGAAACTGGCGAAAACCGTCCCTACAGACGAACGGGTGCCGGGCGGCTTCGCGGCCCGAATGATGGCGCGGGTGCGGGAGCAGCACTCACTCGAGACCGGCTCCGCCGACGAGCGGTTCCTGCGTTTCGCGCGCAACCTCCCGGCCAACGAACGCGTCCCGTACGCCTTCGAGAAGCGCATCATGGCGCGCCTGCGTGAGTTGCTCACGCCCGATCCGCTGACCCACTGGTCGCGCATGCTTTGGCGCGCCGTCGCCCCCTGCCTCGGCGTGATGTTGCTCGCGGTGCTGTTCTCTGCAGGGGAGCCGACAGACACATCCCCCATCCAGACAGCGGGAGAACTCGAGTCCACGGACTTCGAGACAGTGATGCTGGCCTCGTTCGACGACCTGGAGCTCACATGGTGAACGCCTGGAAACCCATCTTGGCCGCAGTAGTAATCTTCGCCGCCGGCGTCGTGACCGGGGGCTTCGTCGTGGACCACGACGAGACCAAGCCACCACGGGCGTTCCCCCGGCAGTTCCCCCGCGAACACGGCTCGCGCAACACCGAGCATCGCCCCGGCTCGCGGATGGAGGGCCAGTTGGACTGGCTGATGAAGCGCATTCAGCGCGACCTTCAACTCACTGACACGCAGGCCGCCAAGGTCGAGTCGGCGTTCAAGGCCAGCCGCGAGGAAATGAAGACGACTTGGGATGAAATGCGTCCTCGAATGCGAGCGTGCACCGAAAAGCTCAAGGACAAGCTCCGCGGCGACCTGACCGAAGAACAACTCGAGAAATTCGAGAAATACTTGCGACCTCCAACTTCCCGCGACCGGTTCAAGGGTGGCCCCGGAGGTCATCCCGGCTTGCGCAACGGAAAGAACGGTGACAAGCGGCCACGCCGGACCGGACCCCGCGGCCAGCGTGGTGACCCGCCCGAGACCCCGCCGAGCCCGCCCTCGCCGTAACCTCAACCGAGCATCCCCAGCAGGCGCTCGCAGCAACCGTCCGCCAACTCCCCCGCCGCGCACTCGAAAGGCTGACACTCCATCTGGTTGCGAAACCACGTTCGCTGCCGCTTGGCAAACTGCCGTGTTCGCGCCTTCACCAGCTCTATCGTCTCGGCTAACCCAAACTCGCCGTCCAGGTGCTCCAGCACCTGCCGGTAGCCAAGCGCCTGACAGGCAGTGCGGTTTTCACGCAGGCCGCGCTTGGCCAGGTGCTCCGTCTCGGCAACCAGGTCCCGCTCGAACATCGAGTCCACGCGCGCGTGAATGCGCTTGGCCAAGTCATCCGGCTCGCGCGTGATGCAGAACAAGTTGCCCGGCGCCTGACCTGGTGCGCCCCAGCCAGTGCGCTGGCTCGAGTATGGCTGGCCGGTGAGCCGAATCACCTCCACGGCACGGACGACTCGGCGCCGGTTTTTGCGATCGAGCGACTCGAACGCCGCCGGATCCTTCGCCTTCAACTCGTCGAGCAACTCGTCAAACGGAGCGGCCTCCAAAACGGAGCGGAGCGACTCGTCGCCGGGTGGGCTCTCGCCCAAGCCGTCGAACAGCGCGCGAAAGTACAGGCCGGTGCCACCGCAGAAAATCGGCCTCGCGTCCCGGGATTGAACCGCCGCCTCGGCCCGCTTGGCCAAGCGGACGAACTGCGCGGCATCGAACGGCTCGTCCAGACCGGCCACGTCAATCAAATGATGTCGCACCTCAGACTGCTCTGCCGCGCTTGGCTTGGCTGTGCCGATGTCGAGCCCGCGGTACACCTGCATCGAGTCCACCGAGATGATCTCGCCACCCAGTCGCTTGGCCAGGCACAGCGCCAGCGCCGACTTGCCGCTGGCCGTCGCGCCGGCCAAGTAAATCGCCGAAGCGCTCACACCTCCGATTCTTCCTCCGTAGCAACGAGACTATGCGCCTCCGGCGGTACTTTCCCCTTCTTGGCCCACGTCTCTCCCGGTTTCGGTTTTTGGAACGACTGCACGAACATCAGTCCCACACCGGTGCAGATGCCGCTGTCGGCCACGTTAAAGGCGGGGAAGCGGAACGGGATGTAAAACTGGAGAAAATCCACCACGTGATGATGCACCACGCGATCCACGAGATTGCCGACCACGCCCCCGAGGATCAAGCCAAGCGCCACTTGGCCAAGAACGGTCTCCGCCCCGAAATGACGCCGCGACACCCACAGGAAAATCAGCGCAGCCAGCGAGAAGAGCGCCAGCCAGAAGTTATGCCCGCTAAACAGGCTCCACGCCGCACCCGTGTTACCAAAGTGGACGAGTTCAAAAAAACCGTCCACCACAGCCAACGGCTCCCCGTCACGGGGAAGTTTCTGAATCACAATCCACTTGGTCAACTGATCCAGGGCAAGGGTCAGCAGGGCGACAAGGAGGATCCGGACATTGTTAATGGTGGCCTTGGGCGTGGTCACGCCCCCCATTTGGCCCAGCGGCCAGGCCGTTGGCAAGCCAAGGCAGCCCTGACGCGAACGACAAATCGGCGCTTTGCCGAATCTTTTTCGTGACAAACGGCGGAAAGCCAATAGATTGTCCGCCCTTCGACAGGGGGACCCCTTCGTCTAGTGGTTAGGACACCGGCCTTTCACGCCGGCAGCACGGGTTCGAGTCCCGTAGGGGTCGCCACCCCCCTTCCCCCTTCATCCTACTGATTCGCAAGGCTTAACGAAATCTTGGTGATGAAACGAGTTCTGTTTGTTTGACCAATTTTTTCTTTGAAACGTTTTCTATAAGCCCTTCACTTTCACGCCAAGGGAAGTGAGAAACTTTAGGAGATCGATCATTTCGTCGCGGCGAAGCGAAGCAGTGAGTCCCGGTGGCATGAGGGAGACCGGGCTGACGTCGATCTTGGCGACGTTGCGATTGGGTATGGCTGTGACCTTGCCGGTGGTATCACGCAGAAGCAGCGAGTCGCCCGTCTTGCGCTGGAGCAAACCGGCCAGAAGGGCCTTGTCCTTGGTCGTGACGAGAACCGTCTCGTAACCCTGCTTGATCGAGCTGCTGGGATTCAGAAGCGACTCGAGGAGGGACTCCGGTGTCATGTAGCTGCCGACAGTGGTAAGGTCGGGGCCGAGCTTGCCCCCCCGGTTGTCGATCAGGTGACAGGTGGCGCAAAGCAACATCTTGCGATGATAGATTTCGCGGCCGCGTTCGGCGTTTCCTTTCTTTTTGGCGTCAGTCAGGAGTTGGGTTCGATCCTTCGCGGAAAGGTTCTGGGCGATCGGGTTGAGCCCTCCTGCTGCATTAAGGGTCGCGATGAGAGCATGCAAGTCCCGGCCGGAAGCATGAGCCAAGGTGACTCCGGCTATGGCGATGGGTCGCCGGAGCTTATTTTTGGCGAGCGCCTTGGCCAGCCCCTCAACCCCTTCGCGCAGGCCGATGAACGCAGCGAAGACCACCTCCGCCTCATCGGTGCCGGAATCAGCCAGCGAAGCGAGCAAGTTGGCCGCTGGATCGGCCGCCTTGCTGGCATCCAGTTTGGCGCAGGCCGCAACGGCCGCAGCCCGCACCCTGGGCGAACGACCCGGCTTGGAAAGCTCTTGCAGGTCGGCCGTAGCCCCGAGGGAACCGAGGGCGAGACAAAGGGATACAGCCTCTTCCAGTTGGAGGTTTTGGTTGCTGGTCATCTCGAGGAGTTTGTCTCGGGCCGAACTCACTTTCCATGTTCCGCACAACTGTGCGGCGGCTATACGGGTCTTGCCCTCCTTGCTCGTTAGAAATTCCGTGACGGCTTTCGGTTGACCGGGAGTGCGTGAATTGTTTGCGGCTCCCGCTGCAACAGCGGACAGCAGAACCGGCGACTTCCTGGCCAAGGACAACATGGCATCGAGTTCGGCGGATTCACCGAGAGCGGACACCGTGGTGACGGCTTGCGGCAGGTCCTTGCCCGTTATGCCTCCCTTCTGGATGACCTCCACAAGTGGGGCGATGGCTCGCGGGTCGCCCACCTCCTTCAAGGCATAGGCGAGACGCGAAGAATCGCCGTCGAAAACGGGTTTTCCTGTCTGCATAGCGGGCAGCCACTTGTCCCGCAGTTGACGGACGGTCAACTCGAGGGCAAAAGCGAGGTTATTGTCCGTTTCCTGGCTCAGGGCACGCAAAGCGAGGTTGGCCGACTCCAAGGTGCCAATATCGCGCAAGGCGCAGATGGCCTCCAGTCGCACGCGGGGATCCGGGTCCTCCACCGCCTGGGCAAGCAAACGCAACTTGGCGATCGGACCGGCCTTTGAACTCCAGTTGGCAATGGCACGGACGGCACCTGCCCTGGCCTGCGGACTAGGTGAACGCAACACCTTCGCAGCCAGTTCTGGGTAAGCCGCCCGGATAGCCACCACCAACCAGAGTCCCTCAAGGCGATGGTGTTCATAGTCGGGATCCTTCTTGTCCAGATCTCCGAGCCACTTCTTGATCATCGGCAACAGTTTGGCGGGTTCATGCATGGCCAGCTCGCGCCTCGCCTGCACTCGGTTATACTGGGCCGGAGAGCGAAGCATATCGAGCAGGGCAGATGGTTTGGTCCCGGCGATGACCTCGCGCTTAAGCAACGGACGCCCCTTGGCCACGAGACGCCAAATGCGACCATGTGCCTTGTCGCGCGAGGGATGGTGGAAATCAACCTCCCCATGGTCGATAATTGAGTTATACCAGTCCACCACATAGACGGCCCCGTCGGGACCCATTTTGATGTCCACTGGGCGAAACGAACGGTGACTGGAGCGGAGGACGGTTTGGACCTCCTTTGCGGTATAGCCGCTGCCCTTTTTCTGCAACTCGTAGCGGATCGTTCGGTTGGCTCGAAAGTCACTGGCTAAGAGGCTGCCCCGCCAGTTTTCCGGCATATGGTCGCCGCTCACAAACTCGGCCGCGATGTTCTTTGGCTTGCCGGGGATCAGGCCTTCGAGCACGCGATGAGCCCCGACGGCGGTGCGAAAGGCGGCTCCGGGGAAAACGTAATGCGGACCCGAGCCACCGGCACCGTCGGTGCCGAATGACTGCCCCCAGTAATCAAAAGCTAAACCCCAAGGGTTGACCATTCCCACGGCATAGGCGTCGAGCCGTTCGCCATCGGGGCGAAAGCACCAAATGCCGCTGCCGTTCATCCGTCTTGGGCCATATGCGGTTTCGACGAAGGTATTGATGTAGATCGACTGGGTGAAGTAGAGGTCGCCCCACGGGGCCCAACGCAGACCGTGTATCATGTGGTGCACATCGGCATTGCCGAATCCCGCGTAGATCACGCGCCGCGACTCCGACTTGTCGTCGCCATCGGCATCGGCGAGGAAGATGAATTTCGTGGTGCTGCAAACGTAGGCCCCACCCTCCACCGGCATGACCGAATGTGGCACGGTGAGTCCCTCGGCAAACACGGTGTGCTTGTCGGCCATGCCGTCGTGGTCGAGGTCCTCGAGTATGACGATGCGGTCATTGGGCTCGTTTCCCGGCTTGATGTGCGGGTAGGTGGTGGAAGTCGCCACCCAAGCCCGTCCACGGGAATCCCAGTTGAGATTGATTGGGTTTTGGATCATGGGATTGGCGGCGAAGAGGTTCAGCTCGAATCCCTCGGGCACGGTGATTGCCTTGAGCTCTGCGATCGGGTCGGGATCGGGGATGTTTTTCGGCACCTCGTGGTCTGGGTAATTGCGCGGGGCTCGCCACCGCTCAGGGACCCGTAACTCGTAGCGTTGGATCCTGGGTACTCGAACCTTGGCGATGATCTCCTCCTTGCCCGCAACCAATTCGTCAAAGTCTTTCATTTCCTTGGCTAAGTGCCCCATCTCGTGTCGCCGAAAGAGGAAGATGTAGGCCTTATTGATGGGCCGAAGTTTGTGGCGGTAGAGCGCGTTCTTCTCCACGATCAGGCGACGCAAACGCTCGGCCTGCTGAAAGTCTGGGCCGCCGGATAGGGACTCACCTTCTTGCCCAACAGTAACCAGCTTCTCCTCGTCGTGCCACAACTCGATCCCATTCACCTCGCTGGAGGCAAGGAAAGGAGAGCCAGTCGCGGGCAAGCGATCCATCGCGAGGTCGAATCTAAGGCCCCGCTTGGTCCGAACAGGGGAACCGAGCCCGAAGGCTTCCGACGCAATGGTCAATTGCCCCTCTTCGTCACCTACCTGAAGATCCAGTTCCTCGGCGACCCCGAGCTGACGAGCCAAGCGAACGGAGAGTTGCCGATAGCCCGTGGGCGAGAGGTGGAGGGCATCCTTGTAGTCGAGGCCTTCCTTCTGATCGGGATCATCGGCGAAGAGGTTGACCCCGAGGTGCTTGCGTTTGACGGCCAACTGAAGGATGAAGTCAGCTGCCTGGTGAAGGCGCTTGTTCCTTGAGGTGGGATCGGGGAGCGTGCTGGGCCACTTCTTCTGAGGGATGGGAGTGAGCAGAACCAACCGGGCTCCCATCCCCTCCAGTTCAGTGATCAATTTCTCGTAGCCGGCCTCGAAGTCCTTAATCTTGGCCTCGGTGTCGGCATAGGCAACCTCGGCCCCGTAGCCCACGATCAAGGTGGTCGGGTTGGCCTCCGCGATATGTTTGCGCATCTTGGTGAAGCCAAATCCCGCCTCCTCCCCAGGAGGCTTCCAGGAGCGGGTATTGCGGGCCGAACCGAACTCGCCCCGGGCGGTGCCGAAGACATCGTCCGCTGGCCAGCCGATGTTGCGAAAGGTGAGATCGTGGTGTGGCCAGCGGACAGTGACAGCCGCCTCGAAGTAACCGTGATCCTCCATGCCGTGGATTAGGTTGCCACCGAGCAGAACCACGCGGCTCACCTTGACCTCGACAACCGGCATCTTGAAACGAGATGCCTCGCTCCAGTCGCTCGGGCTGCCCTCCTTGTCCCAGACGCGAACCTTCCACCAGACTTCTTGCCCCGGTTGCAAGGCATGGCCACGGCAAAGAATGCCAGATTGCTTGTCTGAGCGCCGCATGCCGCTGTTCCAGAGATCGCCGACCTCGGCCGCGAGCTTTCGCGGATCACTGGCCACGAGGACTTGGTAACCGACCTGACCGGTGGCATTCCAGGAAAAGGAGTGCTCGTGAAGGGCCAGCCCGAGGAGGTTTTCGACCTCCTCGGCAGCCAAGTCTCGAGGAGTGGCAGGTGCAGCCTGCAAGGCAGTCGACAGGAACGCGACAAGGGAGAGGATGGGGAGTATTGTTTTCATTTAATAGCGCTTTGAATAATTCATCACTTCTCGTCCCGATGCGAGTAGCTTATGAACGCCTTGTATTCGTATGGCTGATCCTCTTGCGGCATGTGCCCGAAATTCTAACCCACAGGGAGGCTTTCAATCAAGATAAGGGGGGGCGGGGGTCAATGATTTGAGCGGGTGCTTTGGTTGAGGATGGATTTCTGCTTTCACAAAATCCTGCAAAAGGCGAGATTGGGCCCTCTGTTTATTGAGTAGCAGTTGATTATACTGATTAGCACAAACTCCCAAGTAGCAATGGAAAACACAGACAAGACTCCCGCAAAAATCAATCTGCCAGGTCGACTGGGCAATGAGGAAATGACACTCCGGACGGATCCCAGAACCGATCCCAGGATGCTTGATGGACTGGTTGCTGTCGGACTGGATGGTCGAGGGGACGCCCCGCCGGTCACATTGGATTCGCCACTTGATCAGCTCTTTGAATTTATTTCAGGAATGGAGTTGTTCTTCCAAAAAGTTATTCAAGATTGCTTTTCTAATTTACCACCAGTGAATGGAGTGGTTAGCAGAACAGAAACAATAACCGGAAGCGATGGCAACGAGATCTCACTTTTCATCCATCACCCAGAGAAAATGGACGGGCCTTTACCATGCGTTTTTCACACCCATGGCGGCGGCATGGTAATTCTAAGTGCGGAATGTGATAACTTCGTGCGCTGGAGAAATGACCTCGCAGCCACCGGAATGGTTGTTGTCGGTGTTGAGTTTAGAAACGGCGGCGGGGCGCTTGGCAATCATCCCTTCCCGGCCGGGCTAAATGATTGCGCGTCAGGACTGAACTGGGTCTTTGAAAACCGGGAAGAACTGGGGGTCTCTCACATTGTAATATCCGGTGAATCAGGAGGCGGAAACCTCGCAATATCCACAACCATGAAGGCCAAGGAAGAGGGCTGGCTTGATCGTGTCGCAGGCGTATATGCGCAATGTCCTTACATATACGGATTGTACTCTAACCCACCAAGCGAGCTTTGTTCACTATTTGAAAACAACGGCTATATGTTTGATACCGACTCCATGGCAATCCTGGCAAAACTTTATGATCCGGACGGTGAGAACTCCAGGAACCCCCTCGCCTGGCCCTATCATGCGTCAGTTGAGGAACTCGCAGGGCTCCCCCCCCATGTTATTTCCCTTAACGAACTGGATCCCCTGAGAGATGAAGGCTTTCTCTTTCACCAAAAACTCCTGAATGCCGGGGGATCCTCAGTATGCAGGACATTAAACGGAACCTGCCATGCAGCTGACATTCTCTTTATCAAAAATATACCGGACATATATGATTCAACCATTTGTGACATCAGAAGCTTTGCGGGTAAGTTATCGGAGCAAAATTAGATCTTGGCAAAGTACCTTAAACATCCTGGAACTGGTCATACTGA
>Ga0066827_10001073_pt1 | contig 12778 bp, 9 predicted proteins | sample ETNtaG_34_FD_65609 | JGI IMG/M metagenome (GOLD analysis project Ga0066827, IMG submission 65609) | Marine microbial and viral communities from oxygen minimum zone, Eastern Pacific Ocean - ETNP201306SV51 | ecosystem: Environmental > Aquatic > Marine > Oceanic | place: Pacific Ocean: Eastern... | reverse complement strand
ATAGGGACGGCCTCTCAATAGATCAAAATGCGGCACCCGATAGTATTGGTCTGAAAACACCTTGTTGCGAGTGCCGTCAACGGCGCTTGGCCAGCTTTGGTTGAGATTAATGCAGTCTGTTTTAATTGTTGCGATGGCCAACCTTGTTCTTCACTATATCCTGCACGGGCAAATTTAAAAAATGGGGGATAGCTATGAAATCAACAATGACGCTGCGGGATGATTTACCGGTTTATCCAACAATCATTCATGCGGTACAGGAAGCCGCCAAGATTGCTCCCGACCGTGACGCCTTTATCTGCGAAGACACGCGGGTCACTTACGTCCAATATGAACGTGCAGTTGGTGGTTTGGCGCATCGCCTGCAGGAAATGGGCGCTAAGGGTGGACGAGTCGCAATCATCATGGGAAATTCCGTCGAGACATCCGTTGCGGCCATGGGCGGTATGGCGGCCGGCGCCCAGATTGCCTTAATGAACCCGATGTATACCGAGCACGAAATGGCACCGCTACTGGCTGATGTCAACCCTGCCGTCATTATTTGTAGTTCGCCTTTCACCGATCAAGTCAACGAGCAGGCAAAAAAACTCGGCGTCGAAAACATCATCGTGATGGGCGAAGGCGACTTTGCCCTCGAAGCTTGGATCAATGACGCGGCGATGAAATTGCCGGAACCCTTACCCAAACCTGAAGATAAATCAGCCATGTTCTTTACTGGCGGCACCACCGGCCTGCCCAAAGGGGCGGAGCACAACCACGCCATGATGGAGTTGTTTTGCCGTATTATCTGCACGCCCTGGCAGCTCGATTTTGATACCGAGCGTGTCTTGTCGGTGGCGCCGATTTTCCATATCTGGGGGCACCATTTCGTCAATATCATGCCGATCTATATCCGGGCGACCACGGTTATCATTCCGATGTATAAGCCTGACGATGTGCTAGCAGCTTTTGAAGATCACGACATCACTGTGTTTGCCGGCGGGCCACCGGTTATCTATATGGGGCTCTTGGCCAGCGAGAAAATCGACACCACGGATTTTTCTAAGCTTAAGTACTGTCTCTCAGGCGGTGCGGCGTGTTCAGAATATTTACTGAATACCTGGGAAGAGAAAACCGGTTGTATGTTGCTGGAAGGCGGCGGCATGTCTGAAGGTGCGCCGGTTGGCTGCAATCCGACCCATGGTGAGCGCCGCTTGATGTCGATTGGGCAAATTCCGCCCCTGACGGAAATAGAAATCGTCGATCTCGAAAGTGGTGAAACGATCATGCCGGATGGAAAACGTGGCGAAGTTCGCATCAAAGCAGACACCTTTACTACCAGCTACCGCAACCGTCCGGAAGAGACCGCGGAAACGATCCGCGACGGCTGGCTTTACACCGGCGATATCGGTTATTTCGACGATGATGGTTATCTGTTTTTGGTCGATCGCAAAAAGGAAATGATCCTGGTCGGCGGCTATAACGTTTACCCGCGAGAGGTCGACGAAGTTCTGCTCAATCACGATGCCATCCGGGAGGCTGCGACAGTCGCCATGGAAGATGACTTCTCGGGCGAAGTGGTCAAAGCCTGTATTTCGCTGGTGCCTGGTGAAGAGTTAAGCGAACAAAACGTCATCGATTATTGCACTGAGCGCCTAGTCAAATACAAAGTCCCTAAAGTTGTTGAATTCTTTAACGAGCTGCCGAAAACTGGCCCGGCGAAGATCGACAAACTAAAGCTGCGCGGGCTGCGCTAGGTTTAAAGCTCGTTCAAATCGAGCGTTTTACCAATCCGCATCATGATTTTTTTTAATGTCTTTCGCGGGGGCAGCCAGAAAGCGCGCCTTGCCTTCTTTGGGTAAATCTTCGCCGAGGGGAAAGGTGCCCCAATGCATCGGGATCACTGTTTTAACGCTCATGATTTTGGCGATATTCAAGCGGGAACGAACGAGCTTGAACAGACAAAAGGGACGGGCCGAGCCCGCCCCTTGAGGTCCGTATGTGATTTTTACATCTTGCTGATATCTATCCGGTCATAAATTTCTCGCTTGAACGCTGCGGCCATTTTGCCTACATCGGTGCCGACTTCGGCGGCGATCTTTTCCCACTTGGTGAGGTTCTTGACGTGGGCGGCCATTATCCGCTTGGCGGCGTCTGCCTTGACACCGACCCGCTTGACAGCCTTGGGAATGGCGGTTAATTCGCTCTTGCGGTGCTTAGCCATCAAATCGGCGAATTTCTTGCTGCCCGGCACAACGATAATGCCTTTTTTCTTGGCGGCGGCTAGAATCTTGATGTCTTCAGCCATATAGCCAATCAAGGTCGCGCGTGCCGATGCGCCTGGGAAATGTTTGAGCATGGCTTTTTTCTCGGACATCGATAACCCGTTCCAGACTTTCCGGTTCAGGGCCATCATGGCGAGGCCGCGCGGCGTACCCATGGGATAGTTAATGATTGATTTGGTTACGTCCATGTAGCCGTAGGACTTCAGCCAGGGTATGGGGCCATGTAGACAGGTTAGCGCCCCTCGCTGCATGGCGGTTACCCCATCTACGGGTGACATGGAGACCGGGATACCGCCCATGGCCTTAACCCAACGGGCAGCGGCACCAACAGCGCGGGCTTTCAACCCCTTGACCTGTGCCAATGTGGTAATCGGTTTGGCGCAAATAAGCTTAAAGGCCGTGGTACCAAAACCGCCGATATAGACCACTTTTTGTTTCCTATATTCGGCTAGACATTCCGGACAATCACGCATGATCGTCTCGGTTGATGCGCCGGCGATAGCAACTGGGCTGGAGCCGAAACTCTGCATATCAAAAATGACATTGTTGTGGCCCAGTTCTTTACGGTTAAACACTGGGATCACCAGGCCGGCGTCAGCAATCCTATCCCGAACGCCTGGCAATGTACTGCGGGCGCTGACCAATTGACCACCGGCCAGCAATTTCCACTTTACCGAACCACCGGTTTCTTTCTCTACGGCTTTGAAAAAGGGCAGCAGGCCATCTTGATTAACGCCATGCTTGGCGGCGATCCAAGAGCCGTAAACATATTCTCCCGCCGATGCTACAGAGTTCATCGTTAAAATTGCGGCTATAGCGCCAACGGCAACGATTGTGCGTTTAAAAAATTTAATCATAAGGATCCCCCCTCTGATATTTAAAGTTTTCAATTTCACACAGATGATCCGCTTTACAAATAACTTCCTGCGGAAAAACTGCGCACAGCATGTTCCGGCCCGAATGTTACCACTATCATTTGACCGGCTACGACCGGGCTGGATTTCTTAATCTTGCCTCATTTAGCTCAAACGTGCAATATCTGAAATAATGGATTAGCACCTAGGCAATAAAATTACTCTACCTAGTGGTGGGGTGGGGTATATATGGTAGGATATTCGATACTTAAATTGCGTTAAATTGGGGGGGCTATGCGCAAATTCGAACAGCTAATTGAAATGCCATCGAACCTGTTGATCGGTCTTTCTTGCATCATCATGCTGATAATGATGCTGCATGTGTCCGCCGATGTGGCGACCAAATATCTGTTTGATTACCAAATCGAAGGGACTATCGAAGTCGCTGCCAATTACTATATGGTTATGATTGTTTTTTTTCCTCTGGCTTATGTAGCTCGTGACGAAGGTCACATTATCGTTGAATTGTTCACCCGGAAAATGACCGAGAAAGCGGTGTTTAGGTTGGATGGCGTCATGGGGATCATCACCTTTATTTTCATGTTGGTGTTCATGTGGTTCACCGGCGAGGAAGCCTTCACCCGAACTCTCGAAGGCGAGATGGTCCAGGCTTCCGACGATGATATCGTGGTTTGGCCAAGCCGTTGGTTCCTGCCCATCGGCACCGGCGTCATGGCCGCCTATGCGTTGGTCCGGGCGATCAATGATTTCCGCCAGCCAAATGGATAAATAATTAGCAAATCGGAGTCTTTTCTTGTCATCTCTTGAACTAGGTTTTTATTGCATTGGCGCGGTTTTACTATTGATCGCCATGCGCATGCCCATTGGTGTGGCCCTGGCTCTGATGCCTTTTCTCGGCATAGCCCAGCTGCGTGGCCTCGATGTGGCCTTCGGCATGTTGAAGACAATACCATTCGATTTTGCTGCCCATTGGTCTTTGTCCGCCATCCCGATGTTTTTGCTCATGGGTGCCATCGCCCATCATTCCGGCATCAGTTCAGCTCTTTTCCGCGCCGCGCGGTTGTGGCTCAGCGCCCTCCCCGGTGGGCTCGCGGTAGCCAGCAATTTCGCCTGCGCGGGTTTTGCCGCCGCCTCCGGCTCAAGCGTGGCGACGGCAGCCGCCATGGGCCGTATTGCCATCCCCGAAATGTTGAAACAGGGCTATGACAAGGGATTGGCAACCGGCACTGTCGCCGCCGCCGGTACTCTCGGATCGTTAATTCCACCCAGTATCCTGTTTGTCCTGTATGGCGTCTTTGCCGAGGTATCGATCACCAAGCTTCTCATTGCCGGCGTATTTCCTGGGCTTCTGACCGCCACCGTCTACGGTGCCATGATTATTACCCGCTGCAAACTTAATCCGAATCTCGCCCCGCGCGTTGATGTCGAAGTCGACCGGGCCGAGCGTTATAAGGCGCTTGGCGCTGTATGGCCGCTTCTTGTGCTTATCCTGGGCATCATCGGCGGTTTATATGGGGGCATTGTCACGCCAACCGAGGCTGGTGCCTTTGGTGCCTTTTTGGCCTTTGTCATCGGATTTTTACAGGGGCGTATGAATTTGACGGTCATCTGGAGCAGCGTATTAGAAGCGGTAACCAGCACAGCGCGGATTTTCTTTGTTGCCGTCGGCGCCGTCATGTTGACCAAATTTCTGGCTCTGACCGGCATGCCGGTCTATCTGGGCCAATTGATCGGTGACTGGGCTCTTGATCCACTGCTTTTGGTGATCGGTGCTTCTCTTATTTACCTGCTGCTCGGCATGTTCCTGGATCCCCTGGGTATTTTGCTGATCACACTGCCTGTCTTGCTCCCGATGTTTGAGGCGCTGCAACTTGACCTCATATGGTTCGGCGTCCTGGTGGTTAAGTATTTGGAGATCGGGCTGTTGACGCCGCCAGTAGGTTTCAACGTCTATGTCATCAAGAGCGTTGTTGGTAAATCCATAGATCTAGAAACCATATTTAAAGGTGTGACCTGGTTCCTGTTTTGCGAACTGATCGTTGTCGCCCTGCTGATTGCCTTCCCCCAAATATCAATCTATCTGCCCAATACGATGGATTAGATTTTTCGCGCGGTGTAGGTTCAGTTTAAAGCCAGCTTGAAAAGATTAATTTCGCCTTTCTCGGCCGCAAAATCAACTCGACTCGGCAAATACTTTCCAATCTCAAATTATTCCTTTTGAAATGTATCCTCTATCAGATGCCCATGATACGGTTTGGATCGATGTCGGGCATATCGAAATCCGCCCATCTTGCTTTGACCTTGGCGACCATCTCAGCATCCAACTCGACTTGCTCCGGCTTTTCCTCCCATTCGTAGGGGATGCAGGCGTTAATGATCATGCGGCCTGTGATATGGCGGTCGCCGTAAGGCAGGCTGGGATCCAACTTGGTCGCCCGGCCCTGATCCAAGGTTAGTGATCGGCTTGGATCGAAGCGGGTCGACAGAGCCCACCAAACACCAGATAAATCATCGGCGGCGATATCGTGGTCAACCACAATAACCCCTTTGGTGGCGTGATGACCTCCCGAGGAAGCCAACACCGCATTACCCACCTGGTTGGCGTGACCCGGATACATCTGGCGGATCGAGACGATGGTCCAGAACCAGCCGCAGGCTTCGGGAGGCACATAGACGCTTTCGATACCCGGGATCTTCATGGTTTCCAAATCGTGCCAGATGCCGCCAGTGCGGCTTAGACATTGCAGCATATGGATATCATTGACCGGTTTGCCTACTGTGCAGGACCAAAATAACGGCTGGTCCCGATGCAGAATGCGTTGGATTTTAAGGGCCGGCTTACTCCAATGGTCATGGGTGTAGTAGCCGGTATATTCGCCCAGTGGTCCTTCGTGGCACGGATCGTCGGGATCGATATGTCCTTCCAACACGATCTCAGCGCCGGCCGGTAGGGGCAACCCAGTAAGATCGGATTGCCAGACCTCGACTGGCTTCTGCCGCAAAGCGCCGACGATGTCTAATTCGCTGATACCAGTTCCAATGAAAGTGGCTGAGGCCAGGAACAACAGGGGGTCGCCACCGAGCACCGCTGCCGCCGGCATCTTCTCGCCGCGGGCTTTATATTTTTTCAAAATATGATCGGCGTCCTTTCCTTGTAGGAATTGAACCCCCACCCGGTTGGGTTCCAGAATTTGCATGCGGTAGGTGCCGAGATTAACCCAGCCCGTTTCAGGATCGCGACAAACTAAATAAGCGGTGGTGCCGAAGAAACGTCCGCCATCCTTGGGATAAAGTTGCGGCGCCGGGAAATGGTTTACATCCACATCATCGCCGGTCAGTTGGTTTTTGGCGACCATCGCGTTGTTTACCGTGACCGGCGGTATCAGCCCAGCGGTTGTCCGTTCCATCCAAAGTCGGCTCAATTCCGGCATCGACGGTCCCGGCTCCATACCCAGCGCCACCGCCATGCGTGACGGCGAAGTAAAGGCGCTGATCAATATCGGGATGTCGAAACCGATGACGTTATCGAAAATCAGGGCCGGACCTTTGGCGCGTTCACCCATCACTGCCACATGCGCCAGTTCCAGGTCCCGGTCGACTGGCGCCTTGATCCGGTGCAACAGACCTCGCTCCTCGAGTGAAGCTGCAAACATCTGTAAATCATTGATAGCGATCATTTGGCTCTCCTGGAGAATTTTGATTCAATTGAAACACCGTAAGCTGTTACAGATAATAGTACTTACGTCTAATAGTACCTACGTTGCTTGGTAAAGACTTTTCACTCGTGCCCCCCCAAACACTTCCCAGCCGACAATGTCGTGTTCATTGTCAACGCGTACCTGAAACACAATTTCCCGATCTCCATCCCGCTTCATTTCCCGAATGCGGGCCCAGGTGGCGAGGTCATTGGGATGCCATTCGGACCGGTTCCAGGAATTCCAGGTAAGGTCCGATATGGTAACGGTCTCCAAGCGATTCAGCGCCGGGCCCACCGGTGTACAGAAGGAATCGATCACCAGCATATTGTCCGTCTGTGGCAACCTATGGGCGTCTCCCATGGCCCAGGAAATAACCCGGTCCTCGGATTCATCCGATGAAGAAACCCAAATCTCGCTGACTTCCATCTTATCGGGATCAATCTGATATTCGATGGCGCGGGAAAAGCATTCGTGAGGCGCCGCCGATGGCCCGTGAAAAGGGAGCGCCCGGCAAATACCGTTATCATACATAACGAATTGGTTCTCGCCGGTCACCCGCGGATTGTGTCCGTGATAATGCCAGCGCAGATCATGGGTGGGTTTCAGGAGTTTATCCTTCAGCTCACCTTCCCACCCCGCCGGATCGCCAAGAATCCAAATGATTTCTTTAGTCTTGCGGTCAATTTTTATGATGGCGTCTTGATGGCGGAGAGAAACGATAATGCTGTCATCATGGTGATCATAGGTAACGCCATTGCCATGGGTCCAATCGAGATGATTGGGAAATCCTCTGGTATGCCAGTACGTATCAAGCAATTGGTAGCCAATCCGCATAGGGTCGAGATAATCGAAAGTGTTCCAATTCCAGACGATGTCGCCCTCTGGGGTGAACTCGACGATAGTATCACCAACAACCTTTTGTGTTGCCCGCGGCGCATCCGGGTCTTCTTCGCTGGTATAGTAGTTCTCAATCTCTTTGGCATTGGCAGTAAGAGCCAGAAAGTTGCCGTTAGGCATTTCATGGGGCTGGTGATGCAGGCTTTCCGCTTCAATACCGATGGAGTTTTCTACCGGCCCCCAGGGCCGGTTGGTGGCGTGGAACTGATTGATGATATTTCCGCACATATCCATCTCGATGGAGCGGAAATTAACATGGTGAAAAAAGAGGTTGCCGTTTTGCAGTTGGTGAACGCCGGCGATGCGGCTGTCGGCAATATAATACCAAACGACTTCGGCTTCTTCATCGATAGCCACCAACAAGCTCCAACGGTTTTGAAACACAGCTTGTTTTTGAGTCATCCAGATGGCGCGCATCACCGGACGTCGGCGTATGGAGAGCAAAGTGAAGCCCGGCTCCATGTCCTCTGCATTCGAAGTTTCTAGCGAAAAGCGGGGAATGGCCGCAGCGTCAACGGGCAGGTGCGGCGTGCGATAAGACAATTCAACAGTATCTGAGCTTTTGCCCGATTCATCTCGTGCCGTCACGGAGATTTTATGCTCGGTATCAGCGCGCATGCCGATAATCGGTAGACCGTTTTTGGGGTTTTTGTCAGGTCCGTAATTGACCACTCGTTTCTTGCGCCCGTCGTCAATTTCTATTTCCGCTGTAGCGGGTTCGTTGGCTTTAAAATAAACCATAGCCACCAATGGCACGCACTCATTAGGATTTATTTCCACCCGCGGTGGTTCGCTGAATTGCAGCATGATGATTATTTCTCCTGTTTTGGAAATGACTTCAGGTTTTTCTAAATTTTTTCCACATTCCCCATTGTCCTCGACGGATGGTTTCACCCTTTACTTTGCCATCTTAGTTATTGCTGTAAGCCTAAAGTGATTCGACGTTTTGCCGATTATTCTTCGCGTAATAATTGGTATAGTAAAGCCATTTGGTAAGTTCGTACATCTATGCATTTATGAAGCCCTTGATGGGTGTGAAACCGTCATGCCATTAGATAGAAGGCGTTTCGGCAATCTTTACATATTTATATGGGCAGACTATCGTGTAAACCATGAGGCATACCACTGTTGGAGTATTGGAATTTGACCGCGCCCGGGCCACACCGGGCGTTACAATTATTACTCCCCTTCAAGGCAAAGCGACCTATTTGGTTGGCATGAAAGGTGAGGTGCTTCATCAATGGGATCATCCCATTAAACCAGGCAGCTATGCCTATCTGTTGCCAAGCGGAAACTTGTTGTGGGCAGGTGAGACAATCGAGGGACCAAGTCCTGGCGGCGGTAAGGGTGGCCTACTGCGCGAGTATGATTGGGATGGCCAGGTCGTTTGGGAATATCAGGATGATGCCCAACACCATGATTTTTGCCGTCTCCAGAACGGTAATACACTTTATATCGGCTGGGAGAAAATGCCGAAGGAAGCGCAGGCGCGAATGATTGGCGCTGAACCGGGTAGCGAAGACGATAGTGGCAATACTTGGAGCGATTATCTGCGTGAAGTATCGCCCGCTGGCGAAACGGTATGGGAGTGGCATGCTCACACCGATATGGAGATTGAAGAATACCCTTTACACATCATGAGTACACGAAAGGAGTTCCTGCATTGCAATGCGTGTACTGAACTGCCGAACGGCGATATTATGCTGAGCTTTCGTAAAAACAGTATGATCATTGTGGTCGATAAAAAGAGCAAAAAAGTTTCTAAGCAATGGCAGGATAACGCTTGGGGGCAACAGCATGATTGCACCTTGTTGGAAAACGGTAACGTGCTATTTTTTGCAAATGGTATTCACGTCCCTGGCGGTATTTTTTATTCCAAAGTCATTGAGTTCGATTGGGATAGCGGGGATGAAGTATGGTCTTATACCGGCTGGCCGCTATGGTCGCTGTTTAGTCCCAATATTAGCGGTGCGCAAAGATTGGCTTCCGGCAATACGCTGATCTGCGAAGGCTTGCATGGTCGGATTATTGAAGTAACGCCAGAGGGAGAAATTGTCTGGGAGTTTGTTAGTCCGTGGTTCATAAAAACACCGCGTGGACCAGATAGTAGTATCTTTCGAGCTTATCGCTATACCGTAAATTCGCCGGAAATTGCCGGCCGGGTATCCTATCCTGAGTGATCGGCATCAATAGCTAGTGTAAGGCCAATGTCCGTTAAGGGTCATGTGTGGACGACTCCCTTTTGGCAAGGATTAATTTGACGTTTTTGCAAATTGGTCGAGTGCAGTCTTGTGGCCGGCCTGTTGATGCAGGTTAGAGATACAAGTGCAATTGATACGAATTGATTTAGAAATTGAAGCACTACAAAACATTCACGATTATGTGTAATTATTTATTCTTTTGATGTTGGTAGCATATCTTAGCTAGGTTGTTCTATATCGGGTTGTCCTATACGATTGTTTCAGGAGCCAATAACAAGATTTTCAAGCCGTGAGCAAACCTCAAAAGCGAACCGCTAAACCAAAAACTCGTCGTCGAGGCCAGGGTCGCCCGGCGGGAAGCGCAAATGGTGTCGGCGAAGACGCATTGATCGGTGCGGCGCGAAAGCTGATGAACAACAAACCGCCCGCTGAGCTGACACGGCTTGAAGTTGCTGAATCGGCCGGTGTCGATCCTGCTTTGATCCGATATTATTTCAAGGACATGGATGGGCTTCTGGTTGCCGTGTTGAAACAGATGCTTGTTGAAAGCTCGGTGGTTATACAGTCGAGCAAGGAAATACGAGGGACTCCTGAAGAAAAATTGCGTCGCCGGATCGAGACATTTATCGACTTTGGTGCGGCTAATCCAGGATCCCACGACCTGTTTGTTCGATACATCATTTATGGCGAAACCAAGTGGGCGGCGGAAAAGCGGTGCGAAATCACCAAGGCTGGTTTCGCCGATCTGAAAACACTTGTGGATGAAGGGCGGGCTGAAGGGCTGTTTCGCGACGATTTTGACGAACGGTTTCTCTATATCCTGTTCTTTGCAGCATCAAGTTTCTTTTTCAGGACAGCAGGCCCTATATTTCCCCAACTCTTCGACGCTAAGGCCAGCCCACGCAAACTGGCAAAGCCCTATAGTGCCTTTATGACCGACATTTTGCTTACTGGAATCGAGCAGAAAGGGCGTACCAAACCCTGATGTTCGGCGTTATTGTTTAAGAATTCGAACAAATCTGACTGACAGCAATTTAATAATTGATCTTTTTCGGCGAAAGGAATATAATTCTTTTTGAAAGAATAAACTGGAGCAGAAGGGCTGTTTCAGATAAGAGCGGCTAAAACCAGCTATCGTGGTTTAGTGATGGTGCTTCTATTTGCTGCTGGTGTCCGGTTTACCGTGGTGATGGTGAACCTAGATAGGGAGTAAGTTGATATGTCAGATGAATACAAAGTTTTGATTGTCGGGGGCGGCATTGCCGGCCAGGCGCTTGCGATATCTCTAGCAAGGGGTGGCATTGCCTGCGAGATTGTTGAAATCAAGCCGGACTTTGAGATCCTGGGCGCGGGTACAGCTTTGCTAGGCCCCGCCATGCGGGCGCTTGAGGAAATCGGTGTTGCCGATGAGGTTCGTAGCGCGGGATGGTCTCATGAGGATGTCAAATTCCGATACCGGGACGCCCATGGGGATGTCGTCGTGGAAACTGCCGTTGAAGGCAGTGGCAGTGGCATGCCCGTTGGTATCAGTATCATGCGCCATGCTCTGCATGTAGTGTTGGCGGAAAAAGTGGCCGAAGCCGGTGTGCCCATCAAAATGGGGGCCACGGTCGAAACCGCAAATAACGGACCCGACTCGATCGACGTTACTTTCACCGACGGCACCAGCGCAAGCTACGATTTGCTGGTCGGCGCGGATGGTAGCCGCTCGAAGATACGAGCTCTCCTATTTGGCGGCGAAGAACCTAAATTTTCCGGCTTCTCCGCCTGGCGCTATGTCATGCCGAGACCGGAATCCATTAACGATTTGAACTGGTTCTGGGGCGGAAAAGCGACCATTGGTATTGTGCCGCTTTCAGCAACGGAAATGTATCTGGCCGGTACCTCGATTGAACCAGGCAACCCCCGTTATGCGAAGGAAGACTTACCGCAGTTATTCCGCGATAGATTTACCCTGTTCGAAGCCGAAATTCCCGAACTCCTCGCCCAAGCAACGGATCCGGACAAGATGGTTTACACGCCGCTTGAGGAAGTCAGGATGGAAGGACCTTGGTACGATGGCCGGGTCATTCTGGTGGGCGATGCGGCCCATTACTCAACCCCGTTTTGGGCCTTCGGCGCAGCTTTGGCACTTGAAGATGTTGCCTTGCTCGCCCGACTGCTGAAAGAGGATCGGGATCCGTTCAAAACTCTTCCGGCGTGGTTTGAGCGTCGTCTTCCGCGTTGTGCGTTTGTACAAAATGGTTCGATTGAAACCGGCAAGCAGATGCACGACTACGATGGCGAGATACCCAGGGTGTTCCCCCCGGCCGCCCGTGAGGCTTTACAAAGCGCCATGGAGAAACGGTCTGCGAAACTTGCGGAACCGTATTAATAGATTTCCTAATCTCCCGCGGATGATGGTCCTCGGGTAGAGAATTCTATCTCCTGCCAGTACCCCCAAAGATCCCTACGAGTAACGGGATGTCCACCTGTCGTCGAAACGGAGGTTGAGGGTTTCGGCTGGATGAAAGACTTTGCAGAGAGGCAACAGCGGCGGACCTGACGTTTAGACGGTCCTTGACAATAACCACATTTGTCGTGCTAACTTGCTGGCCTAAAAAATGGTGAAAAACTCGGAAAAACTCGGTGGGCAGGGAGGGGATTCTAAACATGGAACGCATAATACTTATCGGCGCACTCATTGCAGGTTTCGCTCTGGTACAACCGTCACTCGCGGCTGGCAAAGGAAAGGAACTCTCTGATCGGGCAAAAGCCATGGATGCCAATAAGGATGGGTTAGTTCAGGCGGGTGAAGCTCAAGGCATGTTAAAATCCAATTTCAAAGAAATGGACTGTGACAA
>Ga0066827_10001063_pt1 | contig 12812 bp, 14 predicted proteins | sample ETNtaG_34_FD_65609 | JGI IMG/M metagenome (GOLD analysis project Ga0066827, IMG submission 65609) | Marine microbial and viral communities from oxygen minimum zone, Eastern Pacific Ocean - ETNP201306SV51 | ecosystem: Environmental > Aquatic > Marine > Oceanic | place: Pacific Ocean: Eastern... | reverse complement strand
CTCTTCTTCATTATATCGTTGAATATTTCTAATAAAAAAAGTGTTTTGTTGTAGTTAAATAAAACCAAGAAATAACTTAGTAAGAAAAGGGTGTCGCCTTTAATATAAACAAGGACATCATATTACATATATAGTGAATCTACACATTAGTAAGTTGATATGGCTACATATAACGAGATACAAAAAGAATTTAAAATGAGATATGGGAAAACCATAAAGACATGCTGGATTGCCGATATTAAATCTCAACATGGATTAACAAGAGGGAATGCTCCAAATCGATTTGGAGAAGAAAGAACAAACCCTTGTCCCCCAAGACACAAAGAAAAAATAGAAGATGCATTACGTTATTTTGATATGATTAAATGATTCTGAATTTTCGAATTTGGAAGCTTTTCGGAACTACTATCAGTAGATCATTATTGGTTATATCACTCATATTTTTTTCTCCTTTTGTTGTCAGAATTATTCCAACCATCATTTTCCATCAATCTCTTTAATCAAAATATGAATTAATTTAGTTTTCAATTATTTTTTATTCGATTCCATATTTGATAGGTCTAACTAATTTAAATTGTCCTGAAGAGACCCTCTCGAACAACTCTGAAACTCCACCTGGATTTCCTATTCTATGTTTATGGAGAAAAGCTAAATATGTACCTTCCCCAAATCCTGGACAAGCTTTCCGAAAATCCTCTGACGTAAATGGTTCATTCAATGAACCCATTTTCACTGCCATAACAATAGAATAGTATACCTTATGATTTGTCAAATTAATATAATTACATTTCTAAGGTTAACTTAAACATTCCGAAAAATAGTGCATACTAATGGAAATATTTGTAGAATAATAATAGATAATCCGTCTAAGAATGAATTAATTGTAGTTAAATAAAATCAAACAAATTATGGTATTTTATTAATAAAATCTTTTTCCGAATCCGAAATAGGATTATCATTAAGATGTTGGACCTGCCACAATCCACTTTCCCTGATTTTTTTTACTGGAGAGTATCTTCCTAACCAATTAGGTGAAGATAAACAAACTTGACAATGTGATAATGTACCCACTAGACTACTTTCAAGCCCTTTAGAACCTATTCTAGCTTTTTGCGATTCTACTTTCATGTATTTGAAACTGAAATTATCTTTTAATAAAAATGAAATTTTATTTTCAATTTCTGATTCAAAATCAATATCTCTTAGATGACTCAAATTATCTTTAGCATTCCTGGAAGTGAAATCTATGTCCCATGTCGAAAGATATTTGGATTTCTTCAAAGAAAGAATGGCTCTTCCGAGATTCTTTCGGAAAATACTTCTATTCTTTGGCGCAAGATCGTCTAAACGTAATTTTATGTTTGGATTATTCACTAAGAAATGTTGTGAGATTCGTGGCCGAAAATTGTCTTTTCGGTGAGTCCCGACACGTACAATTCTTGGTTTTTTTGAATCATCATGTCCCCAAAATTCTCCTTTCTCATAGAAAAAATAGATACCGTTCTTAGGTAAATCCTCAAGATCGAAAGGATACTGGATTAATGGTCTATCTTCAAGATTTTCATGAAGCCATTTACATAAAGAGTTATTTTCCATATGGGCACCTTCTATGTCTCGATTCTTACAGGAACATCTTTAATGGAATGTGGTGTTTTTCCTCTAAATAGCTTCAAAAGTAGTTCAGATTGAAGATCCGGAACTATTCTTTGAGCACCTCCACCATGGAAATCTAAATAAAAAATTCTAAACTGTACAGAACTATTTGCTTTAAGGAAACTCTGAATATCTCTTGCTATATTCATATAAGCAGTAGATTGACTGAAAACCCCATCTATCTCATTAATACCCTTAGATTTCAAGTAGCTATTCAATATGATTGGTAGATATCTCTTCCAATAAGAAGAAGTCTTGGAGATATTAATATCATAATCTTCTATTATTTCATCTGGTCTCACTAATCCATAACCTCCAGACATAATCAATAGATCAAATTTATCATCCAAATTATTAGTAATTTCTTTCTTTAATTCAGATGAATATAATGTCCCATCATACAAGCTTAATGCCGATAAACAAGTATCTTTGAATCTGTCAGGATATTTAGATCTAATTCTGGATCTAGCTTCAGAAAATTCTATGCTCTTTATTTTATCAAGACTCTGAAAAATACTTCCTCGATCTCTGAAAAGTTCAGTCCTTCCTCTCTTACTGCGACAACATTGCATAATGAAAAGTTTCAAATTCAATCACATTTCTTATAAATACAAAAACCTCATAAAACTAGTCTATGTTTAATATCTTTCTGAACCAATTACACTCTAAAAGAACCTAAATGATTAATGGGCCCGCTGGGATTTGAACCCAGGATTTCCGGCTTCGGAGGCTTACACATCTCTTCAGCGCCCTAATCCTTTCTATAGTTACCTTGGATTCCATCAGCTAACTATTCTAGGTGAATACTGACTAGGCCACGAGCCCAGAATGCAAATATAATTTTGTATTAATAAAAGTAGCCTCAATTTGAATGTGTACACTAATATTGCATCATTATAGGAAAAGAATGTAAGTCAAAAATAAAATCAGTAATAATTATGTTCTTAAGGAAACGAAATGTAGGTGCTTATGCAGGATTGAGATATGAAAAGTAGAATGATGAAGTGTTTTGCACTAGATGTTGATGGGACAATAGCTGATAATGAAGGACACCTAGACCTTGAAGCAGCAGCTATGTTGAGGAGTCTTGCAAAACTAGGATATCAAATAATATTTGTAAGTGGTCGTTCTGCATGGGAACTCATTATTCTGGCAAAATATTTAGGTACTTCTTTGGTATCGGTTGGAGAAAATGGTGGAGTCTTATCCACATCTCCTCTAGATATTCAGGTACTTGGAGATAAATCAAAAACTGAAACGGCTTATGATTATCTTTCTAATAAAATAAAAGGGGTTGAAATAAAACCAACAATGCCTCGCTTCACGGAAGTTGTATTAAAAAGAAATTTCGATATAGAAAATGGGAGAAAACTGTTGTCTGAGAACAATATGCCAGTGAATCTCATCGATAGTACATTTGCATATCATATCACCGATAAAACGGTCAATAAAGGGACAGGGTTAAAGTTGGCACTTGAAAAACTCAAGATTGACCCTGCAGAAACCATAGCAATTGGAGATAGTGATACAGATATACCAATGTTCAAACTATGCAGATATAGTATAGCAACAGGAAAACCTACAAATGGTGCAAAAGAAACTGCCAATTATACTGTAAATAGTAATCCGGGTGAAGGGCTTGTCGATGCTTTCCAATTATCCTTCCAAAAGATCCTGAATACAAACCTTGAGGATGAATTAAAAAAATGAGTTTTAGAGACTTTAAAGATCAAGTCAAGAAATGTATGATGGACTCACTAGCAATAAATGATCTACCCGAACTAAGTTTTGAACCAATAGAACCACCAAGACCTGAGTATGGAGATCTATCAGTAAGTGTCTGCATTACAATAGCTAACAAAATAGGAAAAAAACCTACTGAGATAGCGGAAAAAGTAGCTTCAAAAATCAAAATACCGGATAATTCTATTATTGATAAAATCTCTGTTCATCCACAGGGATACATTAATTTCACAAACAAATATGCAAAATACGCTTATCAAACTCTTAGGAGTGTACTTGATAACTCTGATTACGGGAGAGTACAAATAGGAAATAACGACAAAATTGGGATAGAACATACAAGCGTTAACCCGAATAAAGCTCTTCATTATGGCCACTTGCGAAATGTTGTTCTTGGAGATTCAATCAAACGAATCTTAGAATTCACAGGGCATAATGTTCAAATCTTAAATTATGTTGACGACTCAGGTTTACAGGTAGCTGACCTCGTAGTTGGATTTAGGCAAGCAGGTTTTCCCCTTGAACCAACAGGAAATATGAAGTTTGACCAATATTGTGGAGATATAGTTTATGTAAAAATAAACGAGTTGTATAATTCTAGAAAAGATCTAATAGAAGCCCAAAAAAAAGTTCTTCAAGAGCTTGAACAACAAGAAAGTGAAATAGCCAAATTCTCACATAAGATTACTGGACGAATCTTAAGAGAGCAACTCAAAACCTGTTGGCGAATTGGAGCACGGTATGATCTTCTTAATTTTGAATCCCATATTCTTCAAACAAATATGTGGAACGACATTTTTTCTCAACTCAAATCAAAAACTTTAGTTGAAAAAGTATCCAACGGTAAAAATAAGGGATGTTGGATTGTCAGAATTAAAGGAGAAAAGGAGGGAGAAGAAAAAGTTCTTCTGAGAAGTGACGGTACAGCAACATACATGGCGAAAGATATTCCATATGCTGCCTGGAAATTAGGTATTATCAAAGATAAATTTGGGTACAAATTATTCCCAGAACAACCAGAAGGAGCAAATCTTTGGGCTACTACCACTGAAAAAACTGATATGAACCATCCTGAATTTGCACCTTATTCCAAATCAATCACCGTAATAGATGTAAGGCAAGGCAGATTACAGAGAATTATCGCAATAATACTTTCAAACCTTTCAGAAAAAGAAGATCTAAAACGATATATTCACTTAGGGTATGAAGTTGTATTTCTAAGTGGAAAAACTGCTGAAGAAATAGGTGTCACTTCTGAAAGAAAACAAATCGTAAGTATGTCCGGTCGAAAAGGCATCTATGTAAATGCAGATGAAGTTCTTGACAAACTACATAAAAGAGCATTTGAAGAAACAAAAAAGAGGAATCTCGATGAAACTGATGAATGGTTACATGAAACTGCTGAAAAAATCATGATTGCAGCAGTAAGATTTGATCTTCTGAAACAGGATTTAGAAAAGACCATTGTCTTTGACCTTAACCGTGCACTTGCACTTGAGGGCGAAACTGGACCATATCTTCAATATACTTATGCCCGTGCATCACGAATAATTGAGAAGTCAGGTATTACACCATCGATCAAGAGTGAATATGCAAAGAAACTTACAGATTCATCTGAAATAGCTCTAATTAAAGAAATATCTAAATTCGATCTTATTGTAGAGGATGCTGCAAATAATCTTGCACCAAAAATTGTCGCACGATATTTGTTTCATCTTGTTTCACTTTTTAATGCTTTTTATGAAAAAATACCTGTGCTTAAAGAGAAGGATGAAGATACCAAATTAGGAAGAATTGCAATGATTAAAGCTTTTCAAGTTGTTATTCAAAATGGACTTCAAATTCTTGGGATAAATGCAACTGAAAAGATCTGAGAGTAAAATACAAAACCAGTATTTTTTTTCAAAAAAATAATAATTATTGATTGAATGGTTTGTTCTCAGATAGAAATTTGTATGTTTGAGTTTCACTTTCTTTATCCATAAATTCTTCTAAATCTTCTTGAAGATCGAGATCCAGCATCACTGAATATAATTTGAGTATTGATACAGGAATTTTCTGTTCTGACGCATATTTTTTGTGTGTTGTATAACTTGAAAAATCATATGAAGTCTTGATTACATCTGGGGGTGAACGAAGTAAAGCATTCGTACCATCCATACGCTTAGAAGGAACGATTACAACAGATTGTGTATTTCTAGAAGAATTAACTATCTTTTTAATATCTCCAGGTTTTATAAGTGGAATATCTGCAGGAATAATTATGGTCGAAGAAGCTCCATTATTCAAACAATATTCATTCGCAATTTTTACAGCAAAATTAACACCCCGTTGTTCTTTTTCCAATATTGTAGAAAATCCGAATGATTTTGTTAGATTTACGACTTCTTGTTCAGGAGTAACTACAATAGTTGATTCTATTTCGTCTGATGATGCAATTGATTTTAGAACATCATGAAGCATAAAGATAGATAGATTTATTCGCTCTTCTTTATTTAAAAAATTGGAGAGTCTTAACTTGGCAAAATCTAATTTCTTCACTGGTATTATGGCGTGTAAACTCAAATAAGTACATTCTTCTGATTTAGGCTACTTATATTGTCTTCTTGATTGCATTTAAATAACATATTTTTTTCACAATAAAATAAAAAGTAATATGTTCTATTTTTGATAAAGTTTCACCATAGATCTCAAATAAATAATAGATTTAATAATTAAAAAATAATAACCTACAATGTGCAATAATTGTCTGATTATGCTATAGAGACTACTGACTTGATAAAAAAATACGGTAGTCGTGTAGCTGTAAATCAGTTAAATTTGAAGGTGAAAGTAGGCGAAATTCATGGTTTCCTTGGACCCAACGGAGCAGGAAAAAGCACCACCATAAAGATGCTCGTGGGTTTATTAAAACCAACATCAGGATCTATTAAGATTCTTGAACAAGATGCCGCAGGAGATAAACCTCATATTCGCCAAAGAATGGGTTATTTATCGGAACTTCCAAGTTATCCACAGCACTTGAGTGGAAATGAGCTCCTAGATGTTTATGGTCGTATGTATGGGATGTCAAAAGAATCAAGAAAACAAAGAATTCCAGAGTTAATAGAGAAGGTTGGTCTTGAGGGAAGAGGAAAAGATAGAATTGGTGGATATAGTAAGGGAATGCAGCAAAGAATCGGACTGGCTCAAGCAATGATAAATGATCCTGAAATGCTAATCTTGGATGAGCCAAGCATCGGACTGGATCCTGTAGGCATGGTGGAGATGAGGAAACTTATAAAGGGAATAGCAAAGAGTGGTACTACAATATTTTTTTCTTCTCATCTCTTATCTGAAGTTACTCAGATATGTGATCGCATTACAATAATGAATAAAGGGATAACTGTTGCCTCAGGTTCTCTTAATGAAATTTCTGCATTGTCAAAGAACAGAAGAATAGTTGTTGAAGTGGATAAAGTGAATAATAAAATCCTACAGGCTCTACAGAATCTTAAATTGGCAAAAGTTGAGATGAAAGGAAAGACATACACGATACATCTTGATCAAAATAAAAAAGATGCAAGACCTATTGTTTCTCAAGCTATTACTAAGTCAGGCGGAGTGATAGTGGAAATGCATGAGGAAGGTAAGGGATTGGAGGATACTTTTCTAGATTTGTTGAAGGTGGAATCTTAGATTTGACAGAAAAACAACAGGGAAGTTGGACAGGACGATTTATGGCTATATTGTATTATGAGCTATTATGGAATCTCAGAAAGAAGAAGATGGTGGGTGTTCTTATCCTTGCATTTCTGATTGTTACCCTTATTGCTGTTGTCCCTTGGTTAATAGCAGAATACACGAATGCTCCTTTTGATAAGGATCCATTGTTTGTTATTGATAATGTTTCTACAATGGCAGGGGGTTTTACGATGTTTCTTTTTGCAGTTGCTGTAGGTATGAATATGGTTTCTGGAGAATTTGAGAGTCAGACAATAATTCCTTTGTTAACTAAACCTGTTTCAAGAAACTTGGTTATTTTAGCCAAGATTGTAGCTGGGCTAATAACGGTAGTTGCTGCTTACATATTCCTAGCTGGTTATATAATAACCGCTGGATTTCTCATCTATGGACCACAAGAATTGTTGCACCTCTTGCCATTGGGTTTCTCAGGTGCAGTTGTTGCGACATTTATTTGGTTATCATTAGCAGTATTTTTCAGCTCAGTATTCAAGAGCTCCAACATTGCAGTTATGGGTTCATTAGGCACATTTATTGGGCTTATAATGGTCGGAACCATTCTTGCGTCATTCGGTCAGCCATTGATACTTCTGTATACACCTGGAGATGGAGCAGTCGGTATAAGCGGAGGTTGTGATTCACTTTCTGGAATGGGAGATGGAATAAGAACAGGAACAAATGAGTTAGGCAGACTCCTAGTTGAATGGGTTCAAGAACCGGATAGAATAATAGATATCTGTGGAATGAGTTTCATTAGTGATGGGCCTCCATCAGCAATACAATTATTATCGGATCCAATCTCAACTGTGGCGTTGCGAAGTTTAGCAGTGGGGTTAACGTATATGATAACATTTTTTGTGATTGGATGGTTTGCATTTAGACGAGCACAAATAACCGATTAGAGATAACTGTTCTAACTTCTGAATAAATGTTCTAAACGCTGACATGATATATTGCATAATCCCATTAGGCTGTTGAAGTAAAATAGAGTAATGAAAATCTGTTAGACACCAATTACAAATTTAGCTAACTTTTGCTCATCATCTTCTGTCCTCATCATAATATCTGTAACAGAAACTTTAACACCTATTTTTTCAATATCAGTTATCATTGCTTTATCATTCTCATCTATTATCATTTTACTAACAAAGCTAGAATAAAGTTCAGTAATGCCTTTCGGTGAAACATCAACTCCAATGCTCCGTAGAAACTTATCTGCAGGCCCACTCACAGGATTATCACATATTATAGGACTAATTGCAACAACACGATCACGGGCACGTATCAATGCTTCTTTTATCCCCAAAATATGAGTCATGGGACCTATACTTGAAACGGGATTAGCAGGGCAAATAATCACTTTCTCAGCCTCAAGTATGGTATTCACTACATTGGGTGCAGGTTGAGATTTCTTGGAACCTACATATTTTACTCCAATTACATCAGGTTTTCCTTTCAGCTTAACCCAGAATTCTTGAAGATGCATTTCCCCTTGAGGAGTATCTATTAGAGTCTCAACATGATCGTTAGAGGCAGGCAATACCGTCTGAGCAATATCCATTCTTTTTGCTATAACATTAGTAGCTTCAGATAAAGTCCATCCGGCATTAAGCAAATTAGTTCGTACAAGATGCAAAGCAAGATCCTTATCACCTAATTTAAACCAATCATCAGATCCATACTTCGATACCTGATGCAGAAAATTATAGGTATCATTCTTAATGCCCCATCCCTGACCAGAATTAAGTTGGTCTGACAATGTGTACAGAATGGTGTCGATATCAGGACAAATATGGAGTCCATGTAATTTTATATTATCTCCAACATTTACAATAATAGTAATATTGTCAGTCACAGTTTTGACAAGACCACGAACAAGTTTAGCTGACCCTGTCCCACCAGCTAGAACAGCTAACATTCTTTATTTCACCAAAAAATTATCTGAACAGATCTCTTGAGACCTTTCTTACCAATTTACGGGCAGAACCCTTGCCTGGCTCATATTTGTAACCTCTAACAACTACGACAGGTATCTTGTTCAATTTCCCCATGACTAATTCAGATGCAGAAGCTATTTCATCAGCTACAGCCATATTGGTAGCACTCAATGCATTACCATAGGTATCATTAGAACCCACATAGGAGAACAGTGGAATAATACCAGCAACTCCAATTGCAATATTGATTTGACCTTCACGCCAAGGCCGTCCAAAAGTATCAGTAATTATCACAGCAACATCAACATTTGCTTTTGATTTCAAAGTTTGTTTTATACGCCTAGCAGATTTATCGGAATTCTTGGGAAGAAGAACCAAAGTTCCAGGTTCAATATTTGAGGCATCAATCCCTCCATTTGCACACACAAAACCTTGACGTGTCTCAACTATTACTAGACCCTTTACCATTCGAACAATTCTTTTTGCTTCAGATAAAATAACTTCAACTTTCCTAGGGTCTGATCCAAGAACTTTTGAAAATTTCAAAGCACTTACAGATGGTTCAACATCTTCAAGATGAACAATCCGTCCTTCAGCTTTTGATACTATTTTTGAGGTTATTGCAATTATATCTCCATCTGCAAGAACAGCCCCTTGCTTTGAGGCTGCTTTAATGATAATATCAGCAATATCATCTCCATTCTTTACGGTAGGTATTCCCTCTAAACCAGTAATAATAATTTGATTCACTTTCACAACAATCTCTTTCAAGTTTCACTCAAGTTAGTGATATGAACCTATTTCTATAATTACAGTATATGCTATCAGTATATTTTCACGCATGATAGTTCACATTTTCAATAACATTAGAATATCATGTAGGACAAAATGGATCTTGAACAGGAGCTAATGCACTTGATTCCTTAGTATTCTTAATAGCTTTTTCCGCCAAAAGATTACCTAGTTCTATAGCACTTTCAATATTGTTTGCAGTGGGTGAACCTTGAGATTTTACAAATGATCCAATTACTTCTGATCCAAGCTCCTTTATTTTATTTTGAAGCTGATACAAAGGTCCGCCTCCCCAAGTATAATCACCAAAAAGTCCGAATACTCGCTGCCTTATCCTTTTCACTTTAATCAACTCCAACAAATTTGTTATAGGAGGAAATATGTAGCAATCATACACTGGACTTCCTACAGCTATAGCAGGAGCTTTCCATAACTCAGTTAAGATTTCACTCGGATCATCATAAGTTGCATTGAATAAAGCAACTTTGACACATTTATCCTTCACACCATCAGATACAGCTTCAGCTAAAACCTTTGTGTTACCATACATTGAACCATATAAAATAACAACCTTCTCTTCAAATTTACCAGAACATAAATCAGCATACAATTTTGTAATAAAAGAGGGGTCATTTCTATAAATTAAACCATGACTAGGGGCAATTACTCTACAAGGTTTTTGAAGATCGCCTAATTTCTTCAATGCCGAATTTATGGAACCATAATATGGTGAAAGTATTGAAGTAAAATATCGTTTGGCAGAATAAATAGAATCTTTGCCTATTTTATCATCAAATATCTCATCACCAATAGAATCAAATGCACCAAAAAGATCACCAGAAAACAAGATACCATCATCTCCCAAGAAAGTACACATGGTTTCGGGCCAATGAATACATGGAGTCATAATAAACTTCAGAGTTTTTCCACCAAGATCTACCTTATCACCATCATCTACAGAGATATCGTTAAACGGAACCTGATGATAATGCTTAACAAAGTCGATTCCCATCTTTGAACTAATAACAGAGGCTTTTGATGCAATAGACAGAATTTTTGAAAGTGAACCTGCATGATCTGGCTCTACATGATTAATAACAATATAATCAATATCTTCAGGGTCAATCAACCGTTTGAGATTCTCAATATATTCATCAAAATAATTGTCATTAACAGTATCGATTAATGTCTTCTTTTTTTCTCCTAAGACAAGATAAGAATTCAGACTAACTCCTTTTGGAATACTCCATAAAGATTCAAAGAATTTACTCTCAGTATCATTAACTCCTACCCAATGTACATCTGGAGAAATCTCCATAAAATAAAGAGCCAAACCATACTTTAATAAGAATTATGTAGAACGAGTAAAAACTATTCACTACATCAAGAAACGTAAGTCGTTTCATAACTTCTCCCAATCTCACCTGAAACCTTCACAACATTTATGCTCATACAAACCATCCACGCATATTCAACTAAATAATATCCACGGGTACCTTTTCTTGAAAAATAACACATTTAATCAGAGAAAATAATATCTATGAAATATAGGCACAAGATATCTATTTATTATCTAGGTACCCAATAGTTAAGCGTTGCATAATGGGAGGCTTTAATCCACCGCATAGACTTTTACTTGGAGCAGGACCAAGCAACATTCATCAACGTGTATTACAAGCTATGAGCTCATCTATAGTAGGACATCTAGACCCATATTTTCTTGAAGTTATGGATGAAACAAAGAAACTAATATCTAAAGCATTCAAAACCCAAAACAAATTTTCGCTCCCCATCTCTGGAACAGGAACCGCTGCAATGGAAGCATCGATATTAAACATAGTTGAAGAAGGTGACGAAGTAGTTGTAGGTGTAAACGGTTTTTTTGCAAATAGAATGGAAGAGATGGTACGAAGATGGGGTGGAAAAACCATACCAATAAAGAAAAGATGGGGGGATATTATCACAAAAGAAGAAATAGAAAATGCCTTAAAGAATAGTAATGCTAAAATTGTGGCACTAGTTCAAGCGGAAACATCTACAGGTGCTTTACAGCCTCTTAAAGATATTGCAAAAATAACAAGATCAAACGACGCCATTCTTCTTGTTGATGCAGTAACCTCATTTACAGGTGTTGATTTAGAGATAGATCGTTGGGGGATAGACATATGTTTCAGCAGCCCACAAAAATGCCTTAACTGTCCTCCAGGCGCATCTCCAATAACTGTAAATGAACGAGCACTCACAAAGATAAGAAATAGGCGGAAACCTGTTTCAAGTTTATACTTTGATTTTGTGTTAATTGAACGATATTGGAGTGAACGCAGGATGTACCACCATACAGCACCAATTATCAATGTATATGGGCTTAGAGAAGCATTAGTTATTGCCCTTGAAGAAGGATTAGAAGCAAGAATAGCAAAACATCTCAAGAACTCAAATGCTCTAGTTGCAGGCGTGGAAGCTGCTGGATTTGAAATGAATACTGAAAAAAAATACACTTTACCAACTCTAAACGCAGTCAGAATACCAAAAGATGTCGATGATATGAGGATAAGACAAATAATCCTTGATACTTTCAACACAGAAATCGGGGCAGGACTAGGTGAACTTAAGAACCAAGTACTGAGGATAGGTTTAATGGGAATAAACTCAAGTGAACGAAATGTAATCTTCGCATTAGATGCGATAGAACGTGCATTTCGTATAGAAGGTCACCCAATTAAGAAAGGAGCAGCAACAAATGCAGCCACAGAATACTTCAGTGCACACTAAAATTAATAAAAACAAGTATTATAGTCAATAATTAGATTAAAAACTACGCAGAACATATTATCTATTTTTCTTTTTTTATAATCGATTCTTTACTTTTTCATAGTTATCTATTTTCTCAGTATGAGAGGACGTGAAAGATGAAACAGTAATCCAGAGCAATAAATCTAAGTGGATAAATATCTGCTAATGATA
>Ga0066827_10001038_pt1 | contig 13011 bp, 11 predicted proteins | sample ETNtaG_34_FD_65609 | JGI IMG/M metagenome (GOLD analysis project Ga0066827, IMG submission 65609) | Marine microbial and viral communities from oxygen minimum zone, Eastern Pacific Ocean - ETNP201306SV51 | ecosystem: Environmental > Aquatic > Marine > Oceanic | place: Pacific Ocean: Eastern... | reverse complement strand
CATAAGTTGGTATTATAGTAGTAAACACTACTAATTTACACCAGCTCTCTTAATGGCGTGCAGTATAAAGGATATTAAAAAGTTCGTAAACTGTTTCCCATGCTTGTCTCTGTGGCTACAAAACAGATCCAAAGAGAGAATGCAGCTGAGCACCGATTCAAATAAAAAAGTATGTCTCCCGGATTTCAGGTCCGCTTTTAGACCGTATAGACATCCATGTCGAAGTGTCGGCCTTAAATTATAAGGAACTGACTTCAAAGCATGTAGGTGAAAAATCTGAACAAATTAGAGAACGTGTAAAAAACGCAAGAGTGACCCAATTAAACCGGTTTGCCGGAGATAAAATCTTTTGCAACGCCAAGATGACGACATCATTACTAAAGAAGCATTGCAAAATTAACTGTGATTCGGAAAAGTTACTAGAACTGGCGATCAATAAATTAGGCCTAAGCGCCAGGGCCTATGATCGGATTGTGATTTCGACCATCCATGGTCTCAACCCTTAGGGCGGATTTCCTGTGGAAACCGTCCAATTTTACCATCATGATAAAATTGTAAAAGTTTCTCGCACTATAGCCGACCTTGCCGGAGAACAAAATATTTTACAGGAGCATATCTCAGAAGCTATACAATACCGGACATTGGATAGAGAAAATTGGTATTGATAAATATTTCATTATTTTCATAACCTATATGGCTAAAGTTGATAAAATTAAAGAAATTGGATGGTTGAAAGTGATTTTCAGTGTATTGGTCGCAACAGATATTTCATTGCTAGCATGGCTTGCCCAAAACTTTAATATGGGGAATATTTTATTATTTAGTTTTACCTTGCTTGGAATTATTGCAACCACACTCTTAATTGTTTGGATTAATTGGAACGTTTATAATAAAATGGATGTATTGGAAGAATTATAAAATGGAATGGTTTTTAATAGCAGGTTTTTTAATTTTCTTTATTCGCATCTGTCTCGAATCATACAAAGCGATTACACACAAATAAACATTAATAACTACCCCAGCAATATCCCATTCTACATCTTAATTGCTACTTTGCTGCTTTCCAGTATCTTTGTTTTCATCATAATAATCCGGATAGAGATTTTTTGCACAATCCGGACAAATTCCATGCGAAGGCTTTGATTCAGTCTGCTCGTATAGATATTCATCAATATGCTTCCATATATCTTTATCATTTTTAATTTTTTTACAGTTTGCACAAACTGGAATTATTTCCCCCAAAGTTCTTCTATCTTTAAGAACTGCTTTCAGTTTTTTTTCATTACTCTGCCTGCAGAAAGCCATTTCGACAGCCATAAGGAGTTCATTTTCCCGAAAAGGTTTATTAAGATAACCAAAAGGTTCAGAAAGCCTTACTTGCTTCATTATGGGTTCATCGGTATAAGCGGTCAAATAGATAACAGGAACACTAAAACGGCTACGCACTATAGCAGCAGTATCAACCCCGTTCAGTTTACCATTTAACTTAATATCCATTAGCACAAGATCAGGTTTATCCTGTTCAATTTTTTGAATTGCTGTCTCTCCATCAGCTATGATTTCAGTAACAATATACCCTGATGTCTTAAGGCACTCTTCCAGGTTAGCCGCTGCAACATATTCATCTTCAACTATTAATATTTTTTTCTTTTTCATTTAAAAACCTCTGTATCCTTCTTGATTTCTTTAAATCTAATCTTAAATTCAGTTCCTTCGTTTCTATTAATTTCTATTTTACCTTTTAGTTGATTTACCACCAAACCATTAATCAGTTTTAACCCTAATGATGTAGAATTCTTGATCTCATAATTTTCCGGCAAGGACACTCCATCATCACCAACAATCAATTCTATTTCATTTTTTTTCGTTGTTCTAAAAAATATTTCCACATACCCCTTTTTATTATCGGGAAAAGCGTGATTAAAAACATTTGAAAGCAGTTCGTTTAATACTAAACCAAGTGGAATAGCTGAATCAATATTTAATGAAATAGGTTCAATATTTAATAATACTTCAACAGTACTTTTCTTAATATTATTTGCTATTAATAGTTCTTTTACCAGTGACTCAATATAATTTTTTGCGTTAATTTTTGACATGTCTTTACTCTCGTAAAGCTTTTCATGTATAAGAGCCATAGACCTTATCCTTTCCTGTCCCTGCTTAAATATTTTTATATCTTTCTCATCTTTTAAGTTTCGAGACTGAAGTCCGAGTAAACTGATTATTACATGCATATTGTTTTTGACCCTGTGGTGAATTTCTCTTAAAAGAACATCTTTTTCTTGTAGTGAGGAGTTGATAACTTCTTGCGCTTTCAGTCGATCAGAGATATCCACGAAAGTAACAACAGAGCCAGTAATATTTTCGCCTTCAAAAATAGGAAACGATTGGTACTCAACAGGGAAGCTTGTGCCATCGGGCCGCCAGAATACTTCATCATCCTTTCTCACACCTTTTCCTTTTCTAAAAGCCATGTAAATTTTGCAGTCCTGTTCAGGATATGGTGTTCCGTCTTTTCGCGTATGATGAATAAGTTTATGCATGTTCTTATTAATTAACTGGTTTCTATCAACGTAGCCCAACATTTTTACGCATGACGGATTAATAAAAGTGCAATTTCCATTTAAATCAAGCCCGTAAATCCCTTCTCCCGTTGAATTTAAGAGGAGACGGGTCTTTTCTTCACTGATTCTTAGCAACTCCTCCTCCATACGTTTGCGCCCGGTTACTCGTCCAATTTGAACAGCAAGGTGAGATAAAGCTTCCAACAGGGATTTGTCAGGTTCTGTAGTCTCCTCAGAATAGAATTCCAGCACTGCCACAACATTTTTACCCTCCAGCACCGGAAAACCAAACCCGGCTTTGACACCTATGTTTTTTGCTGATTTTGCTCTTTGGAACCACGATACTTCTGTCACATCTGAAACCCAGCATGGTTTTCCACTTTCCAGTACACGCCCCGGCAATCCATCTCCTCTATCTAACGAAGTAAGTTCGGTGATTTCCCGGAAGGTGCCGAATCGCTCTGGATTTTTTATCTGCCAGATTTTTGTAGGAATTAACCTTACCCCCTGAGAATCAGTTTCGTAAACGTGTCCGATCGGCCAGCCGGTATGTACACAGATTTTTTCAAGGCAGACGTGCATTGCTTCTTCAATAGTTGGAGCCTCGTTTGCAGTCACAGCTATTTCCTGCAACAGTTGTATGAGCTTTGTTTTTTGATTCAACGCTTCCTCAGACTTTAAACGTTCTAGCTCGGCCGCAGCCCGAACCGCGAAAATTCTAATCAAAGATTCCACCATCTTTTGATTTTTAATTGGTTTGCTATCCATTACAGCCAATATGCCTAAAACTTTTCCCACTGAATCACATAAAGTAATCCCACAGTAGCTCTCAACTCCCATTTCCTTCAATAAATAATCTAATGGAAATTCCCCCTGCACACCAATGGGATAACAGCGCATTTCTTCTTTAAGCACGTTTTCACAGGGAGCATTGGTAAGATTGTATTCTATATTATCAACAACTTTACCATTCGCATATAAGGCAATGGTCCTGACTATTTTATTCTCTGGATCAACTAATTTGCCGATAAAAACGTATGCCATATCCAATGTATTTGCTAAATACTGTACAAGTGAAGTGAAGAATGCATCTCCTGTTTCCGCTGAAATCCCTCTGGCTATATTATTGATCATTTTTTCGCTACGTTTACGCTCGATTATTTCCCGCTCCAGGGATTTGCTGTAATCTTCCAATCTAGCGCGAGATTCCATAACTTTTTCAATCATCCCGACAAAGGTCCGGGAAAGGAGTCCGGTTTCATCATTTGCCTTTTGAGCTTCTTTTGGGACTTTTGCGTTAAAATTTCCTTCAGCGAGCTGAGTGGAAAATTCCGTTAACTGATGAAGAGGACTGGTTATGCGTTTTGCGATATCGACAATCAAAAGAGAACCCACCAAAAGACAAAAGATAAAAAGACCAAGCATTCTCAATATCTCATCCTTTAGATGTTGTTCCGTAGATAACTTGGAATCGTGAATCTCAGCATTAAGAATAGCCAGCGAAAAACCAAGATGTAAAAACCCCCATGGCTCATTACCTATGCTGATAGGCGTAATGAACTCCAGATAAGAAACGCCATTCTTTTCAATCTTCTTAACGGTAAGTTCAGTTTGCTGCAAGATGAATTTGTCGCTTTCAGAATCAAGCCTTGTTTCAAGAAGGTCATGGTCCTCCGTATGAACGTGTATAATCCTGGAGTTATCCACCAATATCCCATAATCCAGGTTCTTATTCTCTTTAACCATATCTTCCATTATTCGGGAAATATTAAAAAAGTTATAGGACGCGATGGCATTTTCCGCGTATACTGCTATCTGAGAGGAAATGGCTTTCCCTTGTTCATTCACTGATCTCTTCATCAATTTTATACGCCTATCTAATCCTTCTTGAGACAGCTTCTTAACTGAATCGATTTCAAATAAAGTTACAAGCAGCAACAGGATAGAAACTAATCCCACCATGGATATCAATAATTTTTTTCGGATACTGCTTTTTTTCATTTTAAAAGCTTCTCCATTATTTCGATAGAAACATCAATCCACCCGTCAATGGACAGAGCAGACAAACTCTCTCTGCCATCTCCACTGGTTTTCATTTCTTTCATAATTTGAATTATTTTTTTCTGAGGTTCTCCAATTACACCAGAATTTATAATGGCTGCAACAGGCATAAGAATTTCATCGCTGGTAAAGAGAGTTCTCAATTTTTTGTTTAATCTCGGATTTATGTTTTCAATCAGTTTCAGGCTGTCCTGTGTGGTGAGAGCCGCATGGGCAACATTGTAATCAAGTGCCAGCAACGCGTCAATGTCTTTGGGAACATTGAGTATTTTGATGCTTGAAAGCAGATCTACTTTATCTTTGCCTAACATTTTTAAAAGAAGACTTTGAGTGTGCTCAAGAGAACCGGCTGACGCCACAACTTTCCCAGCCAAACTCTGTATTCCACGAAAAGGTCTTTTGACTGATAAAACCTTTATAAAAAATGGTTTTCCATTTCGAGTGGCAATAAGAAGGGGGCGCAAAGAAAATTCTTTATTGAGAGACCGAAAATGCCAACTTGAGGATATCATTATTGTTGGTAGATCTGCTTTCCGGAAAGTATTTTCATATATTTCCTTATCATCGAAAGGTTGGAAATGTAAGCCGTATTGGAAAAAATATTTATCATACATGACCTTAATGGAAACAAAGTTGTTTATATTGATTTCAGAATTGTAGAAAAAAATTGAACCTTCCTGCCGGTCTTGCGCGGACGCAATTTTTCCAAATAATAATACCGTTAAGACAATGATAGCCAATGCTATGATTACAATCGACCTATGTTTGTTGTGCCTTAATTTCATAATCTTTCTACAAACAAATCATTATGAAACATGACAAAAAAACTATCATTCCTTATAGATTTCGGCTTTCGCGAGAATGACAAATAAGCCGAGTTTGTGGAAATCTAAATAATTTGATTTCATTATTTCTTAAGGTTCATTCTATGATTCTGTTGACATCACCCAGAGCATTGGCGTTTATCATTAATTTAAATTCCTTCACCTTTTTCAGATTTAAGGATATGTTTGAACCTGCAGGTTTCTGAATTCTTTCCTTAATGGTTGCTTTTTTAATCAGCTGTTCGATTAGAACAGCCGTTTGTCGGCCAACGGTCATCTCCTCAACGGAAACAGCGAGGACAGCTCCATTTTCAACAAAGGCGTTGCTATAAGTTAAAAGCGGTTTTTTCATCTCCTCGCTCCTCTTTACAATTTTAAAAAAAGAGCTGCGGGTAATAATAACCGGATCCGGGATTAACCAGACAGCGTCCACAAGGGGCAACAGTTCGGCAAATGCTTCATCTATTGGTTTTGAGTCTTTGTACGGTATGCCAACCAATTTCAAGCTAAATGCATTTGCCTCCCTTTGCGCTTCATCAAACCATCCCTGGTTATATTTAGGTGAATACACGATTCCGATCTTTTTAATGGAAGGGAGCATATGCTTAAAAAGAGTCAATTGGGTTTCTAACGGCGCTTCATTGGAAATGCCATAAGTCAGTTCCGAAATATCAAAACGTCTCCAATTAATCACAGAAGAAAAAATAAGCCTTTTTTTTTGGTAGGTTTTGAGGGCGAATGAAAAGGCGCTGGATCCGATACAATAGATCAAATCTTGTTTAGCCGGTCTTATAAGCTTTGTTATATCTTCTCTTTTCCTGATGAGCTCTTTCAGATCGAAACTTTTTACTTTTCCCGAAAAGTGTTTCTTGAAGCTGCTTTCAGACAGAAAAAGTTTCTCAATGGACCGGTTGGAATTTAGAATATAGACGGTTGGAGGAGAAACAGAAGATACAGTCTTAGAGAAAGATAAAAGTAGCAGCAGAAGAGAAAGAACAATTAAAGTTTTTTTAATCATGGGTTACTTAAAATTTATATTCTAAAGTCTCAACTATTTTCTTGAGTTCTTGATGGGAAGAGACTAAAGAGGAGTTCTTCTCGTTAAAATATCTGTTATCAAGCAGTGAGTAAAAATACTTAATTCCTTACTGAATAGCGAAGAAAGAATAATAAAAGTCTTTAAAACCTCCAGAGTATTTTTCCATAGAGACTACGCTCTACTTCTGTGATGGGTACGTTAAAGTTACTATCGATGAACTCCGGATGACTGTTGTCCAACAAATTTCTTCCCACCAAAGATATTTCCAGTTCCTTTACAGGCTTCCATCCAAGGCGTATATCCATCTCTATATAACTATCAATGTTAAATATGTCAACTTCGTCCGCATAACGAAAAAAAGTGTCCAATTCAAAATTTCCTGGTAAATTAACCAGGGAACTTAGCTTGAATTGATTACGGGAGAATAACTTCTCTTCACCTTCGGAACCCGCAGCAGATTTGCTGTCTGCATCTACATTAACATCCATCGCCATGAAGGAATAAGAGGTTTCAATCTTCCACCATTCCAATGCCTGCCACTTTGCCAATGCCTCGATTCCAAAGATTTGAGCGGATTCTTTATTGGCGTGTTCAATAGGAACTACTGTAAAAGATGTTGAACGAAAAGTATCTGCGAAAGGATCTACAAATTCGCTGGATTGCATATTATCTATGAGATTGTAAAAGGCTGACAGGTCAAAAGAAAGTTTCTCTATGGGATTTATTCGATAGCCCATTTCGTAAGAAAGGAGCTCTTCCGAATCATAATCTCCGTTTTCGACTACTGTAATAAATGTGGGTGGGGAAAGAGATGTAGCTGCCACGCTGTAAAAGGACGTATCTCTATCTGCTCGACTGGGGGTCCTGATTGCGCGAGAGACAGAGGCCCATAGGGTATGATTCTTATGAGGGGTCCAAAGTAACCGGGCATTCGGCTGTATTTCAAAACCGGTATAATCATGATGCTCAATCTTCGATCCCAGAATAAACTTGAGCCTTTGCTTTATTACTGTTATTTCATCCTGAATGAATCCGCTATAAAGTTGAGAGTCCCTGCTGCTGGGGTCTAATCTAATATGGATGGATTCTTGAGTATCGTTTGATATGTAGCGAAATCCCAAACTCCAGGTTACATTGTTTCTCTCAGCTACCTGAAAATGATGCTGGAAATCTACATCATATGTCCTCGTTCTGTAACTTGCCCTGGTATCTATATCAAGATAATCGAACGTCTCCTCCGTGTGGTCGTAATATAATTTTAAAGTCATATCGGAGGTATCTGAGAATATACTATTCCAAATTCCCATGACATTTCCTCCGGAATAGTCCGTCTTCACATCAGTCCTCGCAGAAAAGGGAGAAAGTGGAAATGCTGCATTATTTACCTCACCACTATCAATATCAAACAAATCTCCTTGTAAGGTGTAAGAATTCTTATCCGTAACATCACCATCTATCCTGAATCCACCTTGTATCGAATCCCATGCATCGTTAGGGTCATTTCCCGAAGCAGTAATAAAGTTATCTCTTTTAGCGCCTTTAACGTAAGCTCTGTAGGAGATTTGATCCCCAATCTTCCCTCCATATCTTATAGATCCAAAACCTCTTTCCTCATTACCTCCACCAGCTGTAAGAATTCCTCCCTGAGTTTTTTTTGCGCTCTTAGTAATAATATTGATAATTCCAGAGTATGCATTTGCCCCCCACAGGGCTCCGCTCGGACCCCGTATCACTTCTATTCTTTTCACGTCTTCAATTAAAGTATCCTGTGCATGCCAATAGACACCGGAAAAAATGTGGCTATAAACCGTTCTGCCGTCCATCAATACAAGTAGTTTATTTTGATAACGATGATTAAATTCGCGGATGGAAATAGCCCATATGTTGGAATTAATCTGAGCCACTTGAACACCAGGTGCCATCCTCAATGCTTCTGGAATTGTAGTAACGCCTGAACGGCGTATATCCTCGTGTGTAATGACATATGCAGCAGCAGCGGTTTCCGATACCTTCTGTTCTTGGCGTGTAGCTGTGAAAACAATTGCTTCCGATTCCAGGTATTTAAATTCTTCTTCTAATTTAGACATTTTCATACCAAAAACCGGGTGAAAATTAAAAAGGACAAAAATTAAGAGCGCTATTGTTACAACAAATTTATTATTCATTTTAATATTTTTCTCATATTATCTGATATTGATAAACTCTTTATAGGATCATAAAGTGGACTGGCATGTCAAGTTCAACAATAAAGCGGTAGTCGGCCGTTTTGGTTGGATGATATCATAACTACAATGGCTTAAATTCTTTTTTGACCACCCCGCAGAAAACCTCGTTTAACGTGGCTTGCTGCTTCCCCTTCCTTCAACAAGTTCAGGACAGGTTTTGATTCTGGATACCCGATAGGACTTGTCCTCGCACTCATTTAGCGGGGAACACTCGGGCATGAAACAAAGAGGAGCATTATTACATGGTAGATGAGGGAATGCGTTCGGGAATGATATTCCGGGACATCATCGAATATTGGATAGACAGAACTGGTATTGAGAGGAAAGTTCCTATTACTTCTCGATAGAAACTTTTATCATCGTGATTTTTTCAATGGGGTTATCTCTCCGATCTCTTTTAACGGAAACTATTTTATCGGCAATATCCATCCCTTTGATAACTTCACCGAATACAGTGTACTGCCCGTCAAGAAAAGTCGCGTCTGCGACGCAAATAAAAAACTGAGAACCCGCGCTGTCCGGGTTTCTGCTGCGGGCCATGGAGACAATTCCCCGCTTGTGAGAGATATTATTAAATTCCGCTTTAATTTGATAGCCCGGTCCGCCGGTCCCATCATTCGAGCGGTCATTGTCCTTCGTTTTGGGATCGCCACCCTGTATCATAAACCCCGGTATTACACGGTGAAAAGTTGTGCCATTATAAAAATCCGACCTGGCAAGTTTCTTGAAATTCTTCACATGTCCGGGAGCAACTTTTGGAAAAAGTTTGATTTTTATAATTCCGAAGTTAGTTTCAATTACACCAATTTCCCCTGCAATCGCCGGGGATGAAAAAAATAGACCGCACAAAAACAATGAAACATATGTCATACGTTTAATCATCGTACACTCCTTAAAAATTTTGATGTTAACATATCGCGGACTGGTCCATCAAACTTTTTTCTCTCACTTAATCCGTCTGTGTCAAAATCATTCTAAAGCCATAAAAAAGTTATCTGTTAAGATCAAAAGTATTTGATAATAATAATGAAACATGCTCTAATTTTAGCGTATGCAAAAAATATTATCCATAGAGGATTTAGGCTTCAGGGAATTGAGGAAAGAGCAAAAATGTGCGGCGGAATACTAACAATTGATTCCCATTCCGGGAAAGGAACAACATTAAAAGTAACCGTTCCTGTAAACAAAACGGGGAAATAAATAATGAGCATAAAAGTCCTGATAGCTGATGACCATGAAATTATTCGTCTTGGTTTAGTGGATCTCATTAAAGGCGATAATTCATCTTATCTGCTTGCCGAAGCAGAAGACGGTTTGCAGGCATTCAATAAAATAAAAAAATGGAAGCCGGACATCGCAATATTAGATATATCAATGCCGAATATGAATGGGCTTGAAATCGCGCGAGAAATTCAAAAGAAAAAAATTAAGGTTGAGATTATTATTCTTACGATGCACACCGGTGAAGAATATTTTAAAGAGGCAATTGATTACGGCGTAAAAGGATATGTCTTAAAGAGCAACTCTTCAAATGAACTATTGACGGCCTTAAAATTTGTTTCAGCCGGAAAACATTTCATTAGCCCGGTACTTTTAGAATATTTAGTAAAAACAAATAAAGAAATGACATCTATGGACAATCTGTCAAGTTCTGAAAGACGAGTAATTAAATTAATTTCCGAAAATAAAACGAGTAAAGAAATTGCCGATGAGTTAAGTTTAAGTTTTAGGACCATACAAAATCATCGTTCAAATATCTGCAAAAAACTCTGCCTTAATGGTCCGAATTCACTTCTCCATTTCGCAATACAAAATAAACCCAATCTTTAGTGTCTCCCCATTAATTACCTTCCCATACCATTTCGTGCAGCGGGAAAAATCATAACTCTCTAAAAGTTGAAGATTTCTCGCGGAGTTTATTCCTTCATTCCAGTCAGGACAACCTCTCAACGCGGAAGAAAGAGATTCTTTTCTTCACTCAGAATCACATGCAAAGGACTCGAAATGACAACGAGCTAAAATTGTTGATTTTAAATGACATTTCTCCCGACGTAGAGCGTCGGAGAATTAAACCCACTCTATGGGATTAAATATTTTTTTTGAAACGCCGCTTATTCAAGCTGAAACGAGGGATTCCCCTTTTTTGGGAGAATTTTTGAGTACTTGTACTTATGTAAATTGAGTATTTGCCTCTATTTAACCTATATGTATTATGTGCTACAAAATAAAAAAATATTGTAACTCCAGTAGAAGAATATTTTCAGTAACAGGATGTTATGGGAACTTGGGTAAATAGTGTTTTGATAGTTGACGCGGATAAAGAATCCAGGAATACACTTTCGGCACATTTTGAGAAATTAGGTTGGATTGTTTATACGGCTAATGATGGACGACACGCTACTCAGGTTTTGCAAAGAAATAATCCTGATATCATGCTAATGGATATAGTACTGCCTGTCAGGGATGGAATTACTACCTGCAGCCTCATTAGAAAAGATGTTTCAATGACCCGCCATTTCCCTATTATTATGATGACTGCCTCTCCCGATAGAAAGCAACTTGTAAGAGCCATCGATGCGGGTTGTGATGACTTTATCGTAAAGCCTTTTAAATTTGATACGCTATTAAGTAAGATGAAAGAGCTGGTTGATTTCCAACGCAAAAAGGAAAAAGAGGAAGAAAACCAGGATGAAGAAGCAGTAGAGAAAGAAGCTGAAATTATTGTCTATTCCAAGCAAATGGTTGAAAAGGCTTTTTCAAATGCCATGCATGGTAAATTGGTTGACTATCCTGTTATTAAAAAAACCACTGCAAAAATGGTAGAGATTGTCCATAAAGAAAAAACTCTACCACTGGCTTTCAAGATGAGATCCTACAATGATTACACATATATACACTCAGTCAATGTGGCCGCTTTATGCATGTCATTTGCGTATCATCTTGACTGGAATGATTTAGATTTACAGATAGTAGGCGAAGGAGGGTTTTTACACGATATAGGAAAAACACAGGTCGATTTAAAAATATTATTAAAACCGGATAAGCTAACAGATGATGAATTTTCTGAAATGAAAAAACATCCGGAGAAGGGCAATCTAATAGCCAGCAAGCAAAATATTGATCCTGATATATTGAAGGTGATTTTTGAACACCATGAGCGCGACGATGGAAAGGGTTATCCTAATAAACTTGCTAATGGACAAATCAGTAAATATGGTAAATTATCTGCAATTGTTGATGTTTATGATGCCCTGACAACAGATAGATGCTATCACAAGGGTATTGATTCGGAAGTGGCCATCGAAAAAATGTCTAGCTGGCAAGGCCACTTTGATCCTGAATATTTTGAAAATTTTTCCAGCTTAATCTCTGCGGAAACCATTGGGAAATAAATCTATTCGCTGTATAATTAATACTTAGAAGAAAAAACCTTTTCCTGTCAATTTCGAACCCTCCTTTTCATTTTGAAAAAATACCTTATTTCTACTTTAAAATGTTAGCAGTGCCGTTTTTGTTAAAATTTATATAGTATTTTATGTAAGAATGGGTTAATTTCGGTTGCGCTGAAGGTAGCCCTACAAGGCTTTATTTTTTTTTATTTTATTGATAATATATGCATTATGTTTGACCATAATATGAAAATATTATTAGTGGATGATTCGAAGGTAATTCGGGCAATCGTCAGAAGTGCTCTTGGTAAAGTGGGATTCAAGAATATCCACGAAGCCCATAATGGCAGGGCTGGATTAGAAAAGTTGAAGGAAGAAGGAAAATTTGATTTTGTCTTTTCGGACTGGATGATGCCGGGGATGGACGGACTTACTTTTTTAAAAGCTGTGAGAGCGGATGAAAAACTTAAAAATATCATGTTTGTGATGTTGAGCGCGGAATCCATTAACGATAAAGTCGATGAGGCAACTAAACATGGCGCAGACGGTTACATTACAAAACCATTTAAACCTGAGAGAATAAAAACAGAGATAGAAAATATTATAAAACGACGTTCTGAAAAATAGATGCGATTAATCAATGAGCATAAAAAATACTATCATTAGTACTGACCTGGAAGTGTCCATGGGTTGCCCGACGGCTACAGCCGACAAGGGGATGAGTGTAATCCGCGGGTGGAGGAGAGATAATTATGTTTTAATGGATATCCCAAAATTCAAACGCGCCTTTCCAGTAAAATCTTACGTTAAAGACATTTGGGTTGTCCGGTATATCTTTCAGGGGAAAGTTATAGGATTTTCTGCAAAGGGAAAAACAGAGATACCACCCTGTGATTTGTTTGCATT